>Ga0210402_10004445_pt1 | contig 12787 bp, 12 predicted proteins | sample IncBWC7MmetaG_FD_161055 | JGI IMG/M metagenome (GOLD analysis project Ga0210402, IMG submission 161055) | Forest soil microbial communities from Barre Woods Harvard Forest LTER site, Petersham, Massachusetts, United States - Inc-BW-C-7-M | ecosystem: Environmental > Terrestrial > Soil >...
CACGCACCGAGTGCAAGAACAGCCCGTCGCTCAACTTCATGATGTTCGCTTTGTGGATCGCGTGGATCTTCTTGCGCCCCATCTTGCGCGCATATTCGAACGCAAACTTCGCAATCCGGGTCGAGGCCTTCTCCGTAATGATCTTCAGGCTCTCCACCACGCCCGGCACCACCTCGTGCTCCAGTCCGGAGTACAAATCCTCGGTGTTCTCCCGCACGATCACCACATCCACGCCATCGAAATGCGACTTCACTCCCGGCAGATTCTTCACCGGCCGCAGGTTGGCATACAATTCCAGGCTCTTCCGCAGCGCCACGTTCACGCTGCGCGCGCCGCCCGCAATCGCCGTGGCCATCGGCCCCTTCAGCGCTACGCGATTCCGCCGTACCGATTCAATCGCCGCCGCGTTCAGCACTTCCGCGCCGATCGTCTTTTTGTCGGTGTTTTCCGCGCGCGCGCCCAGAACCTCCCAGTCAATCTTCACGCCCGAAGCATCGAGCACGCGCTGTGTCGCCGCGGAAACCTCAGGTCCAATCCCTTCGCCAGGCAACAATGTAACGGTATGTTTCATAGGGCATCTATATTAAGGGAAGTGGCACAGCTTGTCGAAGTGCGCCGATTTTAAGGACTTGGAGCTCCTGATATCTGATCGCTGTTATCCGTTTTTCAGGCAGGCTCTACCGATTGGACACCCGGCTTTGCGCTATTCGTACCTGTGTTATACTAACAATGTATCTATCCTTGCGGAAGATTCCGCGAGTGGAGGCCATAAGAATTATGATTAATCTCACGCCCGTTGCCGCCGTAAAAGTGAAGGAAATCATGTCCATGCAGTCCCCCGTGCCGGTGGCCCTGCGTGTTGCCGTGGTTGGTGGCGGCTGCTCCGGATTCCAATACCACATGGCGTTTGAAAACCAGACTAACGACTCCGATGAAGTCGTGGATTTTAACGGCTTGAAGGTTGCCGTCGACCAGATGAGCTCCATGTACCTTGAGGGCGTGGAAATCGACTACGTCGAAACCCTCGAAGGAGCCGGCTTCAAGTTCAACAACCCCAACGTCAAGAGCACCTGTGGGTGCGGCAGCTCCTTCAGCGTCTAATCTTTGTGGCACAGCCATTCCTGGCTGTTTCTCCAGAATTACTCCAGGCTCCTGGTCAACCAGGAGCCTTTTCTTCTCTGCGCGCCGCCTCAGCGAACTCTGCGTTAAGTCCCCTCTTTCTTTCCACCCACTTTACTTCCGCCCCGCATCCAAGCACCATACAACTTCATGGAGGCTCAGCCATGGATTCCAAGCAAATAGTCTTCATCACCGGCTCCAGCACCGGCTTCGGCCGCCTTTTCGCCGAGACCCTCGCGCGCCACGGCCACACCGTCTTCGCCACCATGCGCGACCCTCAGGGGAAAAACGCCAAAAATGCCGCCGATCTTCTCGCCCTTGCCAGAAGGGAATCGCTCCCCATCTTCACGCTGGAATGCGACGTCACCAGCGACGCGTCCGTCGAACTCGCCGTCCGCTCCGCTATCGCGCAATCCGGCCGCATTGACGTCGCCATCAACAACGCTGGGTACGGGCTCATGGGTCTGGCAGAAGCCGTCACCACGCAGCAAGCCCAGCAGATCATGGACACGAACTTTATGGGCTGCGTTCGCGTCAATCGCGCGGTTCTCCCTCACATGCGCCGCCACCGGAAAGGCTTGCTGATGCACATCAGTAGCGGCGCAGGGCGCGTCGTCCTCCCCGCCTTCTCGCTTTATACCGCCAGCAAGTTCGCCATGGAAGCCCTCGCGGAATCCTACCGCTATGAACTTGCCACCCAGGGCATCGAATCCGTAGTCGTGGAGCCAGGCGCTTACCAGACCCCCGTGTTCGGCAATCTCGTAACGGCCGCCGACCAGTCCCGCACGGACACCTATGGCATCACCAATACCATTCCGTCCAAGATGACCGCGCTCCTGGCCAACGCCGCCGGCGATCCACAGGAAGTTGCCGACGCCGTCCTGCGGATCGTCGAAACCCCGGTGGGCCAAAAGAAGCTCCGTTATCGTGTCAGCGCGACGGATCTCGGTGTCGACGAAATCAACGCCACCACCGAACTAGTCCAGTCGCGCCTCCTCGAAATGTTCGGCCTCACCGCCGAAACCTCCTTCGTCCAGCGCGAAGCCGCCGGCGCCGATTAGGCAACCTGTGGCACAGCCATTCCTGGCAGTGCGCATTTGCGGCTTGCTGCATCGAACGTGAGTCAGTGTGTGGTGTCGCTACACGATTAGACAAGCTACCCACGAAAGCCTTATCCTAATCTTCAGTCCGAATGAAGATAGCCCTCGCCCAATTCAACCCAACTGTCGGCGACTTTGAAGGCAACTCCTCCCGCATTCTCGACCTCGCGGAACAAGCCAAGCGCCGCGGCGCGGAACTCGCCGTTTTCTCCGAGCTCTGCATCTGCGGCTATCTCCCGCTCGATCTCCTCGAGCGCCCCGCCTTCATCCAGCGCAATCTCGACACGCTCAAAGACATCGCCTACCGCATGCCTCTCCCGGCCGTCGTGGGCTTTGCCGGCCGCGTCGATCATCCCCGCAACGGGCCGGCCATTGCCAACAAAGCCGCGCTCATCCAGGATGGCCGCGTCGTTTTCGAACAGAGCAAAATGCTCCTGCCCACCTACGACGTCTTCGACGAATCGCGTTACTTCCAGCCCGGCGAGCGCGACTACGTCTACGGCCTCGGCCGCGAACAGTTGGGCATCACCATCTGCGAAGACGTCTGGAACGACAAAAATTTCTGGGCCAAGCCGCGCTACGCCCGCGACCCTGTCACCGAACTCGTCCAGCAGGGAACCAGCATCCTTCTCAATATCTCCGCTTCTCCTTACACCATCGACAAGCGCTCCCTGCGCATCGAAATGCTTCGCTCCATAGCCCAGCAGCATCACCGTCCGATCATCTACGTCAACCAGGTCGGCGGCGACGATTCGCTCATCTTCGACGGCGCCAGCATGGCCCTCACCCCCGACGGCCACATCGCCGCGCAAGCCAAAGCCTTCGAGGAAGACCTCGTCCTCTTCGACACCGTCACCGGCAAAGGCGATATCCACCCGCAATCGAAGGAAGAAATCGCCTACGCCTACCAGGCGATCATCACCGGCACCCGCGACTACGTCCGCAAATGTAATTTCAGCAAAACCATCGTCGGCCTCAGCGGAGGAGTAGACTCCGCGGTCGTTGCCGGCATTGCCGTGGATGCCCTCGGCAAGGAAAATGTCCTCGGCGTCTCCATGCCCGGCCCGTATTCCTCCGAGGGCAGCCAGACCGATGCCAAGTGCTTGGCCCACAATCTCGGCATTGAATTCCTCACCGTCCCGATCAGCTCCGTATTCGACACTTATATCCAGGCCCTCAAGCCGGTTTTCGGCAATCGCCCGGTCAACGCCACGGAAGAAAACATCCAGGCCCGCATCCGCGGGAATTACCTGATGGCTCTTTCGAATAAATTCGGATCCATGGTCCTCAGCACCGGCAACAAGTCCGAAATCGCCGTCGGCTATTGCACGCTTTACGGCGACATGGCCGGCGGCCTCGCCGTCATTTCCGATGTCCCCAAGCTCATGGTCTACGAGCTTGCTGAGTACATCAATCGCGAAAGGGAAGTGATCCCCCGCTCCACGATCGAGAAACCTCCCAGCGCCGAGCTGCGTCCAAATCAGAAGGACTCTGACTCTCTGCCGCCCTACGAAGTGCTGGACCGCATCCTGAAGGCCTATATCGAGGAAGTGAAAACGCCCGTGGAGATTGCCGAGGACTTTGGCTACGACCTGCAGCTCGTTCGAAACATCGCCATGCTCGTCGACCGCAATGAATACAAGCGAAAACAAGCCGCGCCCGGACTCAAAATCACCTCGCGTGCCTTCGGCTTCGGCCGTCCATTTCCCATCGCTCAGCGCTTCGTCCCATGAGGTGACCGGTTTTTGTAGCGGCCGCCTTCCGAGGCGGGCGCATCTTGACTGTGGTGTAGAGGACTGAAGAATTCGTCTGAGGATAAACCTGGAAGTTTGTCATTCTGAGGACATCCGACAAGGTCCGTGTTTGGACTCCGGTGGTGTTTACCGGAGATGTCCGAAGAACCTCAACTTCAAATAAAAGGACCACTACCGCGTGAAAAACAAACTCCGCCCACTCGCATTTCTGGTGTTCGCAATCTCCATCACGCCGTTCGCACACGCGCAACAACCCACTGCTCCTCAATCTCCGCTCCAAAAAAACATCGAGATTTATCTCCGCCGCGCCTTCGCCCTCGGCCCCGACGTCCAGATCACCGTCGCCGCGCCCACCGAAATAGGGAACTCCGGCCTGCTCGAAAGCAACATCGACGTGAAAACCGAGCAGGGCTCCGACAAGGTCAAGATGTACATCACCAAGGACGGCCGCTACCTCCTCCGCGGCGAAATCTCCGACCTCTCCAAGGATCCCCTCGCCGAGAACACCTCCAAGCTCGACCTGGCCAAATCCCCGGTCCTCGGCGATCCCAAAGCCACCGTCACCATCGTCGAGTTCGCCGACTTCGAATGCCCCGTCTGCCGCAATCTCCACGACGCCCTCCGCGGTCTCCTGCCCAACTATCCCCAGGTCAAGCTCATCTTCAAGGATTTCCCCATCGACCAGATTCATCCCTGGGCGCGCACCGCCTCGCTCGCCGGGCGTTGCACCTACCAGCAGGATCCCGCGGCCTTCTGGAAATTCTACGATTTCATCTACGATAAGCAGGACCTGGTCTCAGCCGCCAACGTCTATGACAAGGTCCTCGACTTCGCCGGTCAGGCCAACCTGAACCAGGACGCCTTCAAAGCCTGCCTCGCCTCGTCCCAGGCCACCGCCGAGGTGGACGCCAGCCTCGCCAACGGCAACCTCCTCGAAGTCCGCAGCACCCCAACACTCTTCATCAACGGCCGCCGCCTCGTCGGCGCCGACCCTCACGGCATCCAGCAATACATCGACTACGAACTGGCCCAACAAAAATCCAGCAAGAAATAATTCGCCATTTTTGAGTGTGGAAGCGCAGCTTCCGCTTTTGCGATGGCACCGGAATCTGCCAAATCCCAATCAAGAGGGAATCAACAGGGAAATGGAGATTGGATTTGCAGTGCCTAAAGGCTAAAGGAAAGCAACCGGTGGCAGCCAGGACTAGGTGTCCGGTTCAAGTGGGCTAGATCTGTTAGTTAACATAATACAACTTATAGGACGCAATGCCAAGACGAATCTTTAGGATGCTGCGGATTTCCTTTGGATTTCTGGCTGGCGGGGGGGTGCGCCAGCCAGGACCGTTCTGGGATGTTGGGGTTGCTGAGGATGTAGGGTGAGCTGTTGTTGGAAGAGCGAACGAATGATTGGCTGCTACATCGCGCGCATGCCTGCGCGCGACTGCTGCGTGTGACTACCGGGCGGCTTTTTGCAGCGATTGCACCGGCGGCGGCGCCGATGGCAAACCAATTTGCGGCGCGGGCAATCCTACGCGTAGTACGGAGCCTCCTTTGGCGGCGCCCAGCGCATCATCCTGTTCCCTGCTGGGCGCCTCTCAACGGCCTCGCCAAAAAATTCATCTTTCCTTCGCTTGACAACTTCATCCCCGAGGCGCACCTTGGGATTGTTGCAGCCCTCCCCCTGGAAGGTGCCCACTGATGTCCTTCTTTTGTCATCAAGTCAGTTACACCACCGACGCCCGCAATCGCCTTCTGCACGATCCTCTTGATCGATTTGAAGCCATCCGCACACCCATCGAAAATCTAGGCGGCACGCTGCAATCCTCTTTCTTCGCTCTGGGCCCCTTTGATGTACTGGCGATTTCGGAATTTCCCGATGAAGTTTCTCCCGCGGCCATCTCCGTGGCTTTCTCGCAGGGAGGAGCCATCGCCAACATTCGCACGTTTCCCCTAGTTCCACTGGCGGAAGCTCGCGACCTGCAGTCGGTGTCCAATTCGCCGCGCCGGCCGCCTCGTGCCGCGTCCGCGCTAGCCGTCAGGGCTGGCCGTTAACATTGGAGGGCCGGCCAACCCGGTCGGCCCGCCTTCTGGTTGTAAGCCTACCGCCCAAACAATTCGTTCGTAGCTTTTCGCTCCCCTTCTGTAAACCGGGGAGCTGCAAAGCGCCGGGTTCAGCCAGAGTGAGCGCAGCGGCCATCGCTGTGGCCTCAAATTCAATCTGGCCGGGTAGCGGATACACGTCGCTGAGTCCGCCCCGATAAATTCTCTCCGCAATGAACCTGGTGCAGAGGGGCGCAGCCGCTGACGATAAGGAGAGTATCGCGCTGCGCCCCTCTCTTTTTCTCTGAATGTAGGGGCGGCTTTACGCCGCTTTCTTTCTGCTCCGCCTTCCCAATTGTTGCGCTGGTCTTTTAACTCGTCTCCTGCCTCTCTCTTCTCCGCTCTTCTCGTTCGAACTCCGCGCGCTCCTGCGTCTCTGCGTTATCTTTTTCCGCTTCGGTCAACGCGCCACGTCCAAATCCTTACTGCTTGCTTCAATGATTTGTGCTTACCTCTTCTGCTAAACTTTTCCCATGCTTTCGCCGCAAGTTTCCCCGCATCTGGTCAACATTCGCTTGCACCCGATCAAATCTCTCGATCCCGTGTTGGTAACCGAAACCCGCATCAGCCCCTCCGGCGGCTTGGCGCTGGATCGAGCATGGGCTCTCTATTCCGTCGATGGGAAATGGGTCAATGGGAAGCGCACTCCGGCCATTCATCTCATCCGCGCGGCGTACTCCACCGATCTGAGTGAAGTCACACTCTCCGTCCCCGGGGATCGGCGCGCAATTCCTACGCGCACATTTGCTTTTCCAGATGCTTACGAGGATTCCGCTAAATGGTTCAGCGTGTTCTTCGAGCAGCAAATCATCGTTCGTTATTCCGAAAACGGTTTCCCGGATGACACTCTCGCAAGCGGCCCGACCATCGTTTCGACGGCCTCGCTCGGAGCCGTAGCCGAATGGTTTCCGCCTACGCCCACTGGCTTCCCCGGTATTACGCCAGAGGAAGCCCGCGAACGGTTTCGCACCACGCTCGAAATCGACGGGGTGCCAGCGTTTTGGGAAGATCAGTTGTTTGGCGAAGACGAACGCAGCGTGGTTCGTTTTCAAATCGGAGAAGTTCAGTTCGAGGGAAGCAATCCCTGTGCCCGTTGTCCCGTCCCGCCACGCAATCCACGCACAGGTGAAATTCTCGACGGCTTCCAGAAGCGCTTTACCCAACTGCGTGAATCAACGTTGCCGTTCTGGTCGCCGCGCCAGCGTTTCGACCACTTCTACCGCCTCGCCACCAACACCCGCGTCGCCCCATCCGAACAAAACAAACTCCTCCGCGTCGGCGACCCTCTCCAACCTTGCTAACTTCCCTTCGCAGACCTTGCCTCACGGCTCGGCCCTTGCGCTTCGCTATCACTTCGCCCCCATCAGGCTGTGAAGAGGGCTTTCACCTCCAAGCTATCGAACATGCTCGGCACACAACAAAAAGCGCCCCGATTTCTCGGAGCGCTTTTCCAATTTCAATTGTCTATTTTCTAAATCGCTTCAAACCTTCTGGATTGCGGGCATTTCTCCCTTGGTGTTTTCCAGCATCTGTTCTTTGCGGTAGACCAGCGAGTTGATGTCGTAGGTCGCCAGCTCAAATCCGTGGCCGTGCGTGATTGCATCGGTGGGGCAGGCTTCCACGCAATAGCCGCAGAAAATGCAGCGGGAATAATCGATGTTGTATACTTTGGCGTAGCGCTCACCGGCGGAGATGCGGTTGGTGTCCGTATTTTCCGCGGCTTCGATGTAAATACAATTTGAGGGGCAGGCGGCGGCGCACAGGAAGCAGCCGACGCACTTTTCCAGACCGCTCTCGTCGCGGTGCAGGACGTGAATCCCGCGGTATCTGGGCTGAAAATGTACCGGTTCGTGCGGATAGTTCTCGGTCACGGTCTTGCGGAACATATTTTTCCAGGTGACCGCAAAGCCCCTGACCAGGGCTACTGTGGTTTCTGCCACTTCTCCGATGATGTTTGCCATAATCTCCGGTAATCGTCAATCGTCAGATCAGCCACTTGCGTGAAGCCAAAATCCTTCCCCGCCAGTCTATCAAACCCGCTTCGGCCCCGGCAAACCGGCGGCTGTCCGCGCCTACCGCAGTCCTTCCACGATCTGCTTGCCGTGGAATCGGCCATTTTCGATGAATATCTCGCCGGTATGACGGCCCGCGACTACTACTCCTGCCAGGTAAATACCCGACACATTGCTTTCCAGCGTGTTCGGATCGAGAGATGGCCGGCGACTTTCAGGATCCAACCGCACGCCCAGGGCTTCGATAAAATCGTAATCGGGGTGATAGCCTGTCAACGCGAAGACCTGCTTGGCGGGCAATTCGCGCACACCGCCATCGTTTTCCACAACGATCCCCTCACGCGCGATTTCCTTCACTCTCGTGCTGAAGAGAGCCTTAATCTGGCCCGCCTTGATCCGGTTTTCGATGTCCGGCCGCACCCAATATTTCAGCGACTTTCCCAGCTCCTTTGAACGCACCAGAAGCGTCACGCGCGCGCCATTACGGTAGAGATCCAACGCCGACTCCACCGCGGAATTTTTCCCGCCAATCACCACCACATCCTGATTCCAGAATGGGTGAGGCTCCGTGTAGTAGTGGGTCACATGCGGCAGATGCTCGCCCGGCACGCCCATCTCATTCGGGAGATCATAGTATCCCGTGGCCACGACGATTTTCTTGCCGCAATACTTCTCTTCACGCCTGCTCGCCGTTTCCGTCACCACGGTGAACGCGCCCTCGTGCCCATCCACCCGCAGCACTTTCTCAAACAGCCGCAACTCGAGGCCGTAATGCTCCGCGCCCTTCCGGTAATACTTCAGCGCCTCGATGCGTGTGGGTTTGTCACCGCCCGTTACCATCGGCAGCCCGCCAATTTCCAGCAGTTCCGGCGTGGTGAAAAACACCATGTTCACGGGGTAGTTGTAAATCGAGTTGCACAGGCAGCCTTTGTCGATAACCAGTGCGCGCATTCCCGCGCGCTTCGCTTCCATAGCGCAAGCCAATCCGGTCGGCCCGGCTCCAATACAAATAATGTCATAAGTAGTCATAATCTTTGGATTTTCCCGCATGGCAATCGGTTACACACTCAATGCCGCACAGGCCTTTGTGCCAGCATTGTTACTTGCGCCACTCCTTCTCAAAGTGGGCCAGCTGCTCGCTTGTGATCCTAAGTGCCCACTGATTGTCCAATCGCACTGCATCTTCACCTGAAAGTTCAGCGAACCGAGGCGTACTTCTCCCGTTCTGCATCTTCACTCCGCACCCAGAAAGTATCATCGATATTGCCCCGCCGAGCGGCAGTAAGGGTAGTACCTTGATGTTTTGAATCTCCACTCGCATGGAATCTTCCCGTTTGGGAAGCCACATTTTGCGCTCCCCGATTTTGAGCTAGACGTTACCGCCTGCAACCTCCAAAACCCCAGCCAACTCCACTTGAAACTCCTCCAACTCCTTCAATCTGTCCGCCGTCGCCGCCACTCCCTTCTTCTTCCAAACAAACACGTCCCCCGAACTCTTCTTCAACCGTACGCTCAAATTCCCATCCACCAAAAACGTGACCGGCGCCAACAATTTAAGTCCGCCGCCTTCGACCGGCCCCAGCAGCGCAACGCACTCGCCTTTCCGCAAAATCAATGCACTCTCATAGGGCGGTATTGCTATCGGCCTGAACCCGGCAGCAAATAGCCGCTCCACCACCCGCATCTGCGCCTGTGTTAGTTCCATTTGGAGTGCGGAGGTTTGGCCTACCGTAAGCAGGCTCTTCCCCCGCGTTTACATAGTAATGCCAACCGCCTACATCTTGATTGGGCAGAAGAGAAGAAGACGGCGTAAAGCCGCCCTTACACGATGCATAAGCGGCGCGGCTCGCCATAAAACAAAAGCGGCGCACCCAACTCGCGCCGCCCCCTTGATTCCTATTATCTGTTATCTGATCGCTGTTAGCCGCTCCCGCCAATCACGCCGCGGAGTGTGTTTCCTCGTCCGCGCCTTCCAACTGTTCGAGGATTTCGCGCAGGGTGCGGATCAATTCATCGCGCGAAACATGGCTCTTTTTGAATTGCAGGCGGAACTTGAAGGCTTCATTTTCCGGCTCGAACTGAAACACGAATGGCTGGGACCTTGGTGCCAGGCCCTTCTCCTCGTTCCGATCCTGGCGGGCTGCGTCGCGCGTCAATCCGCCCTGGAGAATTTTGGCAAACATCTCCAGCATCTTTTTTTCGGTCGGCTGGCGGGCAATCTGCAGCAGCAATCCCTTGCTGGTGATGCCATTCTCGATGCACTTCTTGCGCAGCGGTTCGGGAATGCTCAGCAGGGCCATCGTTTCTGAGACTGACGTCCGCGACTTGCCGATCTTCCTCGCCAGGTCTTCGTGGCGGTACTCAAAGGTGGTCGCCAGGCGATGCAGGCCGTCGGCTTCTTCAAACGGCGTCAGGTCTTTGCGCTGCATGTTTTCGATCAGCGCAATTTCCAGCGTTTCCGCGTCGTCGGCCATCTTTTCGATAGCCGGCACTTCGCGCAAACCCGCGGCACGGGCAGCGTGGTAGCGACGTTCGCCGGAAATGATGTGGTAGGCGTCTTCTCGGGGGACATAGCGCACCAGCAGCGGCTCCAGCACGCCCTTTTCCCGGATGGAATCCGTCAATTCGCGCAGGTCGCCCAGCACCTTGCGCGGTTGATCCGGATTTGGCCGAATCTGGTCCACGGGGATCATGCGTCCAATTGCCGCCCCGCTATAGCTTGTGAGTGATTCTACGTAATGCGCGTCATGCCGCATCTTCAGCGTGACGGGCAACCCGACTCTCTTCGACACGATGCATAACCTCCGCAGCCAGCTTTTTGTATTCCACTGCCCCCGGCGATTTGGGAGCAAAAGTCAAAATAGTCTCCTTGTACGCCGGGCTTTCTTCGAGGCGTACGTTTTTTCCGATCTTCGTCTTGAAGAGCACTTCGCCGAAGACGGCACGAATCTGCCCGTGGGTATCCTTGGAAATATTGGTGCGCTTGTCGTAGAGAGTGATGACGACTCCCAGCATTTTCAGCTGCGGGTTGGGCCGGGCGCGAATGCGCTCGTAGGTTTCCAGAAGATCGTCGGTGCCCTCAATCGCAAAATACGCGGCTTGGATCGGCACCAGTAGGTGGGTTGAAGCCACCAGAGCATTTACGGTAAGAATGCCGAGCGATGGCGGCGTGTCGACAACTACGTAATCGTAATCTTTCAGCACAGGAGCCAGCGCGTCTTTCAGCCGGTACGGGGCGTCGAACTGTCCGGCCAGCACGGTTTCGAGTTTCGCCAATGCCAGGCGGCCGCTGCCCACGTGGAGCATCGGATCTTTCGTCGGCTTGATCATTTCCGCCATGGGAGCGTGCGCGTCGCCGAGCACGTCGAACATGGACGTGGTGACCTCGCCCATATTAAAAAACGCAATGGTGGTGTTCGCTTGCGGATCCAGGTCAATCAGCAGCGTGCGCCGCCCCTTGTTCGCGATTGCCGCAGCCAGATTGATCGCCGTCGTCGTTTTACCGACGCCGCCTTTCTGATTCGCTACCGTGATAATGGCAGTCATCGAATCTCTGCCTCCGCTTCTCGCCGCATTCTCCCCAACTCGGTATGCCCTCTTCTTTTCGGCTCTGTGACCTCTGCGCGGTCCACTCTGCAATCTCTTTTTTAAGCCTGAATCCTCACACTTTCTCAATCCGTTCGCCCACACCCCAACCGAGGCACCTCGACTCCAACTGAATTATAGGTTGTTATGCCGGCAGAAAGGCCACAAGGCATAGGCCCACTCTACGTTTCATGCAGGCAATTCGCAAGCCAAAATTGCGAATTCTCCGGCCGCCAGTGGAAATCCTTCAAAACCTGGGGTGCTGCTTACCGGCGGGCGGTACGCGGTTTGACGTGGACTGGCCGGCGTGCCGGCTACTTTCCGGGCCAAAAAACCAAAACGGCACAGTCCAGACTGTGCCGTTTGGTGAATCAAGCTAGCAGAGCACTGCTAGCTGCGAGTGCGCCCGACTAACAAAATTCCATTCCCCAGAAATCGTCATCCGGCCCTGCGAGCTCCAATCCCATCTCCCATCCTTTGCGCCCTTCATGTCCACGCCAGATAAGGGTGGCTTCGGCAGTTTTGCCGTTCATGCCGTTCACGACCCGCAGCTTTTGTCCGACAGTCAGGCCCTGTTCCACAATGGCCATGCAGCCCCTGGGGCTGATGTCCACCGTGTAACCCTTGGCTTTCAGGGTATTCCCGTTCTCTTCCCACTCCACGGTTAGTTCGACGCGTGAATTCAGCCTTACCACCGCGCGCGTATGGTCTACGCGGGGCTTTTCCGCCAATCCATTGAACCTGGCCACAGTCTTCTCCCTCCGCACAGAGCCTCTCGCTGTCCGTTCGCGATGAGGCACACAACCGCAAATCCAAGCTGACAGGCACACACTGCTCTGCAATTCAACGTATCCAGCGCCCGAATCCGCGTCAATGGGACTTCCGATTACCTTCCCCCAACCAGTAACATTAGTTAAATCTTTTGTTCTTCCTTTACCTCGTTCCTTCCTGCCCCGTAAACTCTCCTATTCCCTATGCTCTCCTGGTCCACTCTGCGTTCCGAGCTTCGCCCGACTCTTCACCTGGCTATACCGCTGGTGCTTGCCGAAATCGGATGGATCAGTATGGCCATCGTGGACACCATGATGGTCGGCCGGCTTCCCAACAGCGCGCAATA
>Ga0210402_10004446_pt1 | contig 12786 bp, 9 predicted proteins | sample IncBWC7MmetaG_FD_161055 | JGI IMG/M metagenome (GOLD analysis project Ga0210402, IMG submission 161055) | Forest soil microbial communities from Barre Woods Harvard Forest LTER site, Petersham, Massachusetts, United States - Inc-BW-C-7-M | ecosystem: Environmental > Terrestrial > Soil >...
CGGCATGACGTTGCCGGGCCGCCAACTTTATGTAGGTCGCTTGGGGTATGCTCGCAGGCGATATACAAGCCATCTAATACGCATGTTCATGCTTGCCGGCGATACGATGGAGCGAGCCCAGGCGGAAGCAACGGCTGTTTTCGGGATCGAGACTAAACTGGCGCAGGCTTCTGCTGATGGCGAGGATTTGAGCGATCCCGAGAAGCGCTATCACATCTACACCCTCGCCGATCTCCAGAAACTCGCGCCCGAGTTCGACTTCAGGGCCTACTTCAAGCATGTGACGGCACAGCCGATCGAAACAGTCAATGTAGCCAACCCGGATTTTGTGAAGACTGTTAATCGCTTGCTCGTCGTCGCGCCTGTTGATGCGTGGAGGTCCTACTTCCGCTGGCATATCTTGAGCGAACAAGCCGATGCTCTGCCTCAGGCGTTTCGCGATGAAGACTTTGCCTTTTGGGGCGGTTATTTTACGCGACAAGAGAAGCCGTCACCGCGCTGGAAGCAATGCACTGCAATCACCGATCAGGCATTCGACGATGCCCTCGCGCAGGACTGGGTGAAGCAGAACTTTCCGCCCGCGGCCAAAGCCAGCATGGAAGGGCTGGTCGCCGCACTCGAAAAAGCCCTCGCCGACGAGATTCGGACCTTGCCCTGGATGAGCGATGAGACGAAGAAGACTGCAGAAAGAAAGCTGGCCGCGATCCGGAACAGAATCGGATATCCCGAGAAATGGCGCGATTACTCAGATCTGAAAGTGGGTCACAATGACTTCCTTGGAAACTTGCATCGCAATGCTGTGTTTCAGCGCGATTCCTTGCTGCGCAAAGTGGGCAAGCCAGTAGCCGCGGACGAATGGGATATCACGACTCCAACGGCGGATGCCCGTTATACTCCATCGATGAATAGCCTTTCAATTCCAGCCGGCATCATTCAGCCTCCGTTCTTTGACAGCGTCGCTGACGCGGGAGTGAATTTTGGCGGCATTGGCGTTGTTGTCGGGCACGAGCTCACCCATGGCTTCGACGACCTCGGATCGAAATTCGACGAAAGGGGCAATGTCCACGAATGGCAAACGCCCGACGATCGCAAGGACTTTGCGGCGAAGGCTAACTGTGAGATCGCGGAATACAGCCAATTCGGGGTGATGCCCGATCCGAACGATCTGCCATCACTCAAGGTGAACGGCAAGCTCACTTTGGCCGAAAATATCGCAGACAGTGGCAGTCTGCGCATCGCTTTTCGGGCGCTGGTGGACGCCTTGGCTGCGCAAGGGAAGACGGCTGACGACAAGATCGACGGCTACACTGAGAGCCAGCGCTTCTTTCTGTCTTTCGCGCAACTTTGGTGCCAGAATCAAAACTTTCGTTCTGCCCGTCGATCAGCCTCAGTCGACCCACACTCACCTGCACGCTGGCGCGTCAACGGCACGGTCGAGAACTTCGAAAAGTTCGGCGAAGCGTTTAAATGTGCCAAAGGCCGGCCCATGTACCCTGAGAAATCCTGCCGGGTTTGGTAACCAGGACAATGAATATGCGCTTTCGTATTCTGCTCCGCACTTGGGTGATACTGACTGGCATCTTGGTCTGTGATGCGCAACTACGGTCATCGCCTCCTTATTATGTCTATGTGACCAATGAGGCTTCCGGGGACATGAGCGTCATCAATCCCCTGAGCAACCGTGTGGTTGCAACCGTTCCTTTGGGCAAGCGGCCGCGCGGCATTCACGCCAGTCTGGACCGCCGAACCATTTACCTAACCTTGAGCGGGTCACCGATGGCGCCTCCCGGGGTTGACGAGTCCAGACTGCCGCCTGCCGACAAGGCCGCTGACGGCATCGGGGTCTTCGATGTTGGTCGCGGTAAAGTCACCGGTGTGCTCCAAAGCGGATCGGATCCGGAACAGTTTGATGTGAGCAAGGATGGCAAGTCCCTATTCGTGTCGAACGAAGACGTGGCCGCGGCTAGCATCGTGGATGTGGCTGCCGGTAAGGTCTCGCAAACAGTGCATGTCGGAGATGAGCCTGAGGGCGTGACGGTGAGTCCCAACGGCAAGTTTGTTTATGTCACTTCAGAAACTACCGGGACAATCGCCGTCATCGACCCGATAACCGCTAAGGTCATTAAGACTATAAAGGTAGGCCGCCGCCCGCGAACGGTCGCGTTCCTGCCCGATGCTTCCCGGGCTTACGTCAGTGCTGAAAATGACGGTGCTGTGACCGTCGTAGACAGTATCCGCCACGAAGCCATCCGCACGATTCATTTGGGCGAGCCAGGCGTGATCAAGCCCATGGCGATCATACTTTCACCCGACGCCAAGAAAGCGTATGTCAGCACGGGTCGAGGGCAGAAGGTGTTTGTCATCGACACGGTCAAGAATGAAGTTCTCACATCATTCCAGGTCGGTCAGAGGCCCTGGGGATTAGCACTGTCGCCGGATGGCCAAACGCTCTACACAGCCAACGGTCCTTCCAACGACGTATCCGTGGTAGACCTGCGTGCCGGCACTGTGGTCGCGAAGATAAGCGTTGGCCGCGGCCCGTGGGGCATTCTCGTTTTGGCACCCCCGTAGGTCGGTCGCGTGATAAGGAAGGCATATGAGAAGGCTGACTCGTGAGAAACAGATGAGTCGAACCGTCATACTCCTGGCAGCCAGCCTGATATTTCCTCGCGCGTCATTCTGCGGAGAACGATCGGGTCGAACCGGGGGCAGTCTGCTGTTAATTTCTCGGTGAGGCACTGGTCCTTACCACAGTGCATGGGAAATTTACCGATTTCTCCGGCATCCTGGAACTGGAAGATAACGATTTGAGCAAATCCTCCGTGAGTGTGGCGGGCAGACTTTCCAGACCAACCTGATCATGCCTGAGCCATGCCCGTTCCTCAGCCGCAAGCTCCCCAAATGCTCGATCATTCGCCGAACTGAGACACACGGAGTTGCAATGGGAGCGGTCAAGTTCTTCACAGACATGGGCCTTTTCATCGGCCAGTCGCTGGTCTACTCCCGCCTGATTGGCGGTAGTGATAGCGGCCAAGGCTTGGGGATCGCCGTGGATGCCTCCGGCAACGCCTATTTGACGGGCTTCACGCAATCGGCAGATTTCCCGAACGTGAACCAGATCCCGGGTGCCCGTCAGGGAAGTTGCGGGAGCGCCTTCAATCAAGATACGTTTGTGATTAATTAAACTGGCGCCGCCTGACAAGGGTCGCTGATGATTATTTCCACTCGCACCTGACGGGTGGATCTACATCGCGGGCGCCATTCAAGCGGCGAAGCCGGGGGTATCGTTGCGCTCGTAGTCAGGCTCGCCCCGGACGGCAGTCGATGGTGTGATCCCGATTACGGCATTCAGCTCGCTTGGTAACGACCACACTATGGAACGAACTTATAACCAACACTGTGTACGGTTCGAAAATGAACAGGATCCGACGAGTCCTTCTCCAGTTTCTGCCGTAGCCTGCGGATGTGGTTATCTACGGTTCGAGTAGCAGGACAGCTCTGGTAACCGAACAGCTTCATCAGAGTGAAATCGCCTGGTTGCAAACAGTCACCGGCACAGTCTCTGGCGGGAGATAGAACGGCGCCATGGCCATGCAGGGTTTGAATCACTTCTAACAAGCTGGCAGGCAAGAACAAGTTTTCGTAGTCCATTTGTGTCCGTCAACACAGCTGGCCGGCAAGGTCTTCCCGGACTTCGATCGAAACTGTAGACACCATCTACACAACCTCGTCCGATGAACGCGTTCAGCCCGGTGTCTTGTTGCATCTCGTTCTACTGCACGTTCGCCGTCACCGACGCAGCCCCATTCAGGACAAATGTGCAGCTTTTGGTGTCGCTGTTGCCGCTCGAACAGGCGCCCGACCAGATCGCGGTTCTTCCTGTGACGACGGAAAGCGTGATGGCCGTGCCGACGCTAAACGACGCCTGTTGCGAATTACCTACGGTCACGTTGATTCCGGCCGGGTTCGAAGCGATCTGCTGCCCACTGCGCCCGGTGGCAGTAACGCTCAGCGTTGCCGTCCCGGGCGGCGGAGCCACGGGATTGATTGTCAGAATCCCGAACTGGGTGATTCCGCCGGCCGTGGCGACGATCTTCAGATTGACCTGAGCAGGAACCACGGCAGTGGAAACCGAGACCGAGCCACTGTTCCAACCCGCGGGTACGGTAATGGTTGGCGGCACCGTGGCCGCCGGATCGCTGCTGGAAAGGGTTGCGGTAAACCCGCCCGCCGGAGCTGGATTCGATATTCCCACGATCGCGGTGCTGGGATTTCCTCCGGTGACAGTTCCCGGGAACATGCCGAGGCTCGTTAGTATCGCGGGCGGCGGCGGGGCCTGGACCGTAATGGACGCCTGGCTGGAGGAGTTATTAAAGGAGGCGGTGATCGTCACAGGCGTATCGGCCGTCACTGCCGTGGTATTTGCCGTAAAGGTCCCACTCTGCGCGCCGGTCGGAAGGGTCACCGTGGCCGGGACGCTCAGCACCGCCGGATTGCTGCTGGTCAGTGATACCACGGCGCCGCTGCCCTGTGCGCCCGTGGTAAGCGTGGCGGTCACCTGCACCGAAGACCCTCCCGCGACGAAGCCGGCAGCAGGGGTGAGCGATTCCAGCGTGGGCGGCGGCGGTGGCGGCGGCGGGGTCCCGTTCAACGCAAACTTCGTGATGAAGGCATCGGCTGCGAACCCGGGCGGAGTGGCATTGAACACGCTGTCGAACACGTTCGGGGTAACGGGAAAATCGAAGGACTGGGTTACTCCGGTCACAAAAACGTTGCCGGTCGAATCAAGCGTCACGTCTGTGGCATAGTCCGTGTTCGAGCCGCCGAGATAGGTGGAGTACACGAGGGCCGACCCGGTAGCGTTCAATTCGGTAAGGAAGGCTTCGGTTGTGCCCGGGTGAATGAACCTCTGGAACGCGTCCGGAGTGGTGGGGAGGGTTTCTGACGTGGTCGACCCCGCGATCCAGACATTGCCGGCGGGGCTGATGGCAAGGCCAAAGGCTGCTGTTCCGCTATCGCCGAAATATGTGGAGTACACCAATGCGCTGCCGGTAGGATTGAGCTTGGCGACGAAACCGCCGCCCGTGGGCGCCGAGGTCTGGAATGCGCCCGGCGTGGTGGGAAAGTCGGATGACCCCGCGCCGCCGGAAACGTAAGCGTTGCCCGCCGAGTCGACGGCCAGACCGCCTGCCAAATCCATAGTCGTGCCACCCAGGCAAGTGGAATAGATCAGGCTCGATCCGGTAGCGTTCAATTTGAGCACAAAAATATCGAAAGAGCCCCTGGGAGAGGCGCTGAAGGCGCCCGGCGTTACAGGAAAATCGAGCGAACTGGTATTGCCCAGAACGTAGGCATTTTTCGACGAGTCGACTTTGATCCTCACCCCGAAGTCCACCGCGGTTCCCCCGATAAATGTGGAATACACCAGCGCCGAGCCCGCGGCATTCAGCTTGGTCACGAACGCATCGAAGGCTCCGATTTTGGTGGTGCGGAACGCGCCGGGGGTTACCGGGAAATCGTCTGAACCGGTCTCTCCCGTGACATACGCGTTATGGGCCGCATCCACGGTGATGGCAAAAACGTCATCGCTGTCCTGGGCTCCGCCAAGGAAGGTTGAATACACGAGCCCGCTCCCGGTGGAGTTGAGCTTTGTAACGAAACCATCGGTATTATCGATGGCGCATCGTGGGCAATTCCCCGGGATATTGAAAGTCGGGTCGAATGACTTGCGGGTAGTGGGAAAATCAGTCGACATGGTGGAGCCGGCGATATAGGCGTTGCCGCTGGAATCGATGGCGATGGCCCGGCCGGTATCGAAATTCGACCCGCCGAGGAACGTGGAGTAGACGAGGGCTGTGCCCGTGGGATTGATCTTGGCGACGAAGACGTCAGTAACGCCGTTCACGGCGCCTGCCCTGGAGAACGCGCCGACTGTGGTCGGATAATCGGACGACTGCGTGGTCCCCACGACGTAGGAGTTCCCCGCAGCATCCACGACGATACCGGCCGGCGTGTCGACGCTTGATCCTCCGAGGAAGGTCGAAAACTGCACGCCGGGATCGATAATCAAGTCCTGGTCCGCACGGTAATTCGCGCCCACACGGAAGCCATAAGCCTCCGGCATGTTGCTGCCGAGTAATAGGTAGCTTGAATCTACGGGTACGCGCACCCCCCCGATCTCCTGGTAAGATAGAGGGGCCGAGTCCTGTATCGTCCCCACGGCCGTCTCGATTTGCAGTCCGCCCGTGCGGTCCAGCGCGATGCGGTCCGCCCCTCGATAGGCGAGGCGAATATCCTCGATTCTTGCTCCCGGCCGAACCCGGAACTCATACATCAGGGCGCCGTTTTTCTCGCGCAAACTCAAATCCACGTCCGGCCATAAGTCGTGATACACCACCTGCGAATAAGTTGGCACGTCGGTGTGCCAATCTGCCGGATCATTGCCGTGTAGGTAATTCACGTTGCCGGGCGCCCGTTCCGCCCCGATAACCGTGGCCGAAGGATTCAGTCCCAGGAAACGGAGTCCAAGCACGATTCCCTTGTTGGACGCTCTGGCAAGCGAGAGCCGGACCTCGTTCTGTGTCAGGAAGAAGGCGTAGCGCGGCCCTTGCGCAAAGTAACGCACATCCTTGTCGGTCTGCCCGCGATTCTCTTCGAATGTAATCGGGAGTTTGGGGAATTCCTGCCGCATGGATTCGCCATTGGAAAAAGCCGCATTGGATACCGGAGTGGCCGTTCGCCACACCCTGCCGGGCGCCGGGGTGGAATCGATTCCCGACAGAGTCGCGGCGATTAGCGCCAGGGTTGCTGCAAGTGCTGGTAACCTTACTGAAGTTGTCATTTTCGTCGCTCCTTTTGCCTTAGACGATTGCGTTCGGTTCACCGACCTCGGGGGCAGGCTGGGTCTCTAATCACCCTTCTCAACCTCATCCCCCATTTTTTGCCGGGCCCGGACTGCATCGAGCCGGCGATGTCCGATGCCCTGCGACTTGAGATACTTGCCGCGGCTCATGGCGCTCCTCATCGTTTCAACTGTGATTGACGGAAACACTCGGAGCGCGAGGGAGGCAGTACCAGCAACCAGAGGCGAACTGAAAGACGCTCCCGTCGCCTCAGCGTAGTTTTGTCCGGGCCAAGTGGTCACAACGCCCTCTCCGGCGCGGCCAGAAATACGCCTCGACCGTAGCTGGAGAAGATGCCGAGGACATCGAGATTCGAGGTAGACGCAATCCCCATGACACCCTTCAGACTTGCAGGATTTCCCACAGCGACTCTTCCGTTGTTGCCCGCTGCAGCAAAGCAAATTACATTCTTGCCGGTGGCATACTGAATTGCGTTGTCCAGTTCGGCCGAAGACGACGTGAGCGTAAAAGCCATGTTGATGATGTTCGCGTCGTGATCGGCGTAGTACACGGCGCGCGGAATGTCGGAGAGATTCGCCGAACCATCGCTGCTGAAGGCCTTGAGGGGCATGATTTGCGCGGTCGCCGCCGCCAGATGAACGATGCCTGCCACCATCGTCCCATTGCCAAACGCTCGCGGCAGACTGTTGTAATCGAGAATCGCTGCCGTGGACTGATCAAGAAGGGCGGCGGTGGACTGACTGACGAGAGCCACAGTGTTTTTGGTGCTCGCCTGTGACGAGGAGTTCAGCATGGCAGAAACCCCAAAGCAGTCTGAGGAACATACTGGGCGTTCACGCACGGAAAGTTGTCACGGAGTTGTCCCATAATGGTAAAAGTTCTAACCGTGAGATAAGCATTGCCTGAGCCGTCCACAGCCATGGCGAACCCCATATCGAAACCACTGCCGCCAAAGACACTGGAATACGCCACTGAGGTGACTTGTGCGATGATCTTGGTGACGAAGTCGCGCTGACTTTCGTCACGAAGGCATCGCCGGCTCCTGTACCGCAGGTTCCCACACAGGCACCCGGAATTGGGTTAACCCGGGGAAAGTCTGTGGAACTCGTTGAACCACTCAGATAAACATTTCCCAAACCGTCTACGGCGATACCAAAGCCTTCGTCAAGAGTGCTCCCGCCTATGAGACTCGAATGGACTAGAGCGGTGCCGGCGGCGTTGATTTTTGTAAGGTAAACGGTCTCGAAGCTGGTGCTGCAAGTTCCTTGACAGGCACTGGGGATCTGATTGACGACCGGAAAATCGAACGCTCCCGTTGTCCCGGACACATAAACATTTCCTGCCGCGTCAGCTGCAATGACGGCATTGAGCACACCACTGGTCCCACCCAGACGAGTAGAGTAGGTCAGCACCGGGTCGATGATTACAGCCTTAGTCGTGTCGTACCGGCGCCAATCGAATTCCCACCTGTCAACGTGGGCCTGGCACACCTGGGATGCAATTGGTTCGTGGTTGACTACAGGCTGACCAAAAATGGCCTCCAGATTTCAGTTTCGGCGCTGTCGGGTATGCGGGAGTCCACGCGGTCGAACGCCGTGCCCGGTGCGCGAACTGCACTCCATTCAAAAGATGAACGCACGGCTCTCAAACGTGTCCCTCGGGCTGACGCCGGCCCTTGAGGCGCAGAATTGGAGCGTTCAGCGTTCCTAGGGGATACCTGTTTGACCGCCTGGCAGTCGTCATTGCGTGATGTTCTAAGGATCGAAAGTCCCGCAAATTTGCAGGAACCGTGAAAAAGTTTCTCGAAAGCCGAAACCAAGGGGCGGATTAATCGGGGAAGAGGTTTGGGGCAAGGGAGCAGACGCGACCGTGGAATCGCTTCGCCTCGTTTGCCCTCGCGACCGGGGGTTCTGAGTGTGAGCAGGAGTAGTTTCTGCATCTTGACACGCGGCACGAGCCGTAACAGAATTCCGCGACTGCTCCATGCCGGTGCGCTCTTAGTTCCGAGGACCAAAGGAACTCTCCAGCCCCAGACCAAGCAGCCACAAGGGGAGGAACCACAATGCCGACTGAATGCTCTCGGAGGATCTTTGTCTTACTCGTCACGGCCAGTGTCGTGGTGTGGATCGTTCCTGCCAGATCGCAGAACATCGCAGGGGAAATTCGGGTCGTACCCGAATCCAAGCATGACGTGTCGTTACCACTCAGAGAGATGGCCCTGGGCGAACAACCGACCCGCAGCGCCATGCTCGAAAAAGAAGAACACCGGGTTCCGGCAGGGTTCTTCACCGCGGTTCCGGGGATTGACCCGGCTGTTCAGGACCTTTACTTGCCTCAGGTCGCAATGTCGGGACAACTGAGTTTTGATGGGATCACCCAACACCAGGCTGGAGGTATTCCTCCCGATACAAACGGCTCCGTCGGAGGGAATCAGTTTGTTGAAATCACGAATGTCGTCATACAGGTTTACAACAAGACGACCGGACACCCCGAGCTGCCGAAGCCGGTGCTGATCAGTTCCCTCTGGAAAGGCTTTGAAGGGCCTTGCGAAAGCCTTAACGCCGGCGATCCAGTCGTGCTTTTCGACAAGGCGGCGCAACGCTGGCTGGTAACACAGCTCTCTCTCGATATCCAGGACAGCATCTGGTTCCTATGTCTCGCCGTGTCCCGAAGCGTAGACGCTGCTGGAAGCTACAATCGCTATGGCTTTCCTACCGGATCGAACCTTCCCGACTACCCCAAGTATTCCGTCTGGCCAGACGCTTACTACGGCACACACAACCTCTACAGCCAGACTGCATTCCTCGGGGCTGAGCCCTGCGCTTTTGACCGAACGGCGATGCTCGCCGGGGGAAGCGCTTCTATGATTTGCATGCAGCCCGACCCTGCTAACTTCGGCTTTCTCCCTTCCGACCTCGACGGCCGGAGGTTTCCTCCTCACGGGGCGCCGAACCACTACCTCGAACTCGGCAACCTCACGAATGAGTTGAAGGAATTTGATTTTCACGTCGACTTTACCAATCCCCGGAATTCGACCTTCACGGGACCACACATCATCAAGGTGCCGAAATACGTCTTGCTCTGTAATGATGGCAACAACTTTGCCTGCGTGCCGCAACCGAAGCCAGGTGAGAACGTGGACTCATTGAGCGGCCTGTTGATGTTCCGCCTCGCCTACCGCAACTTCGGAGACCACGAATCGATGGTGGTGCCCCACGCAGTCGCGCCGGGTAAGGACTCGACGGCGACAGTGGCCACGCGTTGGTATGAATTACGATCCGCGGGGGGAGATTTTTCCCTCTACCAGTCGGGCACGTTCCAGAGCCAAACCGATAATCTGTGGATGGCGAGCATGGCTATGGACAAGCGGGGAAACATCGCGATGGGCATGAGTGCTGATTCTGCGACCGACCTGGACCCGAGTATCTGGTACACCGGCCGAGTGCCCGGCGATCCTCTTGGACAAATGGAGGCGCCTACGGTTGTTGTCGCCGGAAGTGCAGTGCAGGTGCATGGCGGCAATCGATGGGGCGACTACAGCAGCATGAGCGTGGACCCGAGTGATGATTGCACTTTCTGGTACGCGCAGGAGTACTACAACAAGAAGAATGGAGGCATCAAAAGTAGCGACTGGACCACCCACATCGTCTCGTTCAAGTTCCCAAATTGCAGCTAGACCGGTGCCGTTCATGCCCTGGACCAGCATCCTGAACTTGACGAAGTACTGAGCCGGGCATCCGGGCCTGATCAACGATCCTGAGCTAGTGGAGGACCATCCTGCGCTGAGAGATTACCTGGAAGATCATCCGAGATTAGTGGAATCGCGCCCGTGACAGAACGGAGTGGAAAAAAGAAGTGGGTACATCTTCGCTGCGCCTGTCCGAAGTTTTTTGCGGCAGAGCTTTCACGAGTCAGCGGGGCATTCTGTCGCTCACTCGCAATGGGCGCGAAGCTAATATCAACAACAGCGGGAGCGAGGCAAGGGGCACCGCGCGGCGGTGCGAGGGTTGGCCTTCAAATGGATTCGCATCGTCTTTCGTTGCTGGAAAGATCGGGTCACTTATGACGAGAGCAGATATCTGGCCGCTCTCGCCAAACGAAACTCACCGCTCGCGGCGGTCGCTGCCGGGACAATCCTGTGAAGTCTTTGTGGGTACCTTGTGAACAAGTGCGCGAAGGGAGATAAGAAAACCATTGACAGACTTACTCAGATATCTGTTTACACAACTACGTCAAGGCGGGGGCCACAGCGCGAAGATGGACGGGAGCGGATAGCGGAGTAAGTTCCTGGGGATCAGTCTTCGGATCGTGAGAAGTATCCCGTTCGGGAGCGTACCGTTATGCCTGCCTGTTTCGGTCGGATCGCTATCTTACGGAATGTATCATCTCGGATTGGGTTCGAGGGATAGTATGCCAGTTCGTATGACGATCGAAGTTCTTCAGCGACCTGACGGAAGTAAGTTTTAGGGTCGGTGGCTTCCGCATCAATTTGCTGGCCGCCCGTCTCTTTTGCAACACGGTCCATCACGCGGATTCCGTATTTGTTGCGGGCAGTAAGCTTGCCATGCTTTTTCTCGGTATAGCGGATGGTGAAAATGAGAACGTTTGCACTTTGGGCAGCCTCGATGGCTGTCATCATGTCATGGGAACTGGAGTTGTCTTCTCCATCGCTGAAAACAAGCAGTGCCCGACGGCCACTTTCACTAGCGAGTTTTTCGGTGATGGAGTAGAAGATTGAGTCGTAAAAAGCAGTGCCGAGATCGCGACTTTCTTTCGGCCCTAATTCAGGGAAATGCCCATCATCGTGCCGGTAGGTTTCGAGTTGTTGCAGCATTTGCGTGCCAGACTGTGAAAAGTCACTGACCAGCCGTACGTGATTTCCGAAACACACAAGAAATACTCGGTCCTTTGGGCCCAAGACGTCTTTCAAGAAGACTTGAAGGTCACGCTCGTGCTGCTTGGAGAATTGATCCTGGCTTCCGCTGAAGTCGACGACCAGCCCGAGAGTGAGGGGAACATCCACACTGTGGGCAAAGAAGGAGATTTTTTGAGACACAGCGTCCTCGAAGACTTCGACTTCGTCTTTGGTCAGGTTCTCGACGAGAGCGCCGCGCGGATCGCGGGCGGAGAACGCGACGTTCACCAGTCTGACGTTAACCCGGATCGGTTCCTGCCCTAAGCCGTTGGCGACAAATAGACAAAAGAGCGAGGCAAGAATGAGAACCCAGCTTTTGGGGCTGGGCCGGAATTGTGAGAACGGCGGCCGGAGGATAGGCATATCGAGCGAATACGATGGATTCTACATGCCAGTTCCCTAGACTGAAAGCGAGACCAGTGCTCAGTACTGTCGAAAAATCGCCCCAGCACAAGTCTGCGCTTTCCTTTCGCCTGTCTGGCGAACCAAACGGCGCAAACTGGTGAGAACATGATTTCAATAGCAATCCGTGACGACGTGCGCGATAGCCAAGAGTTGCGAGGGCGCCTTGGAAAATACAGTATGTAATGTAGAAACCTACGTTCCCACTCAAGGCCACGTGTGCGTACAAACGTTGGCTACAGAATTTACATTCTTATGACAAGTGAGAGTTGCTCAGGTCATCCAAAAGGCGCTAGCATCATCTCTGAACGGAGCGTCAAGGTTGCGATCCTGACTCTGACGCCTTGAGGAAGTGACGTTCTCTTCGAGTCGCAATAAGCCTTGGCGTGCCGATTTGCCGGGGGAACCGCCCGGTGGCAGAGCGGCCTCTCGGAGATCGTGAAATGGGTGTTTCGAGCCGCGCCAACTTCGGGTCCAAATATTGTTCCGCGTGCAGTCGACCGGGAAAAATCCTACAAGAATCGAGGCAACGGGTTATGTTCGAGTCGAACGTTCACAACCGCATCGGATTGGCCAGTAGGTCTCTGAGGAACTGTGTTTTGGGAT
>Ga0210402_10004449_pt1 | contig 12783 bp, 31 predicted proteins | sample IncBWC7MmetaG_FD_161055 | JGI IMG/M metagenome (GOLD analysis project Ga0210402, IMG submission 161055) | Forest soil microbial communities from Barre Woods Harvard Forest LTER site, Petersham, Massachusetts, United States - Inc-BW-C-7-M | ecosystem: Environmental > Terrestrial > Soil >...
CATGTCTCGTTATTGATCTCTATCCCAAGAATTGCATAGCCTGCGGCGAGGCCGCGGTAGGGCTCGATTCCGCCCGGGCCGGTGGCTTCGAGCATATGCGTGATACGCAACAACAATTCGCACCCGCTGTAAACCTGAGTGTATGGTTCCCATTCACGCAAGCGGATAAGATCGCCGATCTTGTAGTCGCGATCATTCTTGCGAAGCTCGAAGCGCTTGTTTCCAGACTTGACCTGCTCGAAGAATTCCGGCCAGGACTTGACGATATGCGTGGTCACGCATTGCCTCCGCGCTCATGCTCTGGTGCGGGCTTCGCTCCTTCCGGCCATTCCGGGCGCGTGCCGGTTGTCTCTTCGATCAGATCGGAGACCGCCTCTTTCATCAACGCCATGAAGAGATTCTTGCGCGCTTTGTTTTCCACGAACCGCATTGCAATCGAGCCGATCAAGATCGCGCCGTCCAACGTGTCCGGCATGGCGTAATAGGCATTCCAGAACGTACCATCGACGCGCATGGCCAGCCGACCGATTTTTTGATCTTTCATTTTTTCAGCTCATGCCCTCGTGTCACTACATACACCGGTATCAATGGAATGCGCCGGATTGTGCCGTTGTGGGTCCATTCCTCATACCACCATACGTTACCATCCGTCTTGGCCCTGCCGTAAAAGCGTGTGCCCCACTCATTCATCAGCTCGGGCTGCTTCATTGTTTGGTCTTCCCCGTTGGTGTCTGGTTGATTTTGCACGGCAGCATCACGCTCACCGGATCATCCGGCCGACTGGCCATCGTGATCATCATGTTGGTCCTGCACTTGTCGCACTGCACGAGCCACAGGCCGATATTGGTCTGGGTCATGTACGGCAGCTCGACCCGGCACGCCGGCCGCCTGCCGCTGTCGATGTGCACACCGTCGGGATGGCTCGGATCAGATGCAACTCGCGGCGGCTGTCCCTTGTCGATCCATGTGATTGTGAAATGATCACTCATCTTTCCAGCTTGTGGTAGGGTGGAATGATCAGCACGCCGCCGAGCATCTGCTCGCCGAGCATCTGCTCGCCGCGCATCAGATCAATCGGCTTGGCTTGTCCGTTATTGGAGGAGTTGCCCATGCCTTCGGGTACGCTGCGCGTGGGCACGTCGAGAATATGAGGAACGGATTGCGCCGCAGGCAACTCAGTTCTATCCGCGCGGGTTTGATCAATTTTTTCGAGCTTGAGCCGATTTTTTCGCTCCCAATGACGTAACTTGTGTTCACTCTGATCCGAGACATCGTGCTCCCAGCGCAGCTCGCTCTTGGGCAATAGCCGATCGCCTTGATAATAGCAGCGCCGGCCGTCGATCTCGCGCCACATCCAATGCTGTGCACCCGAGACCGCGCCCGAGCTTTCGGCACAGAGCGTCGCAGCTTCGGCTCGATATCCTGCAAACGCAAGCCAGAGCAGGATGATCGAAACAATGAGCGTGGCGGCAACGATCGCCTGCATCAGCCGATCCTTGGTTTCGAAGCTCATGCTGTTGTTGCTCTATAGTGGCGTAACAGAAGCGCGGTCAGTTCCCATTCGCGGGCTGATCCATACTGATCCCGCTCGCGTGCCTGCTGCGCCCATTCTTCCCGCTCTTTAGCCATGGCTATTGCTTCTTCCGGCTTTGGAAGCTCTACAGGCTGATATTTAGTCGGGATGATTCTCATGGTCATCTTCTTCACTTTTCACAGTGTTTCGCATTGCGATCCAGTTGCTCAGCTCCGCCTCGGCTTTTGCCGAAAGCTGCTCGACGCTTTCCCGCGGCCGCTGCGGCGCCGCCGCTGGCTTCGGTTCCGGCCGATAGGGCGTGTCTATTGCTTTCTGCTTCAGGTCGGCAAGAAAGGCACGCGAATCGGTCACGACGTGGGTAATCTGCTTGCCTAGTCCTTCGGTCGCATGTTGCGCACTGTCGTGCAGCGCAGTCATTGCATTGTTGATGGTAGTTGCGGCGTTGTTGGTTGCTGTGGCTATGCCGAGTGCAACATGCGTCTTGGCGTCTTCGAGCACGGCAAGCTGATCACTGAAATACTTTTGCAGATCCTCGCACTTGGTTTGGATCTGGTAGCACCAGCGCTCGAATTTCTCGAGCTTCTCGCCGGTCTCGCCTAGTTGTCTTCGCAAGGCGGTGTTGTCAGCGCGGGCAATGGCGATGTTGCCGTCGTACTCGGTTTTCTGCGCCATCAATTCACGGGCGGAATCTGTTCTGACTGCGGCCAGCTCGCTCGCAAGCTGCTGTACGCGGTTGAGCGCAAGGTCGCGCTCCTCGCGCAATTTATCCGTTGCGCTCAGGGCGTAGATGATTGCTTCCTTGTGCTGCTGTTCTTCGGTCATGAGCTGTGGCATTGGTCCCGGTGCTTTTGGCGGCTTGCTTTTATTCAAGCCCAGTACAGTCCCGATCGATCGACTGGATGCATCAGACATCTTGATCCCCTCTCTGTTAGACGAGCCGATAGATTGCGACCATGAGCATGGCCAATAAGAGACTTGATCCCATGATTGCGATCGTGAACTGTGCGAACAGCTTTGCCGTGATCAGCATTTTCCGCTCCCCCTCACTGCAGACGCAGATTCGACCAGAACCAATACCAGCGTCCGCCTCCAAGCAGCACAACGCCAACGTCGTGCTGCCACGCAAAATAGTATGCATCGGCATCAGTCAGCATTGTGGCTCCCCATCCTCTTTAGCCCTTTAGCACTTGCCGAAGAAAAAGCAAGAGGTTCTTGCGAGCCGCTGGACACGGTGAAAAAACAGGTTCAAGATGCTGAGATTGTCAACAGGGACACCGGGAGCCGGGTTACTGGGGCGTCGCAGCCTGCCGAGACCGATACGCCGACAGGCACCGCCGCACAACGGACTGACGCAACAGACGCAACTAAGGCTCCCGGTGCCGGGATGACACAAACAGCAAACGCTACTGAGTCGCAAGTGCCAAAATCAACGAAAGAAGGATCCGGGCCAGGGCACGCATCGATATCTGCGCCCGTCCGGTCCTCCCTGATCTACAACCTCGATTTCACGAGACCGGGTCAGATCGGCGATCCGACCTGTGATGCTGGAATGCTGATCACCTTGCGCGAGAAAATGAATCAGCAATTCCTTGCGTGATTGTGTTCCCGGATAAAGATCTCTCAGGTGTTGTTTGATGCGCACCACCAAAGGCATCATATAGCGGCCTCATGCGTGACAATGTAGTCTTTGAAGATGATGCCAAGCGACGGATCGCCGCGTTGATGCTCATGCACCCAGATGCGATGCGCCCGGCAAAGCCGGCAACGCTGCTCGATATCCCATTCATGCTTGCATGATTGATTGCCCGGATTGCGCCAATCATGGCGCCAGTGTGCACGCACCTGATGCGCCCGCTTGCGGGCGAGTGCAATCAACTGGCGTGCCAGCACGCGAGTGTCTTTCTTGACCGGCACATTCAGCGTGAGAGTCTGATAGGACAGGAATTTACGGATTTGTCCTTTGGCAAAAAATCCTTTGGACTGCCGCACGTCGGTGGCAAGGATCGGAATGTCGTTGATAGTAGACAGCAGCGCCCAGGTGCGACGCATCACGCCGGCCCACTCCTGCACAAGTTCGCTCACAAGTTCATTGTTTTTGAATGACGCCAGAAGCGGTGATTGTGCAATGGTAACACCCGAACTGATGTAGGGAGCGATGCCCGTGGCAAGGATTGAATCAGCTGCGCCGCCCGGTTTGAAAATGGACGGCCAAGGTGAAGGCCGATCGTCCACGGTCCAAGTGTACATGACTGGGAATGTCCAAGTATCAAAGCCAAATGAATCCGATTTGCCGCCAGGATTTTGACTGAAAATGTGCATGCAGATGGCCGTTTCCAGCGTAGGATGTTGCTGCAGCAACCAACCTTCTTTTTGCGGCGATTCGGCTGGATCAAATGGACTTACAGCTTTGCCAAGAAGCTCCCGCGAGCGGATCTGTGCTTTGTGCAGGTCATATTCGATCCATACCGCGCTATGCGGCAACCGCGCGGATATTCGCATCTGCTCGACCAGCCGTGCACCGACCTTGGGCTTGTATCCGCCAGCAAAGCCGGCCGAGGAGAGATCGCCAAGAAAGGACGACATCCTGTCGTCGAGCACAAAGCGCCGAGCACCAATGAGAGCCTGTTGCATGGCGTTGTTGTCGCGCCAGCCCATTACGTTGCGCTTGCTGAACGAAGCGCGATAGAGCGTATCAAACAATGTTGGAGCTGGCTTCATAATTAGCTTCCTAACTACTCCTACTTTTCGCCGGTAATGGCGAATTTTTTTGGCTCAAATAATAGGAATGCACGATTGAGTCTCTCTTTGGTAACAGAATCGCGGTAATCCGGATGCAGACACGACAGCACTAATCTGAACTCATCAGTCGTCATGATTTTCTTTTGTTTCTGCATGAACTCACGATAAAACTGCTCGGTTTTGAAAGCTTGGTTTCTCTCCTGTTGCAACGTCGGCATGATGCGCTGGATATGCTCTCTGATTTCCTTCGAGCGACGCGTATCGTATTCGACGTCGAGATTCCGCCGATGGATACGGATGGCGTTCTCGATAGTCAGCTTGCCTTTGTCTGAAAAATTTTGCGCGGCTGCTGCGGCAAGCAATTCCGCAAGCATCTCACGGCGACCGATCTCGCGCTCTCGTGAAAGCTGCACTTGATGCTCGGACAGCCCAGTCTCAACGGCTACCTGCTCACGCGTCTTGCCTTCATCCAAACATTTCGCTGCAGCGGCATGATGCTCGGCCGGGCGCTTACGACCGCGACCGCTGCGCTTCTTTGGCCCCTGGCCAGAGAATGGCGTTTTTTGTTCAGTGCCACTGAACGCCGCTTTCTTTTGCCATTGCAGATGAGCATTAACCCAGCCCACGCTTTTACCTAATACCTTTGCGACTTGACGTTGGGTCATTCCCTGATCAATCTGGCGTTGCATGATAATCGCGGCCTTCGAAAAATAACTTTCGCCCTTCTCGATTAACTCAAGAACCTCGGTAGCCCATGACGGGCCGGGGATAACTTTTTCTGCGGCGTTCATTGGTGGCTCTCGCTTTTAATGAAAAAAGGAAAAGACCGGGGACCGCCCGGTCTTTTTACCAGTTACTCTGCAGGTTGCGCCGAACCCAGCAGATTGTTGCGAGCCGCTTTGAGCCGTTCCATGCGGCCGACACCCCGCCGGGTCATGCAATATTTGATGGCTCTGGAAAGCTCACCAAGCAATGCATTGACGATCCTGGGATTGCCGTGGTCCTTGACAGCATCCGCCTTCACCCTGCGCGCCATGTCCGCATCATCAAAGCAGACACGCCCATTGGGTGAATTCTCGGCGTTGATGCTGGCGGCACTGGTGCGGAATTCTGGATCGTTATTGTAGAGTGCTTCCACATAGGGCTCTACGACCTGAGAAAGCGGTCTCGGCTTTCCTCGGACGGGAGCCGGCATTTGATCCGGCAACTCCGGCACGCACCGTGCCAGTTCGTTACGTTGTTCGCGTCGTCTCATTTGTACTAAAGTTCCTTCTGTCAGGGTTCTCGGGCTGTTCTGCCCAAAAAGCAATGTAAGCTTGCTTTTTGAAAAAAGCAACTAAAGCTTGCCTGTAGTTCAAAAAAACTCTAATCTTCAGCCCATGGACAGTGGTCTCAAAGCAGCCATCAAAGCCGCAGGCGGGACCTATAAGCTTGGCCCGCTTCTTGGTATCTCTCGACAGGCCATTGAACATTGGCATCGCGTTCCAGCTGAGCGCGTGGTCGAGGTGGAGCGTGCAACCGGTATTGATCGGACTGTGCTGCGTCCGGATCTCTATGAGCGAGCATAAAAAAGCCCCCGACCGGTTTCCCGGTCGAGGGCCTTTGTAGTTGATGGCTTGCAAGGCTTGGTCGTTCCACCACACCCAGGAGTGCAAGATCGACGCTTCAGCCTTGCCTTGTTCGGGGGTTACCCTTCGCGCGCTGCCATCGCGCCTGCGACAGAAAGGTCTCGCACTCCTAGCTCTCTACGCATACGATGCCTGTCCCGTTCGGATCGATAGCAGCGTTGGCACAAGTCATGATCCTTGGGGGGTGCCGCCACACGGCCATCCCAGCGCATGGCAACAATCCGCTGGCCGCATTGTACGCAATGATGACGTTGCTTTTTCATGACCGAGCCTCCGAAGAACGACGGGAATGCCCGAACAATTGCGCTTCCTGCCCGGGCCGGCACATGAAGCGGCCAAGCCAGTTGCGCTGCATCTTTATCTCGCCATAACGGAACGTGCGCAAGCCCAGCTGCCAGCTCCGCACCAGACGATGATTGCCGTCGATCAGGGTGGAATAGCCATGCGGCCACAGCACTATGATGCCGGGTGCAATTGCGCGCTGAATATTGATCGAAGGCAGGCGATCCGACTCCACACCGCCGTTCTCGAGAATGTGCTGATAATACTCCTGCGTAAGCGTCATCTCATACATCTCCACCGGCAGCTCGCCGGCAATGATTGCGTTCTTGATGCCGCGCACGTCGAATCGCAGCTCGCCGATGCTCTCTTCGTGAAAGTGAAATACCTCGCGCCGCTCAATGGACAGCTCATGCGTTTCCGAGCGCGAGAGCACACGGTTGAACTCGAACGGCCGCGGCTCGCGCCAGCTATCGAGATCGCCGGCGAGCTTGGGCACTGGTCTAGTGGGGACTCCAGCGGTCATGATGTGGGATTCCTTTTTGTTGAGGGTTTTGCTGCAAGTGCAGCGGCAAGATGCGCACCGCATTGGGTGCGCACCCCGCTGAACTCATAGTGTCCCGGTGCAATTTTTGCTGCGGCAAACCGGGCAATAGCCGGCGCCGACGTACCGCTTATGAAGCGGGCGTGACGCTTCGAGTTGCCGTGACTTGGCATCATGCTCCGCGAGCAACTGACGCGAGCGCGAGCCCTCGGGAGTGGCTTCGATCAGTGCCAGCGTGGTGATGTCCGTGAATGTATTTTTTCGCGGCGAAGCGAGCAGGAAAAGCCCGGCGAGCAGCGGCGATATCAGCAGCGAGAGCAGGAACCAATTGCCGCCGCCGCGCCCGCGGGTTTTGGCGCCGACGCCAACAACAGCAGAGAAGAGAATCCAACCAATTAGGAATTCCATTGTAGTGACCTTTCATTTCAGATTGACCGGTGCAAGCCGGTTTGCTGCGAGTGCAGCGGCAAGAGGCGCTCCGCATGGGAGCGCCCCCCGCCACACTCGATCTTGCAATCAGTGCAGAGGCGAAGGTTGACGGCCTTGCATGGTTCGTGACCATGAAAGACCGGGCGGCCGCAGGCCGTCTTTCTGTGCGAAAAGCCGACACCCTCGCTTGCCGGCCAAGGAATCACGCCCGGCCTAGCTCAAATATCCCAGATCCACAGAGGCGTTAGATCTTCTTCGAAGCCCCAGAATTCCATGGTGATCTTCTGTTCCCATCCGTGGCTTATCGGTATCCAGCGCCAGAACCAAACCATTGGCCTAGCTCTTATTCTGTGTGCCACAGAGGTGAGCGGGTGAAGACTCTCAGCCACTTGTCGTTGACAGCTTCAAACGTCTGCTCAACATTGAAGGTTTCCCCGTTTGGTTCACAAGCCATCGAAAGGTTAAAGAGATCGCACGCGAATTTGATCTTCTGCCTTGGCCCAAGCAACCCCGGCTTTTTCGCGAGCTGCAAATTCAAAAAGTGCATGTGTTCAAGCAAGCCCATGTTTATTTCCTCTCGTGTTTCAAGTTTTTATCTGCTGGCCGTATCGCACTGATGATGATCGTGTCACCTTCAGTGAGCGTCCATTCAGTGTACAAATGATCGATAAGCTCATGGGTTAAAGTCTTGAGGTTGTCAGCCGAAACAGAATCCAGCTCGCCGGCTGAATTACAAAGGCTCGCTTTGTAGGTTGTCTGTTTTTCACTCACGATTCTTTCTCCAGTTTTGCTGATTTCATAATTTCTTTCCAACAAGACGGACAGAAATCAAGTTTATCGAGATCGATCTGGCAGTGTGTCCAGCCGCGCATCAAACTAAAGCCGGTATCGCTGATCACATCGAGTTCGCAACGATTACAACGGATATGAATGACCTCGGTCATCGGCAGATCTCCTTCCAGTCGCCTTCGATTTGATACCTTCGTAGCCCGTTCACACGCAGCCACACCGTGCCATCGGTCCGCCGCAGTACGACACGTCCATCGCAGACGCCGATCGCCGTTGCGTTATCCCATTTGCCGGGAGCAGTCGCGATCAGCATCAGCACCATGCCGAGTAAGATCATTGATCCAAAAAACGCAGGTGCCCACCATTTTTTCATGGGATTGGTCCAAGTTTGCGGAAAGCCATGCGCGCGTAGGTGAGTGCGCATCGCAATGTGCAGAACGGCTCGTGCGGCGCATACCACGTTTTGCCATCCCAGGTGCGGCGGTACATGACATGTTCGCTCTCACTCGTAGGGTACGGTGTCGTCTCTGTGATGAGAATCTGATCGCCAGTGTAGGCCGGCGGATTGTCGCCGGTGTATCTAACAGTCCAGGTTTTGAGCGAGCGCACGCCAAAGCGCTGACCGCAGTGGCCGCATTTAGGGCGCGGTCTGATCATGGGATGATTGGTCCCATGATCTTAATAAAAACAGCCCCGGCGGCAAACAGCGCGGCGCCAGTGCCCATGCCGGTCAGCATAAGCAACCAGGGCGCGAATCGAATTTCCTGCCGTTTGCGGTCGTGATCCGCAAGCATCTGATCGATGTGCGCAAGCTTTTCGCGTATATCGAGCACACGTAGCAGAGAAACATCTGTTTGGTCAGTCATCGGCGCCTACCTCCGCTGACCGTGCCGGTGGTGCGGCCGCCCGCATCACGGAACGTGGTCTGGCCGCCGTTGTCGGTCGAGGCGGTGCCGGTGGTGCGGCCGCCGCTGTCCCGAAACGTCACGTTGCCTTGGCTGTCAGTCGAGGCGGTGCCGACGGTGCGGCCCTGGCTATCGCGGAACGTGCTCTGCTGCGCGTGAGCTTCCATGCTCAGGAACATCACCGGGATGACGACGATGAGCATGAGCATCGCGTTGAAGATTTCATCCAGCATTCTGATCATTTGAGTCTTCCTTTGGTTTGTGATGGTGCAAAATCGCACCCGGAAACGCGCGGGACTTACCGCGCGTTTCGAGCTGCTATCAAGCTGCGGATCTACGCATGATCCGTTTATCCGCGAATGCTGCGACATACCCGCAGAACTCGCAATCTTCCGGCGGAACCGGGATCTTATTATTTGTCAGGCAAGCTTTGAGCTTGATCAGCGTTGGCTCAATCCACGTATCATCCCCAACGTAAGGGATGACTGACGGCTTGAAACAAATCTGCCAACCAAAGCGCTCGGCATCCTGGCCGTTGCAGTAGAGAAAGTATCCAGTGTTGGACACATCCAGCCCCTGCTTGCGCAAGAGCCACTGATAAACCTCCATCTGCCGCTTGTAGCCATCCTGCCAGTCGGCATCGAGCGTCACCTCGCCAGTCTTCGCCGTGGCTTTGTAATCAACGACGTGACATTGGCCGTTCGGGCATTGCCATACGTCGTCGAGCGCACCTGCTATCAGCAGCCCAGTGGACTCATGCAGATGGGTAACGCCGCGAAAGTTGGCGCGCCATTCGTCCATCTGGGGATGATCGAGTGGCACGGCGTCGATTGCGTTTTCAGTCAAGATCGGCGGGACGGTATGTGCCGCGCGGTGCTCGTCGAATTCCTTTTTAAGTAGTCGATCGACGAGTGAGTTGATCGTGAACGGCGGCCCGGACGGGCGACGTATACCGCGCTTGTGGTTAAGCCAGAAACAGCGCTGGCATTCGACAAACAGCTCGATTTGCGAACGGCTGATCTTGAATGCCTTGCCGGTTTTCGGCGGGTACAAATTGCGCGACTTGATGACAAAGGGCTTACGCATTGGGGCGCTCTCCAGTGGGGCCAATAACCGCAAACATCGTTCCAGACGCTTCCGACGTTGTGTCCTGGAACCGAGATTGTGACGATTGGAGCGGCAGCACCGTTGCGCTGGTACCAGCGGCAAGCTGTTCGCGCTGCCGCACCGCCATGGCGTGGAGCGTGACGAGGCCCTCGCCAACGTGGCTATGGGTGATGGTGGTATCTTCGAGACGGCCGGTGCAATCGATGATATTGCCGGCCTCATCGAATTCGAATGTAACCTCGGACAAGTTGTCAAGATTGCATCCCGGATGCGCGCGCCGGATTAGCGCGAGCCGCCAGTGATTGAACGTGATCTTCATTTGGTGACCTTTCTGTAAGTGACCGCGTGCAAGCGCGGCGTGCTCGAATGAACACGGAAAAACCCCGCCAAAGCGGGGCTAGTCGGTATTCACTTGTGCGGCGAGTTTGGCCGCTCGGCTGGCGGCCCGACCGGCCTGACACTTGGCCTGAAAGTCTGGATCAAGATTTCGTAGATGCATGCGCTTGCTGTTTCTTTTGCCGAGTGCCTTCTTGATTTTGTTGTAGCCAGCGAGTTGTTTCGCTTGCATGGATGGATCAGCATTAACTCTCGTCATGTGCTGTGACGCCCACAGCTTGAACTCTGGGTTAGCATTGACCTTGATCATTACTTGTCGGCTGCTCTCGCGCATTTTTTTGCTTTTATTGCGTTTAATCAGCTCAGCTATCAATACTCGACCGGATTCTGGATCGCTCCACCGTTCTTTACCGAGTCTGGAGCGCATTTCATTCAATATCGGGTCTTTGCCGAGTTTGATTAGACGCTTGACGTGTTTTTGATAGTAAACTGGATTTTCCCAGCGCTTGCGGTTGACCGCGCTGCATCGTCTTTTGAACCATTGCATATAGGCTTTGTCTGCATACAATTTGGCTAGGCCTTTCAGGTAAGCCTCTCTGAACAACGGGTCTTTGTTGTACTGTTTCATACGACGACGTGCTGACACAGCGGTTGCGATGCAACCGACGATGCCGTCACCGCCTCTAGTCTCATTAAAGAGCGTGCCTGTACCTAGATCAACGCGTCCGTATTGCTCAATCAACTCTATTTCTCGCATCGATGAGGACTCTTCAAGCTTAAAATGAGCCACACGCTTGATTGACGGTACAAGCCCTAAACGTTTGCACTCGATCAGGAATTTTCGCATCTGTGCATTCGTCTTTTTCTCAGGGTTGCGAAGCCATGTAGTAGACCGATTACCAATGCCTTTGCCGACATAGCGCGGTACGTTACGCTCGCCCGGCCGCGGATCGCGGATGACGTAGACATAGAATTCTCGTTTAGACATGACACAGGGAATTCCTTTGGTTTGTGACGATGCGGATCGCACCCGGAAACGCGCTGTTGCCGGCGCGCTTCGAGCTGAGATCAGCCTTCGCGAATGTCGCGAAGCGCCTCCACAACAAGCGGCTCGCGCGATTGCGAGACGGTCGCTGTGTAGGTAATCGCTGCTTCGCGCGAGGCGAACCAACGATGCGTGGCGATGACATAATCGCCCTTGCTGCCGTCGAGCTTGACGTCGTCTCGGCAGATTACGAGGTAGCGCATGTTATTCTTCCTTTCTTAGTTCGGTGCTGCCGAAGACCTCGTGCTCCAGGGACCATCTGATCAGCTCATCGGCCAGAACCGACAGGACTGTCCATTCAGTGGTGCCGACCTTGAATCGATCGCGGGCGCGATAGACCACAAGCTCGATATCCGCGGGTTTCATGACACGTAGATCTCTGCGGTGTTCCAGTTGACCTGGGGAAAGTCTTCCGGCCGACCGTAACGAAGACCGGAAGCGTGGCGGAATCTGTTCTCATGTGCCCAACAGGCAAAACAGAGAATCAGATTGCCACCGGCTCCGAGCGGGTAGACACGAACCTCACCGTGCTTTGCTTGACAATGCGAGCCGCAACAATTCGGATTGCGGTTCATGACACATGGCCCAGATGACTGAGCATCCATCCAACAACACCAGCAGTCGCGCCGATGGTGGCAATGAGCTGCACGATGAAAAGGCCAGCAAGCCAGCGAATGTGCGTCACCATCTCGTGCCGCCATTCGATACGAAGCTCGTAACCTTGTCGGGTGATTTCGGCAGTCAACGAATGTTGAAGCCGATCCAAATCGGCGTGGGTAATGTCAGTCATCGGTGTTATCCTTTGTGAGAGTGATACACGTCGCCATGGTAGTGACCGCCCTGGGCGAGCACTTGCTTGGAAACAGGACGCCCGGCAAGCTGCTCCGCCTGGGCAATTTTCAGCTTCGCCATAGCCGAGCCGCTGGACATGATTTGACGATACGCGCACACGTCGGTGACGCGGTTGCGGTCCTGCTCGGTCCAGCCCTGAAAAGCGATGGCGCCTTGCGGGCCGACCTTGGGCTTGACCGTACCGGCGACCAGTGCAGCCGCCAGCTTGGTGACTGTTTCCCGGACCTGGGTCTTACGCTCGGTCAGAGTTTGATTAGATGCTCTGATGGTATAGCAGGGCATGTGAAACTTTCCTTTGGTTGACTCCAGCTTGATTGCTGGCCAGTGCGCCCCTCGCGAGGGCACACCAGTCAACAGTCACTCGGATACTTGTTCCAGGTGTTCGATCCTGGATTCAAATCGATCGAATCTTCCATTGAATGTCGCCAGTTGAGTCAAGAGCAAACCGAATGCTCCTTCGAGCGCAGTCATCCGCGTTTTTAATTCGCGTGTATCAGCTCGAATGTTTTTTAATTCAAGCAGGATTTGCGCGCCTTGCCGCCAGATAAGGTCAAGAGTGATTTCTGCCATTGATATTTCCTTTTGGTTGTTCCAGC
>Ga0210402_10004450_pt1 | contig 12782 bp, 12 predicted proteins | sample IncBWC7MmetaG_FD_161055 | JGI IMG/M metagenome (GOLD analysis project Ga0210402, IMG submission 161055) | Forest soil microbial communities from Barre Woods Harvard Forest LTER site, Petersham, Massachusetts, United States - Inc-BW-C-7-M | ecosystem: Environmental > Terrestrial > Soil >...
TCTACTTCCAGCGCCCCGTGCCGCCGCCCCCGCCACGTCCGCGGATCTTCCACTTCCGCGGTGTACTCCGCCACCCCCGTGTGCAGCGTCAGTCCACCCCCCGGCAGGGGAGCCACTCGCACCTCATACGACTCCCCCTCCAGCAAAATAGAAAAAGTGTTGGCTGCGATTTCGACGGCGTCGGCGTCGAGCGCAACTCCGTCGAGAGAGACACGCCATTTTTCCGAATCGCGCGTAAGTTCGACGATTCGCGTTTTTCCGCCGATGTGGATTTCGTATTTCATGGCGTGCGATCCAATTGTCGGTTGCGGCCTTCCATTTTCCAGCGCGAAGATTTTTCTGATTCATTCGGCGCCGAGGAAGATTCGTGCGAAACATGCCAGAGCGCGGCGGCGATGGCGGCGGCGTCCGCGGAACGTGAATTTGGATCGATAGCCGTGTGCGGGCGTTTGAGCAATTCGTCGAGCCACTTTGTGTGAATTTCCGAGCGAAGAAAATCCGGCTCAGTGAGAATTCTGCGGAACAGCGACGTGTTCGTTTTGATTCCGGTGACGGTGTATTCCTCAAGCGCTCTGCGCAAGCGCGCGATGGTTTCTTCGCGGCTGTTTCCCCACGCGATTAATTTCGCCAGGAGTGGATCGTAGTCCATGGGAACGGTCCAGCCGGAATAGACGCCTTCATCGAGGCGAATTCCAGGGCCGCTGGGAGCGCGGCGCGAAAGAATTTTTCCGGGTGACGGGAAGAAATTGTTTTCGGGATCTTCGGCGTAGAGGCGAACTTCCATGGCGTGTCCGCGCGGCGTGATGGATTCCCATGCGAACGGAAGACGATGGCCGGCGGCAATAGCGATTTGCAACTTTACAAGATCGAGGCCGGTCACTTGTTCCGTCACCGGATGTTCGACCTGCAAGCGCGTATTCACTTCGAGAAAGTAGTAGTTGTAGTGGGTGTCCACCAAGAATTCGACGGTGCCTGCGTTGACGTAGCCGCCGGCGCGGGCAATGCGCACAGCGGCGTCGCCCATGCGCTTGCGCAATTCCGGCGTCATGACCGGCGAAGGAGCTTCTTCGATTACTTTTTGGTGGCGGCGTTGGACGGAACATTCGCGCTCGCCGAGCGAAACGACGCGGCCGTGAGAATCGGCGAGAATTTGAATTTCGATGTGGCGCGGTTTCTCCAGATATTTTTCGAGGAACACGCTGGGATTACCGAACGCGTTCATTGCTTCGGAGGAGGCGTCACGAAATGCGGGCAGAAACTCTTCATCGCTGGAAACGAGCCGCATGCCTTTGCCGCCACCACCTGCGACGGCTTTCAACAAAACAGGAAAACCCATGCGTTGCGCCAGTGCGCGAGCTTCTTCCGGATTTTCGATGGGCTCGTTCGTGCCGGGGACGGTTGGAACGTCCACGCCGCGTGCAAGCGAACGGCCCGCTGTTTTCGAGCCGAGCGCTTCCATGGCTTCCGCGGGAGGGCCAATGAAAGTGAGTGCGGCGTCGGAGCAGGCGCGGGGCAACGCGGAATTCTCGGCGAGAAATCCGTAGCCGGGATGGAGCGCGTCGCATCCGGCGCGGCGGGCGACGTGCATCAATTTGTCGATGCAGAGATAGCTTTCGCGCGAAGGCGCTGGGCCGATGGGATAGGCCTCGTCGGCAAGCCGAACGTGCAGCGAATTACGGTCCACGTCGCTAAAAACCGCGACGGATTTGATGCCGAGTTCGCGGCAGGCGCGGATGATTCGTACGGCGATTTCGCCACGATTGGCGATGAGAATTTTGCGGAACATGCGGGAAAAAGCTTAGCACGCACAGGAAATGGCCCGAGCGGCACGTTTCGGGCGCGTGTCTAATTATTTCTGACGCACCGCGCCGGGATGTACTTGCAGCCGCGTATCAGGCGCTTACGGCGGTGGCGCGGAGTTCGCTCCGGACAATTGGCGCGACTTGGGCGCCGAGGATCTCTATGGCGCGCAGCATTGTGGGGTGCGGGAGCGTCGAGACACCCATTTGGAATGTGACGCGGGAGATGCCGCCGAGAACTTCGTTCACGTAAATGATCTTTTTCGCGACCGTTTTCGCGTCGCCTATCAGTAATGCGCCCGTAGGTCCGCGCACGGCGTCGAATTGAGCGCGGGTGGCAGGTGGCCAGCCGCGTTCCTTGCCGATTTCGGTAAATGTGTGCGCGTAGCCTGGAAAGAATATATCCGCGGCCTCTTCCGTGGTGTCTGCAAGAAAGCCAATGGAATGAAGACCTACCGTGAGTTTTTCGGGAGAATGGCCAGCGCGGCGCCCAGCCTCGCGATAGAGGTCTATCAGTGGACGGAAGCGTCTGGGCTCACCACCGATAATGGCCACCATGAGAGGGAGTCCGAGCATTCCTGCGCGTACGAAAGACTCGGGCGTGCCGCCGACACCGACCCAGATAGGCAGCGGATCCTGCAGCGGGCGAGGGTAAATTGCCTGCCCGGTAAGAGCGGCGCGGTGTTTGCCGGACCAGTGCACTTGCGAGCTTGCGCGGATTTTGAGTAGAAGATCGAGTTTTTCGGCAAAGAGCGAGTCGTAGTCTTCCAGGCGCAGACCGAAGAGTGGATAGGACTCGATGAAGGAACCGCGACCAGCGACAATTTCGGCGCGACCTCGCGAAATGAGGTCAAGAGTTGCGAACTCCTGAAAAACGCGAACGGGGTCGGAGGCGCTAAGAACCGTGACTGCGCTGGTGAGACGAATATTTTGTGTGCGCGTGGCGGCAGCGGAGAGGATCACAACGGGGGCTGAGTCGAGGAATTCCGCACGGTGATGTTCGCCAATGCCAAAGACGTCCAAGCCGACCTTGTCGGCAAGCTCAATCTCTTCGAGTAGATGGTGCATGCGCTCCACGGGGCTGAGCGTTAGACCTGTGGCCGGGTCGGAAATAGCTGCTGCGAAACTGTCGATTCCAATCTGCATTTGCGTCGCTTCCCCAAGACAACATTCATTAGAGTGATCGGCGCACCGCGCCGTTGTGTGAAATTTGGCTTCAAGGCCTTGGTTTGATTCTGGTCCCGAGGCGCTGGGCGCGCTTCCCTATCTTTTTCAATATTGTTTCCAGACTTTGTAACTCTTTCGGGCTCGCGTCGGTAAACACTTTCCTGATTTCGGCGGCGTGTTTGCGAAAAATCGGCGCGATCAGTTCTTTGCCTTTTGGGGTGAGCGATACGATCCGGACACGGCGGTCTTCCGGACTTTCGACTCGACTTACCAAGCCCCTCTCGACAAGGCGGTCCACGGCCGTGCTGATCGAACCGGGCGTAAGAAACACTCTTGGGCCGATGGTATTCACCGGTAGAGGCCCTTTGTTAAGCAGTGCTTCAAGTATCCGGAAGTCGGTATCGTCTATCCCCGTCTCCGCAAGTCCTGCGTAGAGATATTTCGAGGCCGCCTGAAAGGCCTTCACCAATACCAGCCAACAGTGAACCGGGTCTCGCGAGTTCTTGCCCATGACCAACTATTGTGCCTTTTCGTGTAACTTATGTCCAGAGGAATGTATCTATATCAATATAATTTGCATCAATAGATAACGAAAGAGAGGCACACTGCACATGGAACGCACAAACAAGAAGCTCATCGCCGTAGTCGGCGCAACCGGGCAACAAGGAGGCGCCGTAGTACGCGCTCTTCAAGCCGGCAATCAATTCAAGATACGCGCCCTGACCCGCAATCCGGCCAAGCATCGCGAACTCGCCGACGAAATCATCCAAGCGGACTTGAGTCGCCCCGAAACCCTTAGGGCTGCATTTGAAGGGGCTCATGGCGTATTTCTAGTCACTAATCCTTGGGAACAAGGTACCAACGAGACCGAGCAGGCGACTGCTGCAGTACGCGCCGCCAAGGATGCCGGTGTCAAACACTTTGTCTGGTCCACGCTGCCTGATGTAGAGGGAATCAGCGGGGGCAAGCTCCACGTCGCCCATTTTACCGGCAAGGCCAAGGTTAACCAGGTAGTGAAAGAAGCCGGGTTTGCGAACCATACGTTCGTCATCGCTCCTTTCTACTATCAGAACCTTATCGGCGTTCTTGCTCCACAAAAACAGACCGACGGATCCATGGGCTGGGTTCTCCCGATTGATCCAACCGTGCGGAGCATTCACATGGGCGATATCACGGAACTTGGTGCCATCGTGGCCGGAGCATTCGCGCACCCCGATCAGGCCGGCCATGGCGAGTATCTGCCCCTCGTCGGCGATTTCCTGAGCTTCAATGAAATCGTGGACGCATTAAATCGACGGGGTCACAACTTCTCATTCAAACAAGTGCCAAAGGAAGTCTTCGCCGGTTTCTTTCCTGGAGCCGCCGATATAGCCGAAATGTTCAGCTATTTCCAGGCGCACACCTACTTAGGTTCCGATTCGTCCGACCAAATTGCGCTCGCAAACAAAATTGCAGGCCGGCAACCGACGAAGTTTTCGGCGTGGGCCCAGGTAAATTTCCCGGCTCCACAGAACGCCCAGTCAGCAGCACGGTAATTGAAAAACGTAAGGGAATCGATTTTGGCCCGTGCAGACAAACTCAGTTTGCGCGGTTGCTCGTAAGAAAATTTGACAAGCAAAAGGAGGAAGTATATGGCAACGAATTCGATCGCAATTTCCAAAGATGTGGAGGCATTAAGCTTTGGGCAGGGTGCGGTGGTCGTTCTGGGAAGGTTTTTCTTCGCGCTGATTTTTCTGTTGGCCGGCGCCAATCACTTTAATAAGCAAACCATCGGCTATGCGGCTTCGCAAGGCGTGCCCTTGGCCTCGATCGCGGTTCCGCTTTCTGGCGCGGTGGCCATCGCCGGCGGCCTCAGCATTTTGCTGGGCTACCGCGCAAAACTTGGCGCTTGGCTCATCGTACTGTTCCTTATTCCTGTCTCGTTGATGATGCACAAGTTCTGGACCGTAACCGATCCCATGATGGCGCAGCTTCAAATGGTTATGTTCATGAAAAATGTCTCCATGCTCGGCGGCGCATTGCTAGTTTCACAGTTCGGTGCAGGACCGTTTAGCTTGGATGCACGCCGCTCGCGCTGAACGCGCCTAGATACCGAAAGGAGACAAGCCATGCCATACACCATATCGACCTTGCTGATCCGCAATCTTCGTGATGTCTTCGGTGAAAACGATCCTGCTCGCCGACGCGCCGCAATCGACGAGATTTACACTGAAGATTGCGTTTTCTACGACCCCAGCAAGGGAGTCTATCGCGGCCGGGACGAAATCGACCGCATCGCGGGCGCGATCAAAACCACTCACCCTGAATTCCGATATCAGCCAACTACCGAGCCCGCGGAATCGGGCAATGGCGGGCTGGTCCGCTGGGTATCCGGCCGCCCTGGTGAGGCGCCAGCTTACGCCGGGACTGATTTCATCATTGCCCGAGATGGCCGGATTGCCGCCCTTTATCTCTTTTTCGACAAGATCCCCTGAGATGGAATCTGCCGCGCGACGAGCAGCCAACACCGCGCCAAGGGGCAGCGCGGATACCGACCTGAGATCTTGAGCCAATTTGTGTTTGTTTAAAAAATTCGCGCAGCCAGGATAAACGTCAAGAACCCGTGGAACTCTTCGGTCTGGATGCACGACGCTCGCGCTGAACGCGGGTAAAAGGAGAAAATCAAAATGCACAGTCAATCTGCACATTCGAATCCTGGTGCGATCAAAACACCGATCTCGCAGGAGGCGTTCGGTCAGCTTTTTCGCGAAGCGCGGACTTACTCCACCTGGCTTCCTGAACCGGTACCGGTGGAGCTCTTGCGCGAGGCTTACGAATTGGCGCGTCTTGGGCCCACGAGTGCCAACGGCTCACCTGCGAGGTTCGTTTTTCTAACCACCCCCGGCGCCAAGGCGCTCCTCAAGCCAGTTCTGGCTCCGGGAAATGTAGACAAAACCATGGCGGCTCCTGTGACGGTGATCATCGCCTGGGACACCGAATTCCACGAGAATTTTCCCAAGCTCTTTCCGCAGTTTGATATGCGCTCCTTTTTTGTCGGCAACCACGCCCTTATTAACGAGACCGCCTTCCGCAACAGTTCATTGCAGGCTGCTTATTTCATCATGGCCGCGCGTGCTCTGGGGTTAGATTGCGGGCCGATGTCCGGTTTCGACGCAGATAAACTGAATGCGGCATTCTTTGCGGAAGGTAAGTGGAAGGTCAACCTCATTTGCAACCTGGGTTATGGAGACTCAACGAAGCTCCATCCGCGCAATCCTCGGCTGAATTTTGAAGAAGCAGCTGTGATTCTGTAGGCCGAAGAACTTGTTGGACCAACCCCGACATCATGAGTCCTCAATAGGCGCTCCTCTTGACAATCAAGATGAAGGGCGTATGCTCCTCTTGATTGTCAGGAGAAGCATTAGCTATGACTGAGCAGCCGACCGACCTTGTGCAGGGAACGCTGGACATGCTGATTTTGAAAACGCTGGCGCTGGAGCCGATGCATGGCTATGGAGTGTCCGTGCGAATCGAGCAGATGAGCGACGGCATTTTTCGCGTGAATGCGGGTTCGCTGTTTGTTGCTTTCGAGCGGCTGCTGCGCGCGGGAATGATCAAGGGCGAATGGAAGACGACCGAAAATAGCAGGCGGGCAAAGTATTACGCGCTAACGGAACGCGGACGAAAGAAGCTCGAATCCGAAACTCGGGAATGGACCAGGCAAGTGGGGGCGATTGCCAAAATTCTGGAAGCGTCCTAAGGACGGCCATGTCTCTACTGCAAAACATCACGAGCGGGCTGCGAACCTTGTTCCGGAAGGAACAGGTGGACCGGGAGCTGGACGAGGAGCTGAACGGATTCCTGGAGATGGCTGCTGAAGAAAAGATGAAGCAAGGGATGAGCCACAAAGAGGCGCTTCGCGCGGTGCGGCTGGAACGAGGAAGCCTCGATGTCAGCAAGGAAATGATTCACGCGGCGAGATGGGAGTCCTTCCTCGAGACATGCTGGCAAGACGTGCGCTTTGGCGTGCGGATGCTGCGGAAGAGTCCGGGCTTCACAGCGATCGTGGTCCTCACGATCGCTCTCGGGATCGGCGCGAACACGGCCATCTTTAGTGTGTTGAATGCGGTGCTGCTGCAATCGATTCCCGTGCACAATCCGCAGGAACTGGTGGTGCTTCGCTGGTCGGCGCACGGCCGCCCGCGATCCATCGGTCACAGCAGCTATGGAGACTGCAAATCGACGCAATGGGCTGCGTCTTTTGCAAGCAGCTGTTCGTTCTCCTATCCGGTGCTGCGGGAAATCCGCGAAAAGTCCCACGTGTTTTCCGGCGTGGCGGCGTTTGCGGGTCCGGCACAACTTGATTTGAGCGGCAACGGGCAGGCGAGCATGGTCAGCGGAGAGATCGTTTCCGGCGATTTCTTCCAAACGCTCGGCATAGGCGCCGCAGCGGGCAGAACGCTCGATCTCGCGGACGAAAAGCCCGGCGCAGAAGCCGTCGCCGTTCTTTCTTATTCGTACTGGCAGAGCGCGTTCGGGGGGAGTGCAAGCGCTGTCGGAAAGACGATCAAGCTCAACGGAGTTCCCTTCACGATTGTTGGCGTGGCGGATCCTCGTTTTACGAGGCTAGCCCCTGGCAAGTCACAGGATTTGTGGCTGCCGCTTTCTCAGGTTACGGCGCTGCGGATTCCGTGGGACGGCGGTGGACTAGAGAAGAACGACAGCTGGTGGCTGACCGTCGTGGGGCGACTTGCGCCGGGAGTTTCGTTCGCACAAGCGCAAACCGCGACGAGCCTTTTGTTTCGCGATGAGATTGTTCACGAATCGCTTGTGAAGGCGACCGACGATCCGCAAGTAGCCTTATGGCCTGCTCAAAAAGGTCTTAGCGGTCTGCGCAGTTGGGCGGAACAGCCGCTGTTTCTTCTGATGGGGGCTGTCGCGATCTTGCTCCTGATTTCCTGCGCGAATGTTGCGGGACTCCTGCTGTCCCGCGCGGAGACGCGGCGAAAGGAAATCGCGGTGCGGCTGGCGCTCGGCGCTGGCCGCGTACGGATTGCGCGGCAACTATTGACGGAAAGTTTGCTCCTTTCCTTTGCGGGAGCAGGAGTCGGGATTTTCATTTCGTTCTGGGGAGCAACCGCACTGGCTTCATTCGTGGTGGCGAATCGGGATGCAAGGTTATACCTGAACGCGACGCCAGACTTCACGGTTCTGCTGTTCACGATTGGAGTCGCGGTAGTAACCGGAATTCTTTTTGGTCTCGCTCCTGCGCTGATCGGGACACGGGCGAATCTTGCGCCGGTGTTGAAAGAGAACTCCACAGGCATTACAAGTGCGATTGCGCGTGGCAAGCGCAGGATTGGGCCGGGAGGCGCGCTTGTTGTTGTGCAGGTGGCGCTGTCGATAGTGGTTCTTGCGAGCGCGGGATTGGTGGTCCGGTCCCTGGCGAACCTGAAAAACGTGGACGCGGGCTTCGATACAAGCAATGTGTTGCAGTTCGGCCTCGATCCGGCGCTTACAGGGTCTTACAAGGGAGCAGAAGTACTGACGCTTTACGCCGAATTGCAGAGACGTTTGAGCTACCTGCCGGGCGTAGTGGGAGTCAGCTACTCATCGGATACATTTCTTAGCGGCAGCCTCTGGACGTCGGATGTGAAGATTGAGGGGCGCGCGGACAAATCCCTGGTGGAAGTGCAGATGATGGCGGTGGGGACCAATTTTTTCAACACCATGCGAATTCCCGTCGTGAGTGGCCGCGTTCTGGAACCGGCCGACATGGAATCGCCCCATGAAGTGGCGGTGGTAAACCGGTCCTTTGTGAAGAAATTCATGGAGAATCGCGAGCCGCGCGGATTGCATTTTGGCGGCGACGATTCGAAAGCCAAGCAATACGAAATCGTGGGCGTGGTGGGCGACACAAAATACGACGACTTGCGCAGCGAGCCGGAACCGACGGCTTTCATTCCTCTGAAAAAAAGCGGGGCACACTTTGCGATAAGGACGGTTTCGAATCCGGTGGCCCTGATGCCGGCAGTGCGGCGCGTGCTGAGCGACCTGGACAACAATTTGCCGATGTTTGACGTCATGACGCAGAACGAACGCATCGAAAGGCAGCTATTCACCGAGCGGCTGATCGCGTACCTGGCGAGTTTGTTTGGACTGGTTGCGCTGATCCTCGCGTGCATTGGACTTTACGGATTGCTGTCTTACGAAGTGGCTCGACGAACCAAAGAAATCGGTGTTCGAACGGCATTGGGCGCGCAGAAAAAGGATGTGCTGCGCATGGTTGTGGGACAAGGCCTGGCGCTGGTCGGGATCGGGATCGGGTTTGGAGTTATTGGATCGTTTGGCGTGACGCGGTTCCTGAAGAGCTTGCTTTATGGCGTTGAGCCGACCGATGCATACACGCTTTTGGTAGTGTGTTCCCTCTTGCTCCTCGTCGGCGGCATTGCCTGTTTCATCCCTGCGCGCCACGCGACGCGTGTTGCGCCCATGATCGCACTGAGATACGAATAGCTTGCCGGCTTCCCCACGATGCTAAGCGGTGCTTGAGGAGGCTTTGCGAGCGCGATCCAAGAGGAGGTCGCGTTCGCGGGCGTTTTGGGTGAGGGAGGCGGCGCGTTCGAATTCGGTGCATGCTTCTTCGAAGCGGGCGAGTTTGGCAAGGAAATCGCCGCGAATCGCCGGTAAGAGATGATAGTTCTTGAGCGCTGGATCGGCGATGAGCATGTCCACGAGTTCCAGGCCCGCAGCGGGGCCAGAGGCCATGCCAAGCGCTACGGCGCGATTCAATTGAACAATCGGCGAAGGATTGAGATCGGCTAGCGCGGCATACAAGTCTGCGATCCGCGCCCAGTCGGTTTCTTCAGGTTTGTGAGCGCGTGCGTGGCAGGCAGCGATGGCAGCTTGCAGCGTGTACGGTCCGGCCGCGGAGCTGAGGTGTTCGGCGCGCTGGAGTGCGGCGAGGCCGCGACGGATTAACAATTGATCCCAGAGGGCGCGATTCTGGTCGAGAAGCAGAATCGGTTCGCCGGACGGCGTTGTGCGCGCGGCGAAGCGTGACGCCTGAATTTCCATGAGGGCGACCAGACCGTGAACTTCCGCCTCCTTGGGCGCGAGTTCGGCGAGAATGCGGCCGAGGCGCAAAGCGTCTGCGCAAAGTTCGGGCCGCATCCAGTCGCTGCCGGCCGTCGCGGAATAGCCTTCGTTGAAAATCAGATAGATGACTTCAAGGACCGAAGAGAGGCGCGCAGCGCGCTCTTCGGCCACAGGAACTTCGAAGGGCACGCGCGCGTCGGAGAGCGTGCGCTTGGCGCGAACGATGCGTTGCGCAATCGTCGGTTCGGGGGTCAGGAAGGCGCGTGCTATTTCGACGGTGGTGAGTCCGCCGAGCAGACGCAGCGTCAGGGCAACGCGCGCTTCCGTCGAAAGAATGGGATGACACGAAATAAATACGAGACGAAGTAAATCGTCTTCGATCTCACCGCTTTCCGCGATTTCGAAATTCGCCACTGCCAATTCCTGTTGCGACTTCAGCTCGCGACCAAGTTCTTCATGTTTGCGTTCGAGAAGTTTGTTGCGGCGGAAATGGTCCAGCGCGCGATGCTTTGCAGTAGCCATCAGCCAAGCGCCGGGATTTTCAGGAATGCCGGACTCTGGCCATTTTTCCAGTGCGACGACAAGCGCATCCTGGGCCAATTCCTCGGCCACGCCGACGTCGCGGACGATGCGAGTCAGACCGGCGATGAGTCGCGCAGCCTCAATGCGCCAAACGGCGTCAATTGCTTGATGTGTTTCGACAGTGGACACGGCAGCTTCTCAGGATAAGCCAGAGGCCGCCTGAGAGAAAATGCTGCCGTGTCTGTTTGAGATAACTAAGCGCTAGCCGCTTTGTCCTGGTTCGTGCACGGGGCAGCGCCGGCTTCATAAACCTGACGGAGTTCACATTCGCCCTCTCCGACAACGGCAAGGAATTCCCGAACAAATTCGATCGCTTCGGCTTTGGAGTTCACGGAAAAGATCGCGAACCCGCCGATGACTTCCTTGGCTTCGGAGAACGGGCCGTCGGTCACGGTGAGGTTGCCGCTATCGATCCGGACGCGTGCGCCGAGTGCGGTCGGCATGCAGCCTTCCGTGGCAAGCAACCTGCCGCTTTTGAATCCCGCTTCGACGAGTTTGCCCATGCGCTCCATTTCTTCCGGCGATGGCGGCGTGTTACGTTCCTTAGTTTTGTAAACACTCAGAAATTTCATGGCGTCTCCTCTTGAAATGAATTACAAATCCTGGAGCCCCTGTTTGGCTGTGCCGGAGCTCCTTGAGCATTATTCCCGGCGCTCATTGATACATCGAACGAGCCGGGCCAAAATCGACATGAATGAGAATTATTTTTGTGCCGCTTTCCGGCGTTGTTCAGCGTCGAGTTTGCGGAAGCGGTCGGTTTGTTCGTTCTTTTCGAAGTCATCCATTTCGAAGAACTGGCGCACTTCAATTTCGGTGTCCACGCCTTCGCCGGCGGGATTCGGAAAGCGCCGTGTCCATTCCACTGCTTCTTCGCGCGACTTTACCTGAATCATCGTGTAGCCGGCGATGAGTTCTTTCGTTTCCGCGAAGGGGCAATCCACCACGGTACGCTTTGTGCCTGAATACTTGACGCGCCAGCCTTTCGAACTCGGTTGCAAACCCGAAGCATCCAGCAAGACGCCGGATTTTGCCAATTCCTCGTGATAGGTGGCCATTGCTGCGAAAAGTTCTTGCTTCGGCATGGCTCCGGCTTCGGAATCCTTCGTTGCCTTCACGATGATCATGAAACGCATGTTCTTCTCCTTGTTGGTATTGTTTGGCAGCGAGGGTGTTGGTCAGACCACCTTGCTCTCATATTCTCTACTGATGCGACGAACCGGTGCCGCCAAAATCGACACGGCCAATAAGAATATTTTTGTATGGCTAAACACTTGAAAGCGCAAGGCTTAGAAGCGAATGCGGTCCAAACCCGCGCGGGGATGCAATTCGGCTTGCCCGGCAGAAGGCCATTTGTCACCATCAACGCACTTTTTGATTGGGAGAGCCCATGAACAAACGAATGTTGCTAGGAATGGCGCTGGCGGTTGTAGTCACTTGTGGCGCGCGAGCGCAGGAAGCGACGATTGCGCCTGGGGAGAATCTGGTTACTGACGGCATTGCGAAAATTCCCGCTTCGGTGGTGGAAACGGCGGGTCGGTATGGCTCCTTTCGCGCGGCCGGTTTTGTGGATTGGAATCCCGCCAAGCGCGAAATGCTGATTGCCACACGATTTACGGACACGCCGCAACTTCACCTTGTCAGTCAGCCGGGTGGGGCGCGGCAGCAACTTACGTTTTTCCCGGATGCGGTTACGAACGGACGCTTTCATCCCAATGCCGGCGACTATCTGATTTTCTCAAAAGATATCGGCGGAGGCGAATGGTATCAGCTGTATCGCTATGACATGAAGACGGGCGAAGCGACGCTGCTGACTGACGGAAAAGCGAGGAATTTGATGGGGCCGTGGTCGTCGGGCGGGGATCAGATTGCGTACATGTCCACGCGGCGAACGGGCAAGGACACGGATTTGTGGGTGATGAATCCGGCGGACCCGAAGACGGATCGTTTGCTGGCGAAACTGGAAGGCGGTGGATGGGAGCCGCTCGATTGGTCGCCGGATGACAAGAAAATTCTGCTCTTGGAAGAACTTTCCATAAACGAGTCGTACTTGTGGCTTGTGGACACGACGACGGGGGAGAAGACACCGCTCATTCCGCACGATGGGAAGGAAAAAGTTTCTTATGGCGAAGGGCAGTTCAGCAAAGACGGCAAAGGAAT
>Ga0210402_10004451_pt1 | contig 12782 bp, 10 predicted proteins | sample IncBWC7MmetaG_FD_161055 | JGI IMG/M metagenome (GOLD analysis project Ga0210402, IMG submission 161055) | Forest soil microbial communities from Barre Woods Harvard Forest LTER site, Petersham, Massachusetts, United States - Inc-BW-C-7-M | ecosystem: Environmental > Terrestrial > Soil >...
GAGGGAAGCGGCGTCCCGGCACTTTTGTCGAGCGGAGCCGGCAGCTTCATCTCAAAGCCCACCAGCGTGCTGCTGATGCGCAAGGAACGCTCCCGGGCCGGCGCGGGTGAGATTTTGAGTACGGCGCGCCAATCCGTTTGACCGCTGATGGACATGGACTCAGGGATGGACAGTGCGGTCCGCAGGGCCGCTGCAGTTGCGGTGCCGCGGAACTCGAGTTGTGTGCGGGTGACCGGCTTGTTGCGCGGTGTGCGCGCCTGCATTTGGAAACCGCCGCCCAAAAGCTGTCCATGCATATCGGCGCGGGCAACTTGACCGCCGTCGATATCGAATTCACCGGCGACATCGGTGGCCCTCGTCGTCGAGCCCGCTTTGTTGACGCTTGCACCGTCCAAGCTTCCATGAATCAGCACCTGTCGATGCTCGAAATCCCGGAACGGCAGAAATAAATCAACAGTGGCCTGCAGCGGGCCGCGCGCCTCGACGCTCGAAAAGGCATGCTCGGCAATCGTGTTGAGCGGCGTCGCGCGCAAATAGACCAGGGCGCTCGCCGCATCGCCGCGCGCATTCGCGTGGATCTTGAGCTCACCGTTATTGAAATCGGGAAAGTGCGCATCGGCAGCTTCCAACTGCAGCTCTCCGATATGCGCGCTCGATAAGCGCGCACTCATGCCTTGATTGCGAAACTCCGCCGCGGCGGCGAGATTTTCCACCGGCGCCCAACCATCGCTGTAATTCAAGGTCATGCCTTCGATCGTACAACGGGCTAAAAACAGGCCGCCTCCGTCGCGAAAAGGGAAATTCCGCACCGGACCCTGAAACAACAGGGATGCGCGCAAATGTCCCGCCATGAATGCCTGATTGAGCCAGGCAAGCGCCCCGGGTCCGATCAAACGGTTCGGCAGGTAGTAGCGCGCGTTGCCTGCATTGCCGTTTTGTATGCCGCCGACCAAGGTCAGCTTCGGCGAGGAATTATCGCTTGGCTGGTGCCATGCCGCTTGTCCGTGGATTTCGCCGTCGCGGGTCTTGATCTGCCAGTCGGGAGAGGCGATCAGCAGCTCCTCGGCGGTTCGCTTCCAATAAATGTTGGCGTTGAGGCGCTCCAGGTCCACCGACCGCGGAAATTGCGTGGGCCAGTGAAACACGCCGGCATGGGTGTCGATGGTGACTTGCCCGCCGCGCTCGTTGCCGGCAATCGAGCCGGCAATTCCGCGCAATCCGGGCACGCCATCCACCGATGCGTACCCGGCATGCTGAAACTTGGCCTGCACTTGCATGTGCCATGGGTCCTGCAGCTGCGCGCGTTCGAAAGCGATCGATACATCCGTCCATTCGCCGCTCGGCGCAATCTCGCGCAGCCGTCTGCGCAACTCCGGCTGCGGCAAAAATGCGGTCAGCGGCAGCAGAGTTTCCGCACGCAGATAGCTCGCGCCGGCGCGCACGTTCAAAAGGCCGCCCGGTGCTTCCCGCCAGCTGACATCGAATGCCGATTCCGGCTCGCGGCTGCCGGTGCGTACTCGCCGACCGCTGAGGCTCCAGCTATCCGCCGTGTGCACCAGGTTCAAGGTACCGCTCATTTGATCGAATTTGGCGACCGGTCCCTCGGGCAATTGCATCACCACATTGACCGCCCCGAAGTCGGCGGCGACATGCGCGAGCATCGCACCTTGGCCGAGCGCGTCGATATCGAAAGTGCCGTTGCCGGATTCCAGGTTGCCCAAGTATTCCGGCAAAAGTTGGCGCCATCCCGGAAACGAAATGGCGCGCGCTCGCGCCAGCGCATCCCATGCGATGCTTCGCACTTCGCCGGCGCCGCGCGCATGCCCCTCGAAGCTCAGGCTGCCGCCGAGCGCGGGCGGCAATTGCGCGCTCAATTTGACGGCGATTTCGCCCGCATCGCGCCGCACGTCGATATCGACGTCCTGCAAGGTCAACTGCGGCAGCGCCGCGTTCCAATTCTCCATGCCAAGCACCGCGTGCCGAATGACGAGTCTTCCTGCAGGCAGGTCGCTCAAGCTGAGCGAGCCCCATGACGAGTCCTCGCCCCCCAGTTCGATTTCCGAGGCTACGGCAAAGCGGGTTGAGCCCAAACGCACGACGGCGATGTTGGGCGCGTCCACCTCGATTCGGCCCGCCAGCAATTTGCCGCTGCGAATCAGCTGCCAAATATCCGCGGCGACCCGGCCGCCGGCCGCGCGCGCCAGCACCCGCTGATTGTCCTTGGAGCGCAATTCCAGCCGGTCGAAATAAAGTTCCGGGCCATACCAACGAAACGCGGGCGAAACATGCGCGAATGCAATGTGGTAGCCGGTCTGCGCATGCAGCCATTCCTTGATTTCCGCCTGGTAGCGAGGCGCGCGGTCAAGCGCCAGCTTGACGGCCAGCATGCAAAGCAGCACGAGGAGCAGCAGTCCCCCGAAACTGAATCCCAATATCTTGCCGAGCTTGCGAATGGTCATTTACATCAGAACGACATCGTATTGATCTGCGGTGTAGAGCGCTTCGGTCTGCAAGCGGATGGGCTTGCCTGTGACCAATTCGAGTTCGCCCAATGCCGAGGATTCTTCATCGAGAAGGCGCTCGATGACGTCTTGATGCGCCAGTACCATCAATTGCTGGCACTCGAACTGGCGCGCCTGCCGGACAATTTCGCGAAATATTTCGTAGCAAACCGTTTCCACCGTTTTGACAAATCCGCGCCCCTCGCATGTAGGACAAGAATGACACAAGAGATGTTCAAGGCTCTCGCGCGTGCGCTTGCGCGTCATTTCCACCAATCCCAGCGGCGATACCGAGGAAATGTTGGTTTTGACGTGATCCTCATTCAACGCACGTTCCAACGCTTGGATGACCTGCCGGCGGTGCTCAGGCTCCTCCATGTCGATAAAATCGATGATGATGATGCCGCCCAGATTGCGCAGCCGCAGTTGCCGCGCGATGGTGACTGCCGCCTCGAGATTGGTGCGAAATATCGTTCCCTCCAGATTTCGGTGTCCTACGAAGGCCCCGGTGTTGACATCTATGGTCGTCATCGCCTCTGTTTGATCGATCATCAGGTGGCCCCCAGACTTCAGAGGCACCTTTCGCTCCAGCGCCTTCTGGATTTCCTCCTCGACGTGGTGCAGCTCGAACAGCGGCCGCGGCTCGGCGTACAGGTCGATGCGCGGCAGCACCTCCGGCATGAATGCCGCGGCAAATTCCTGCATCTCACGCAGCGCGCCGGCCTGGTCGATCAGCACCTTGTCGACATCCGGACGCATCAAGTCGCGCAGCACGCGCAGATGCAGCGGCAGATCCGCGTGCACGAGATTGCCCGGCTGGGTCCGCAATCCCTTTTGGCGCACGAATTCCCATAATTTGCGCAGATAGATCATGTCGGCGCGCAACGCTTCCGCAGCCGAGTCCTCCGCCGCGGTGCGCACGATGAACCCGGCATTCTCTTGCGGCAGGGCGCCGGCATCCACGGCGGCTCGCAGCCGCTCGCGTTCTGCTTCATCCTCGATGCGCGCCGATACGCCCACACCGCTGCCCTTCGGCATGTAGACCAGATACCGGGAGGGCAAGGTAATGTAGGTGGTAAGCCGCGCGCCCTTCGTGCCCAGTGGATCTTTCACGACCTGGACCAGAATTTCATTGCCTTCGGCGACCAGCGAGCGGATGTTTTCGGTGCGCGGCGCTTCGATGCCGGTGTCCGCATGATGCGGATCAAAAATGTCGGATGCGTGCAGGAAAGCGGTGCGTTCCATGCCGATGTCGATGAATGCCGCCTGCATCCCGGGCAGAACGCGCGATACGCGGCCCTTGTAGATGTTGCTGATCAATCCGCGACGGCTCGCGCGCTCCAGAAATACTTCCTGCAGAACTCCATTTTCCACAACTGCAGCGCGCGCCTCGTGCGTGCCGGCATTGATCAGAATCTCAGTGCTCATGGCGCTGCCAACAGGCCACGCCCGCCGCTTTGAGCAGCTCCGCGGTTTCAAACAGCGGCAATCCCATCACGCCGGAATAGCTGCCCTTCAGATCCGCGATGAAGATGGCTGCATATCCCTGAATGGCGTAGGCGCCGGCTTTATCGCGCGGTTCCCCCGTATCCCAATAGGCGCGGGCTTCCTCAGGATCGATTGATCGAAAGGTGACGGAGCTTTGGCTCAGTCTGCCCTCGAAGCCGGCGGCGGTGCGCAACGCAACGGCGGTCAGTACCTGATGTGCGCGGCCGGACAGCTTCAGCAGCATTGCTATTGCATCGTTCATATCCGCAGGTTTTCCCAGAATTTCTCCCTCGAGCACCACCGCGGTATCGGCAGCGAGGACCGGGGCGGCGCCGAGATCCTGGCTGCCGCGCCAACCAGCCGCGGCCTTGGCTTCGGCCAGTCTTGAGACATAGGCCGGCGGGGACTCGCCCTTGAGCGCAGTTTCGTCCAATTCGGCGCCGATTACCCGAAAAGTGACGCCGATTTGCCGCAGCAATTCGCGCCGCCGCGGCGAGGCTGAGGCCAGGTAGATGAAGTCGCGGGACTTCACGCGCGGTGGTAGGGATGCCCGGCGAGCATGCTCATCGCCCGGTAAATTTGTTCCGCAACCACGACCCTCACCAACGCATGCGGCAGCGTCAACGGCGACAGGGACCAGGATTGATCGGCCCTTTGCAAGGCTGCCGGTGCGAGACCGTCGGGACCGCCGATGAGCAAAGCCAGCGGCCGCGCATCCCGCAAACGTTCGGCCAGCCACGCACTCAGTTGCTCGGTGCTCATGGACTTGCCCGCAATCTCCAGCGCAACGACATAGTCATCGCGGCCGATGGCCGCCAGCATGTCCGCGCCTTCGCGCTGCACGGCGCGTTGCGGGGTCTCACCCGCGCTGCGGGTCGCAACGGAGATTTCATGCAATTCCATCACCAGTGGCGTGCGCATTCGCTTTTGATATTCGAGGAATCCGCTGTTGACCCAGTCAGGGAGACGGGTACCGGCAGCGATCAACCGGCATTTCATGCCGTGATCAGGCGCGCGCGGCGCGCTTCGTGACGGTCATGTCCCACAACTTCTCCAGCCCGTAGAACTCGCGTACGCGCGGCAGCATGACGTGGACGATCATCTCGCTCAAATCGATGAGAACCCAATCTCCGTCTTGCTGGCCCTCGACGCCGTGCGGTCGAAACCCCGCTTCCTTGGCCTTTTCGACCACGCGCTGGGCAACGGAGCGCACGTGGCGATCGGACGTTCCGCTCGCGATTATCATGAAATCGGCGATATCGGTGAGACCTCGAACATCCAGCAGCTTCACTTCCAGAGCCTTCATGTCATCGAGCGCATCAAGTATCACGGTCTTGAGGGAAGCTGCCTTTGGCTTGCGCGCGGTTTTGGGAGTGGCGACAGCTTTTTTGCCGTCTCGAATCTTGCGGGTTGAGATCTGTTGCTTTGCTGGCACTACGTGGTCCGATTCCTGGAATAACAATGGGTGTCTAAGATCAGTTTACGCACTGGATCGGGCATGAGGAAGCGCGGATCGCGGCCCATCCCAATGAGTTGTCTGACCTCGGTGGAGGAGATCTCCAGCTGGGTTACCGCGTGGATGAAGATGCAGCCCGCCCTCGATTCGTGCAAATCATTGATGCGGCCGGTGCCGCGATCGACGAGCAGTTCGCCGAGCGGCCCCATGCCCGGCGCGCGCCAGCCCGGGCGGTGGGCCACGACCAGATGCGCGAGTTGCAGCAGTTCCTGCCATTGATGCCACTTCGGCAGGCTTAAGAACGCATCCATACCGACGATCAAGCAGAGGCTTCGGTCCGGATACTCGTGGCGCAATTCGGCCAGGGTTTCCACTGAGTAGGACGGGCCTTCCTTGCGCACTTCACGATCGTCGACGACAAACCCTGGCTGGCCGGCTGTCGCCAACTGCACCATCTCCAAACGCAACCTGGCGTCGGCGATGGGCTGGTCGCGATGCGGCGGATTGCCCGCGGGAAGAAAACGGATTTCCTTGAGGCGCAGGGCCTGCTGTAGTTCAAACGCGGTACGCAGGTGCGCATAGTGAATCGGGTCAAACGTACCGCCAAAAATGCCCATAGGGTTCATAGGCTTACCCTGCCTTAAATCCCACCGGCTTGCAAAGCGCCGGCAAACGCCCCGGTGAGTCCCGTGAGCGCGCTCCATGCATCGCCCGCCGCCAAACCCTTGATGACGCGGTCGGTATGGCTGGCTTGCAGCAGCAGAGGTGCCAAGGGTAGCTTCTTCAACCGCGCGAGCGCGCGCGGCGATGGATTCGCCGCCAGGTTCCAGCCGCTGCCGCGCGCTTGAGACCGCAATCGGTCACGTTCTCGTGCCTGCCACATTCCACGCATCTCCCGTACCAGCGCCCATAGGATCAGCGTCGGTTCCACTCCCTCGCTTTTCAACCCGAGCAATACCTTGAGCGCGCGCGCGGCATCACCGGCGGCGGCGGCCTCCGCAACCTGGAAGACATCGTAGCGCGCACTGTCGCCGACCGACCGCAGCACCAAGTCGACACCGATGGGCTCGCCATTGGCCAGCAGCGCGAGCTTTTCCAACTCCTGCTGCGCGGCCAGCAAATTGCCTTCGACCCGCTCCACGATCATCTGCGAAGCCTCGGCATCGATCTGCAGGCGCAACATTTTTGCCCTGGCGCGCAGCCACGCAGGCAACGCCGCCGCGTCCACCGGCTGGATCGGCACCCATGCGCCGTGCTTTTCGATCGCCTGTACCCAGGGCGTGTCACTGGCTTTCCGATCGAGTTTATCGGTGATGATCAAATAGGTCAGATCGGTTGGCGTCTGGGCCGCAAGGTCGGCAAGCAAGGCGGCACCCTTGTCGGGTTTGCCGCTCGGCATGCGCAACTCAAACAGGCGTCGCTCCGCGAACAATGACAAGGATTGACCGGCCAGACGCAGCTCATCCCAGTTAAAGCTGCGGTCGACGAAGAACACCTGACGGTCCGCGCAACCGCCGGTACGTGCCGCGGCTCGAATGGCATCCGCGGCCTCGCCGACCAGCAGGGGCTCGTCGCCGGAAACAAGGTAGATCCCGGTCAAACCTCGGGCCAGCGCCGCCGGCAACTGTTCGGGGCGTAGACGCAATTAAATCGGCGCGCCGATCGGGCGGCCCGGTTGCGGACGGTTAAAAGTTGAAACTTGCACGCGCACTCGCATATTCGACCTCCATCCGGGCTACCAAGGCCTCCACGTTCTCGACCTCGTGAATGCCGCTGACGCTTTGGCCCGCGCTCCAGATATCGCGCCAAGCCTTGGCCGCGGTGTTGCCTCCGGTTCCGAAATTCATCTTGTTCTTGTCCGCTTCAGGCAGATGATCCGGATCGAGCCCCGCCCGCGCAACACTGCCGCGCAAATAATTGCCGTTCACGCCGCTGAACAACGAGGTGTACACGATGTCCTCGGCCGCGCTGTCGATGAGCATCTGCTTGTACTCCGCCGGCGCGTTGCCCTCATCCGTTGCAATGAAACGCGTTCCTAGATACGCAAGATCGGCGCCCAAAGCTCGCGTCGCCAGCACATCAGCCCCGCTGCTCATGGCACCGGACAGAATGATCGAACCCGGATAGACCTCGCGAATCTGCTTGACCAGGGCAAACGGGCTTAGCAATCCCGCGTGGCCGCCGGCGCCCGCGCATACCGCGATAATCCCATCGACGCCCTGGGCAGCTGCCTTCTCAGCATGACGCAAGTTAATGACATCGTGGAACACGATGCCGCCGTAGCCATGCACGGCTGCCACGACTTCGGCGGGCGGCCGCAGACTGGTAATGATGATCGGAACCTTGTGCTTGACGCACAGAGCAACATCCTCCTCCAAGCGATTATTGCTGCTGTGCACGATCTGATTGACGGCGAAGGGCGCCACCTTGAGATGCGGGTTAGTTCGCTGGAAGCTCGCAAGTTCCTCGGTAATTTGCGCCAGCCAATCGTCGAGCTGCGACGCCGGCCGCGCATTGAGCGCCGGGAATGAACCCACGATGCCGGCCTTGCATTGCGCCAAGACCAACTTTGGCGTGGAAACGATGAACATGGGAGCGCCGATGAGGGGCAAGCGCAGGCGATCGCGCAATATCTCAGGGATTGGCATTAATTATGGCTTCAGCCGCTACTCGATGGACAGTCTGGCATTATGGCGCACTCCGGAGACCAACACTGCGCAAAGGACAATAAATTGAAACACATGGCACTCACCTGGGTACTGGCCGCCGCTTGGCCCTTGGCGGCGCTTGGCGATCAACCACCCCTCATCGATCGCAACCTGTTCTACGGCGAGATAGCCATTGCCGGTGCCCAAATTTCTCCGGATGGGCGCTATCTTTCATTCCTGAAACCCTACAAGGGAACCCGCAACATTTGGGTAAAGGCAGCCGACGAGCCGTTCAGCGCCGCGCGGCCCGTGAGCGCGGAAGCCACCCGTCCGATCCGCAATTATTTCTGGAGCCATGATTCCAAGTACATCCTGTACGTGCAGGATTCCGGCGGCGACGAAAATTTCAACGTCTATGCCATCGATCCGAAGTTGCCGGCCGAGGCGAAGAGCGGTGTGCCTCCTACGCGCGCACTCACCAATCTAAAAGGCGTTCGAACCGAAATTTTTGCCGTGCCCAAAGCCAAGCCCGACATCCTGTATATCGGACTGAATGACCGCGATCCCAAGTGGCACGATTTGTACGAGCTCAGTATCTCGAACGGCGAGAAAAAGCTGCTGCGCAAGAATACCGACGAGATTGCCGCCTGGCAGTTCGACGATGCCGGTACGCTGCGGCTCGCGGTGCGCACCACCAAGTCCGGCGACACGGAGACTCTGCGGGTCGATGCCGACGGATTCAAGCCCATTTACAGCTGCAGCGTCCTGGAGAATTGCGGCGCTTTCGATTTCGATGCCGGCGGCAAAAATGTCTACTTCGCCACGAACAAAGGCGCGTTGGATCTCACCGAGCTGGAAATGCTGGATGTCGCCACGGGCACGACGACCAAGGTCGAAAGCGATCCGGACAAGCGCGTCGATCTCTACAACGTGGAGATTTCGCGGCTCGACCACCGAATTCTATTCACCGAATATGAAGACGACGCGTTTCGGCGCTATTTCAAGGATCGGGCTTTCGAGACCGATTACCGCTGGCTGCAATCCAAGCTGCCGGCGCTGGAAGTCGACTTCGGCGCAAGATCAAACGACGAGAACATTTGGATCGTAAACGCCCACAGCGACACCGAACCGGGCGTTACCTACGTGTGGAACCGCAACGCGAAGACATTGGCGTTGCAGTACCGGTTGCGCGAGGAAATTCCGCGCGACGCTTTGGCGCAGCGCAAGCCCTATCACTTCAAATCCTCCGATGGCCTCGAAATTCCGGCGTATCTGACGCTGCCCAAGGGGCTGCCGCCGAAAAATCTGCCGCTGATCGTGTATCCGCACGGCGGACCCTGGGGCCGCGATTCTTTTGGCTACGACACTAACGCGCAATTTCTCGCCAATCGCGGCTATGCGGTGTTGCAGCCCAACTTCCGCGCCTCTACCGGCTACGGCAAGAAATTCCTCAACGCCGGAAACGGCGAGTGGGGCAGAAAAATGCAGGATGACATTACCTGGGGCGTGAAGTCGCTCATTGCCTCCGGGGTGGTCGATCCGAAGCGGGTCGGCATTTCGGGCGGCTCCTACGGCGGCTACGCCACGCTCGCCGGCGTGGCGTTCACTCCCACCGTTTACGCCGCCGCGGTCGCCTATGTGGCGCCCTCCAATTTGATTACCTTGCTCGATGCCATTCCGCCCTATTGGGAAGCAGGCCGCAAACAAATGTATACCCGCATGGCCGATCCCACGACGCCGCAGGGCAAGGCGCTGCTGGTGGCGGAGTCTCCGCTCACCCAGGCCAAGGCGATCGTGACGCCGTTGCTGGTGGTACAGGGCAAGAACGATCCGCGCGTCAACGTCAGAGAGAGCGACCAAATCGTCGCAGCGGTGCGCGACAACGGCAAGCCGGTCAGATACCTCGTGGCGCCCGATGAAGGCCACGGTTTCGCACGGCCGATCAATACCCTGGCCTACGTGACGGCGATGGAAGATTTTTTTGCGCAGTACCTGGGCGGGCGAAATCAGAAAGACGTGCCTGCTGATGTGGCGGCCAAGCTGAAGGACATCACGGTCGATCCGAAGACGGTTAGCGGCGCCGTAAGCTTGAAGGGCGCGCTGGCGCCGGGTGCGGCGAAGTAGGCGCAGCGAAACGGCGGGAACAGAGCTTCAAGTCCGTCGGCCGATTTTCCCGATGGGCACGTTGATTTCGGACGACGACTGCGGCGCAGACTCCGTGCCGCAGTTGTCGCAGCCGCCGCACGCAGCCTGAGTCTTGCCGGATGCCGCTGCGAGCCGTTGCGCAACGCCTTCCAGTCTCAAGAATGACGGCGCCGCTGCGAAAATCACGCTTAAGCGCCAAAAAATTCGCTGGCGCATCGTTCGTGTTCCGAGCTTGACGAAGGCGTAGCCCAAGCTGACCAATAGCACGGCGGCGACGAGAACATTATCGAGTACGGCGTTCATGAGTGCGCGGGCGTCATGTTAGCGCGGTGGCGATGCGGAACGTGATCCAGGATCCTAGATACGCCATCGCGAATAGATACGCCGCCATCATGATCGGATAGCGCCACGAATTGGTCTCGCGCTTCACGGTGGCCAGGGTCGAGAGGCACTGGGGCGCGAATACGTACCACGCGAGCAGCGAGAGCGCCGTTGGCAAGCTCCATGACTGCGTAATCAGCGGTGTCAATGCGCTGCTGACATCGTTGCCGGTCGCCGACAAGGCGTAGACGGTGCCCAGCGCGCCGACCGCGACCTCGCGCGCGGCCAAACCCGGCACCAGCGCAATGGATATTTGCCAGTTGAATCCGATGGGCTTGAACAGCACCGCGAGCCAGGCGCCCAAATGTCCCGCAATACTGTACTGAATGGCCGGGCCGGTCGCTCCCGGCGGCGGCGCGGGGAAGGAACTCAAGGCCCACAGTATGACCATCAGCGCGAGAATGATGGTGCCGACGCGGCTCATGAATATTTCAACGCGCTGCCAGAGGCCGATGCCCAAATTGCGCAGATTCGGCCAGTGATACGCCGGCAGCTCGAGCATCAGAGCTTGAAAGCCGCCGCTCTTCCCCAAGCGCTTGAGCACGAACGCGACCGCCATCGCACTGACGACGCCGATCACGTACAGCGCGAACAGCACCACGCCCTGCAATTCCAGGCCACCCCAGACTGTGCGCCGCGGGATGAATGCCCCAATTATGAGCGCGTACACCGGCAAGCGCGCCGAACAAGTCATGAGCGGCGCAATCATGATGGTGGCCAGGCGATCGCGAGGATTCTGGATGGTGCGCGTCGCCATGATTCCCGGAATTGCGCAGGCAAAACTCGACAGCAACGGAATGAAGGCCCGCCCCGACAGCCCGACGCTGCCCATGACGCGATCGAGCAGGAAGGCGGCGCGCGGCAGGTAGCCGGAATCCTCGAGCAACAGAATGAAAAAGAACAGGATGATGATTTGCGGCAGAAACACCAGAACGCTGCCGACGCCGGCCAGCACGCCGTTGATGAGCAGATCTTTTATGAGACTGCTCGGCAATACAGATCCCAGCCAATCGCCAAATACGGCGACGCTGAGCTTGATTGCGTCCATCGGCACTTGCGCCCAGGCGAACACCGCTTGGAACACCAGGAATAGGATCACAGCCAGGATCACCGGCCCCAGTACCGGGTGCAGCACCAACCCATCGACTCGATCGCTCAATGTCACGCCGTCGAGCCGATCGCCGCCGACCAAACCCAAAATCCTGCGCACCTCTGCCTGATCGTGCTCGATATCCCCCCTGCTCAAGGGTTGCCAGACCGCAGTGGGACCTAAGCGTTCCGGCATGGCGGTTGAATCGAGCACCTTGATCAAGGATTTGACGCCCGTCGTTTTGACGCCGACCGTCTCCACCACCGGCACACCCAGTTCCAAACTCAAGCGGGCCGCGTCGATGACGATGCCCTTGCGGCGCGCGATGTCGCTCATGTTGAGCGCCACGACCATCGGCAACCCCAGGCGCTTCAAGCTCAGGACCAATCTTAAGTTCTGGCGCAGGTTCGTCGCGTCGGTGACACAGACGACAAAATCAGGCGCGGCCTCGCCGTTGCGGCGGCCGAGCAGCACGTCGGCTGTCACCTGTTCATCGGGAGTGAGCGGATCCAGGCTGTAAGCACCCGGCAAATCCAGAATGCGAATGCGTAGGCCGGATGGCGTGAGCAGCGAGCCTTCCTTGCGCTCAACGGTGACACCCGCGTAATTGGCGACCTTCTGGCGGCTGCCGGTGAGAATATTGAAAAGTGCTGTCTTGCCGCAGTTGGGATTTCCAACCAGAGCGATGAGAGGACTCGGAGCCCTTGCCGCGGCTTCCATCGAATTTACGGCAGCTGCGGCTGCTCCGGACATACGCGGATACAGGCGGCCTCGAAGAGTCGCAGAGCAAAAGTGCCTGTTCCAATGCGCACGGCGATTGGCGCCCGAGCCAATAGACCCCGGGCTACGATACGCACCGCCTCGCCCGGTAGAAATCCCAACTCGGCCAAGCGTCGACCCAGGTCCGCCGGCGCCTTCGAATCGACCCCGGAGACGGAAACGACGCGCGCCGACGCCCCTGGCTTCAAGTCCATGAGCGGTATATCGGTGTCAACCGAGGGCATAACGGGTATGGGGTCAACTGCCATCATGAACGCAATTCTACATGAGAATCGTTCCCATTACTATTACGG
>Ga0210402_10004454_pt1 | contig 12780 bp, 13 predicted proteins | sample IncBWC7MmetaG_FD_161055 | JGI IMG/M metagenome (GOLD analysis project Ga0210402, IMG submission 161055) | Forest soil microbial communities from Barre Woods Harvard Forest LTER site, Petersham, Massachusetts, United States - Inc-BW-C-7-M | ecosystem: Environmental > Terrestrial > Soil >...
GCAGTCGCTTCGGTGGATCGAAGTAGACAAAGTTCGCGTCGTGGGCGGGCCCCAGCACGGCCCGCAAACGTGCGATGTTCGCTTGTCGTCGTTCGGGTGGCTCCGCTTCCAGTTCTCCCCCATCTCTGAGAACGTATCGATAGTGGAGTCGAGAGAGGCGGTCGAGCCAGGCGGGTCTTTCTTCAGGCTTGACGTAGTCGAGGATAGCGACCGAGTCCCCGATGTCCACAGCAGCAAATTTATTCCCCAGTTCGTCTTCGATAGCCATGCGGTCGAGGACAATCAAAACGAAGGCCAGCACATGTGCGGCCACAAGGCCGGAAAACAGGATCATCGCCAGCCGGCCGAACAGCGTGTCCGGCCAAAGCCGCACCGCCATACGCCGAAAACGGGCGCTCATGACGGCTCCGGCAATGCATCGACGGAGACCGCAAAGACGTAGCCTTCGCTGCGCACCGTCTTGATGTAGGACGGCTCCCGGGCGTCGTCGCGCAATCGCTGGCGAAGGCGGCTGACAAGAAGGTCTATCGACCGATCGAAGACTTCGGCCTCACGGCCCTGCGTCAGGTCGAGTAGTTGATCGCGATTGAGCACGTGTTGAGGGTGATCGAGAAACACGCGCAATAATCGGTATTCGGCGCCGCTTAACGAGACCATGGTCCCGTCGGCGTCGACCAGGAAACGCCTGGCCGTATCGAGCTTCCATTCGCCGAACCGAAAGAGGCGGGCTTTCTCCGATGCCGCAAGGTTGCGGGGCAGCATCTCGGCCCTGCGCAAAACCGAGCGGATTCGCGCGAGCAGCTCACGCGGGGCAAACGGCTTCGTGAGGTAGTCGTCTGCCCCCATCTCGAGGCCGACGATCCGGTCTGCTTCATCACCGCGCGCCGTCAGCATCAGGATCGGAATGTCATAGGGTTGATTTGCGCGCAAGTTGCGGCAGAGCGTGAGGCCGTCGTCCCCCGGCAGCATGAGGTCGAGTACGATCAGATCGATCCGGTGGTTTGCGAGAACCTCGCGCATCTGCCGGCCGTTGGCTACCGTAGTGACCCGATAGCCGTTGCCGGCAAAGTATCGGTCCAGCAGCTCGCGCAGACCCAGGTCATCATCGACGACGAGAATGTGGTCCGAATTTCCCATACACGCCACAGTACCCAACCGGCGAGGCAAGCGACATCCCATTTTGTAACACAATGTATCGTCCTGCGGGCCCGACATGGAAAATTTCAAAATGGTCACATGAGGAAATTCGCGAGATACATCGGACACTTCCAGTGATGCTTCTCTTCCTTTTGGGAGAAAGCGATGTCGATCCTGGTGCCGCACGACCTATCGCCGTGGTCGATGTTCCTGTCGGCCGATGTGATCGTGAAGGCGGTCATGATCGGGCTCGCCCTAGCCTCGCTTGCGACCTGGACCATCTTCATTGCCAAGATGATCGAGCTCTCGGTGGTCAAGGGCAAGCTGCGCCGATCTCTCAAGACAATCGCTGAGTCCCGTTCGCTGGCCGAAGCGCAGTTCGCGCTGGGATCGAAGACCGGCGTACTATCGGCGTTCCTCGCCGCGGCGATGCGCGAGGCGCGGCCGTCGGCTGGCATCTCCTCCGACGCCGGCATCAAGGAGCGCGCGGCTTCGAGCTTTGCCGAAATCTCGCGCGCCGAGGCGCGCCGCATCCGGTTCGGCATGGGCCAGCTGGCGACCATTGGCGCGACCTCGCCCTTCGTCGGCCTGTTCGGCACGGTCTGGGGCATCATGAACAGCTTTATCGGCATCTCGAAGGCGCAGACCACCAACCTCGCGGTGGTGGCGCCGGGCATCGCCGAAGCCCTGCTTGCGACCGCGATCGGCCTCGTCGCCGCGATCCCGGCCGTGATCATCTACAATCACTTCGCGCGCGTCACCAAAACCTATCTCGAGCAGGTCAGCCGCGCCTCGGGGGTTGCGGCGCGGCTGTTGTCGCGCGATCTCGATCGCAGCCATGGCGGTGCGCACATGCGCGCGGCGGAGTAGGCCGGGAGCTGAATCATGGGCGCTTCACTCGCCAGCCGAGGCCGAATTGGGCGAGCCAAAAATGCCGCCCGCGCCGGCAATGTCGCAAACCACACCAGGCTCCGCGCTTCCCAGCGTCACGATCGAAGCGCCGAAGCAAGTGGCAAGGCCCCAACGGGAGGAAAGGTCACAAGGGTCCGGTCGGGTGGTACACCGAGGCCGGACATCGCGATCCACTCAAACGGCGACCAACGCCGCGTCGTCTCCAGAGATTGCAGGTTTCAATCTCGCAGACGGCGGGCGTCGATGAACACCGAGTTGCGCTCCTCTGCTTCATGCCCAGAGGATGCGCAGCGGGCGAACAGCTTTGATCTGAGCCAGTTCGCCCGCACCATTATCACTGCGCTGCTGGTGTGACCACATCCGCAGGCAGCGCCGAGATGAGCGAGGGCACCGCTGGCGCAGTGTTCTCGTTCCGGCCAGAGCGCGCTGCTGCGGCGTAGCTCTGGCCAACCATTCGAACCGCGTAGCTGAATATGTACGTCTGTTCTCCGCTTGGTGAACAAGCGACCGATTGCGCGGACAGACAACAGCCTGCGGCAAGACCAAGAAGGGATGCTCGAGCCGCTCTTTTCAAGCTTGGTGCGTCAGTCATTTTGATATCCCTTCAGCACGGCTGACATCTGGCCTTTTTCCTTTAGCCATTGCGGCCATATTTCCGGACGTGGCGTTAGGTGGTAACAGCTCGTTCAGTCGACCTTTAACGCGCCCAATGCTCAATTTCGAATGAAGCCCTGCGAGTTCCGGTTTGGGTCATTTTCAGACTTCGTCGGGCGTAATCATTGGGTCCGCTCTGCCCCCAACACCAGACATCGTCAGGCCATCTCGACATGTCGGTTTCGTGCAAATTCCGGACTCATGCGCCGCAACAACTTCGCTCTAGTCGCCACCTCGTTGCCGGGCGGCGAGGCAAGCGACATCCCATTTTGTAACACAATGTATCGTCCTGCGGGCCCGACATGGAAAATTTCAAAACGGTCACATCGGGAAATTCGCGAGATACATCGGACACTTCCAGTGACGCTTCTCGGAACGCCTGGTTGGATATTTGGGTGTCCGCACCGGGACGGCATTCATGTCTGGATTTGAGAGAACGCGTCATGAGAATATCATCAAGCCTTATCGCGCCCTCAGCTGTCGCTATCCTGTCAACCGCGTTGCTGTGCGCTTTCAACGGCTCGGCCCTGTCGCAAGCCGCAGGCTCCTCCTCCTCGCTTCCCAGCGTCACGGTCGCAGCGCCGAAACAAGTGGCGAGGCCAGCACACAGGCCGGAACGGGTGGCATCTCGCTCGACATCGTCAACCGCTCACACGCGAACCGCTCGAACATCATCGGCTTCGCAAGCAGAAGAAATCATAGCGGGGCCAGGTTCAACATTAGGGAAGCTTGCCAAGCTTGAGGCTATCTCCAGCAATTGCAACGGTGGTTGCCAAACGAGCGGCAAAACCGGCAATCAGGCTTGGATTGGATGTAGCGAGTCGGCGGGATATTTTTCAACCTTCTCGGCAACGTGCACAGACACACTCACCCACTCGAGCTACACGGGGTGCATGAGCACCAAAGTGTTCACGGGCTGGGATCGAAATAGAGCCTGGTGGTATTGCACCAGCCTGATGGCCGGCAACAAGTTCAAGGTCGCCGAACTCAAGCGACGCAGGTAGCGCATGCTTGGCTTGATGAAGGGGATTTGTCCCCATCGGAAAAGGCTGACTCATTAGTATCCTTCCGCCGCGGACGAAAACAGACTCTCGCCTCGTATCGAGGCTTCGGCCGGTCGGTGGGTGGACTATCTGCTGGCGCGCGGCGACGTCGATCCCTCCAGGATCGCTTACGGTGACGGCTTGGGCGGCTCTCTCGCATGATGCCGACCCGAACGGAACGGCTAGTTGGATACGTGGTACGATGTTCGCACCGGGACGGCATTTATGTCTGGATTTGAGGAGAACGCGCCATGAGAATGTCATCAAGCCTTGGCGCGCCCTCAGCTGTCGCTATCTTGTCAAGTGCATTGTTATGCGGCCTGAGCGGCACGGCAATGTCGCAAACCCAGCTTCCCGGCGTCACGATCGCAGCGCCGAAACAGGTGGCTAGGCCACAGAGGCCGGCGGCAAGACCGCCGCAGAGGCCGACGCAGGTGGCAAACACGGTTGCATCTCGCCCGACATCACCAACCCCTCAAACGCCAACCGCTCAAACGACGGCGCCTGCGCGAGGTTCAGTAATGGCGAAGCTTGCCGCGCTTGAGAAAACCTCCAGCAACTGCACCGACGGTTGCCAAACGAGCTTCAAATACGGCAACCAACCCTGGAACGGATGCTCCGCGTCGTCCGGGGATTTTACCTTATCGACAACATGCAGAAACGGACGCAACTACAAAACCTACCAGGAGTGCAGGGAGACCGGAATGTTTTTGGCCTGGAAACAATATGAAGTCTGGTGGTATTGCAGCAGCCTGCACGCTGCGGGCAAGCTTTCCGGGGAGAAGCAGCAACAGGTCGCCGAACTCAAGCGACGCAGGTAGCGCACTCGAATCGAGGCTCAATAGCGGACAGCTGAACCTCGTGTGTCCTGTGTCTTCGAACAGCCCGATCGAATCGCTGCAAATGTAGTCGCTGCAAATACAATATAGATGGAGCCCGCAGGGTGGATTAGCGAAGCGTAATCCGCCGACTTCAGTGATTGCGCTGGTCTCGAAAGATGGTGGGTTACGCTTCCGCCTACGCTCTTCGAGCTTCGGCGGACAAGTCGCTAACCCGCCCTACAAAGCTGCGTCGTTACGCGCGCTACGCACTGACCCACCCTGCGAGCTGCGGATTGAGGGCTACCCGGGACATTTGTCCTCTCGACCGGCCCCGCATGTGATACGAATTACTCAGGTTTGGCGCGGGCTGATCAACCGGACGCAGTTCAACGTGTGACGGCAATCACCTTGGCTACAGTAGAGCCCTGATACCGTTGCGGCAATGCAGTCACGACAGGAGGCTCGCCATGACGGATACCCGCACTCAAATGGCTGCAGCAATGTTCATGCCGGTGCCGGAGGGATACGTGTTTCGCGAGCCCTATCGCTGGCCGTTTACGCAATCTGCGCATTATCTCGTGAACGAAGCCCAGAGAGATTCGATTCTTGCGTTGACCGTTCCGAGGCGGCCAGTCCTTTGGCAAATCGCGCTATGGGGGACATTGTGCTTGATGGTCGCCGCGGCGGGATTTGTCGTCTGGGCCTTTACTCGACATGAGAGCCCGACGCTGATCGACACAATCACGATGATGGTTCTGACTTTCGTACAGGCCGTCGTGGCCTTCCTGATTTTGCGTTGGCGCAAGCTGCGCGAGCTTCGGCCGATCCTCGCGAGCTTTCCGACGACGGATTTAAGAATTACCAGAAACGATCTGCAACGTCAGACCATGAATGCGATGTCGATCAGGCAACTCGTTCTCCTTGGCGCCATCAATGTCATGGCTTGTACGTCACTTCTGATCAGCGGAATCATTTTCCTGGTATTGGGCCACGCGCAGGGAATTTTTTATCTCGCCGGAGCACTTCTGTTCGGGGTATTGGCGCTTGTTTACTACCGTCGCCTGATTGCCCGAGTCGAGAATACCCCCGACAAAGCCGCAACCAGCAAGTCGGCGGATTAGCGAAGCCTAATCCGCCGACTTCAGCGCTGGTCCAGAAAGATGGTGGGTTACGCTTCGCGAACCCGCCCTACAAAGCTGCGTCGTTACGCGCGCTACGCGCTATCGCTTCCAGGGGCCGCCGCGCTTAACGCACTCGATAACTTGGCGCGTTTCGCCGGCCGCCAATCTCATTGGTTGCGGGCTGCTTCGCTTCGCCCGCAAGGCAAATCCGGATGTAGCGGCTGCGGCAAAGTAACCCGACGGGCAAATCACCAAAGTCTGTCCATCCCTTCGCGCAAAAAGATTCCGCTTAACCCGTCGGGCAAATCAGCGATACCAATTCGCCCCATCTCACCCGATGAGAGGGGCGTTGCGCACGTCACGAAACGCGTGGTGGGATGCGGTGGACGCGGCGCTTGCGAACGACGAGCGCAAGCGCCCGCGGACGGCGAAGTCGTGTGGTCCTGGCGCCCCGATGCTGGCGCCAAGTTCGCGAAAGACGCTTTGCGCGTCTGGCGAGCGATGGTGGCAAGAGAGCCGGTCACCAAGGAGAGCTCGAAGCAAGCCGTAACACCATCGCGCAGGGAAGGCCGGATTGCCTCCGCTGAACCTGTATGCTCGTGTGCGTTTTCTTCTGCTTTTTGCACACGAGACCGCGGGTGCAGCGCGCACCCGGTCTTCCCTGCGCCCTCTTCGTTACTGGGCGCTGAAATCCTGGCAAACCTCGGACATACCATGCCGCGAGAATGCGGACTCACATCCTCACGCTGTTTGGGAAGACATGAACCCGATATCTCCCACGTCATTGCGAGGAGCGAAAGCGACGAAGCAATCCATGCTTCCACGCGTGCGGAGAGATGGATTGCTTCGCGGAGCCCGTCATCGGGCCGCGCTCCGCGCGGACCCGTTGGCTCGCAACGACGGCAGGTGGAATGACGTCCTACTTCACCGCGCCGATCTCGCGGAAATATTTCAGCACGCCGGGATGGATAAGGTCGACGTTCGGCGCAGCCAAGACCGTGTTCGCGGCCGTGGTCTCGCAGGCCTGCGCGAGCTTCTCGCAGAACTTCGCTTCGACTTCATGCAGCGTGCGCGCGAGGTGATAGGCGACGTCGTCGGGCAGGTTCTCGCGCACGAGGACAAAACTCCAGGAGCCCATGGAATCGATCGGCACGGTTTGGCCGGGATAGCTGTTGGCGGGCACCGTCAGCGGTTTCAGGAACGAGTGCTTGGCGCGGATGCGCGCGATCTCGGCCGCATCCGGCGCGATGAAGCGCGCGCCACCGGGGCTTTGCGCCATGGTGGCAAAACCGGGCCAGCCGATGCCGGCGCCCCAGAGTGCTGCCGCGCGTCCGTCCTGCACCATCGTAGGCCCGTCGCCGGCGCGGTCGAGATAGATCGACTTGAAATCCTCGTCCTGCTTCAGCCCGAGGCCGTCGAGCATGTAGCGCGACAAGATCGGCAGGCCCGAGCCCTTGGCGCCGAAGGCGACCGGCTGGCCGACGAGATCGCGGATGCTATGATAGGGGCTGTCGGCGCGCACTACGAACATCCCGGGCGAGGAATACATTGCGGTGAGGATTTTGGCGCTGGTCTTGCTCCGCCCGCCGAGCCCCATGAAGGCTTCATAGGAAGGCTCGCCCGCGACCAGCGCGATATCGACCTGGCCTTGCTCGAGCAGCGGAATGTTCTCGTTGGAGCCCTTGGTGTTGCGCGGCTCGATCGACAGGGTCGAATCGGCCGCGTTCATGATCTCGGCAAATGCATTGCCATAGAGCGGGAAGCCGCCGCCGGGCGTCGCGGTCCCCAGGCTGATGCTGGTCTTTGAAATGGTCTTGCCTCCCTCTTCCGCCATCGCATTTACCGCCAGCAGCGAGAGGCCGGCACAAAGGAGATGGGCGAGTTTCATTTTCTTCGTTGCACTCATAACTGCATTGCTCCGCGGCAACATGCCCGATTTTGACGGGTCCCTGCTTGTAGGCAAGTTCCGTATTTTATGAAAGCATGCGCGAAAACAAGATGACGGGAGGAACGATGATCCGCCTTTGGTGCGCCGCCCTGCTCGGAATTTACCTTTATGCGGTCGCCGGCGCCCCGCCGGCCTCCGCCGGCTACCCGGACCACCCCGTGCGCTTCATCAACGGCTTTGCGCCCGGCGGCCCCGTCGATACCATCGCGCGCATCATGGCGCAGGCGCTGTCCGAGCATTTCGGCCAGCAATTCGTGGTGGAGAACCGCGCCGGCTCCGGCGGCAATATCGCGACCGCCGCCGGCATCGCCTCGCCGCCCGACGGCTACACGGTGATGTTCACCGGCGCGAACAATGCGATCAGCGCCTCGCTCTACAAGCACCTGCCGTTCGACTTCATGCGCGATACCGTGCCGGTCGCGATGTTCACGCAGGTGCCCAACATGATGGTGGTGTCGAACGCGATGCCGGTGAAGACCGTCCAGGAGTTCATCGACTACTGTAAGGCCAATCCGGGGAAGATCTCCTTTGCCTCGTCCGGCAATGGCACCACGGTGCATATGTCGGCCGAGTTGTTCAAGGCCATGACCAAATGCGACATGCTGCACGTGCCTTACCGCGGCTCGGCGCTCGCCATGCCCGACGTCATCTCGAACAAGGTGCAGCTGATCTTCGACAACCTGCCGACCGCGCTCGAGCAGGCGCGCGGCGGCAGCGTGCGCGCGCTCGGCGTCAGTTCGGCGCAGCGCTGGCCGAGCCTGCCGGACGTTCCCGCGATCGCCGAGACCGTGCCGGGCTATGAATCCTCGGTGTTTTACGGCATGTCGGTGCCCAAGGGCACGCCGGGTGATATCGTCGACACGCTCAACAAGGGCGTCAACGACGTGTTGAAAGACCCGAAGCTGGTGGCGCGCTTCGCCGATATCGGCGGCGTGCCGAAACCGATGACGCCGGACGAGTACGGCAAGTTCATTGCCGCCGAGACCGAGAAATGGCGCAAGGTGGTGGAGTTCGCGGGCGTATCGGTGGATTGATCCAGGAGGAAAGCAAGCAGGAAACATGATGGGAATTCTTCGCTCGATATTTTTTGCATTGATTTGCATTTGCACCTTTGGTGCCACGCCCGCGTCCGCCGGCTATCCCGACCGCCCCGTGCATTGGCTGATCGGCTTCGCGCCGGGCGGCCCGGTCGATGCGGTGGCGCGCGTGATGGCGCAGTGGCTGTCGGACCGCTTCGGCCAGCAATTCGTGGTGGAGAACCGCACCGGCTCCGGCGGCAACATCGCGGCCGCGGCGGCGATAAACGCGCCGCCCGACGGCTACACCATCCTGTTCGTCGCGCCCAACAACGCGATCTCGACCTCGCTCTACAAGAAGCTGCCGTTCGACTTCATCCGCGACACCACCCCGGTTGCGAGCATCATGCAGCTCACCAACATGCTGGTGGTGTCGAACGCGGTGCCGGCGAAGACGGTCCAGGAATTGGTCGATTACTGCAAGGCCAATCCCGGAAAGATCGCGTTCGCCTCGTCCGGCAACGGCACCTCGGTGCACATGTCGGCGGAACTGTTCAAGGCCATGACCAAATGCGACATGGTGCATGTGCCCTATCGCGGATCGGCGCTCGCCTTCCCCGACATCATCTCCAACAAGGTGCAGCTGATCTTCGACAACCTGCCCTCGGCGCTGGAGCAGGCGCGCGGCGGCACGGTGCGCGCGCTCGGGGTGACCTCGCCGCAGCGCTGGCCCGGCGTGCCCGATGTGCCCGCCATCGCGGAAACCGTGCCGGGATTCGAATCGGTCGGCTTCTACGGCATCTCGGCGCCGAAGGGCACGCCGGGCGAGATCGTCGATACCCTCAACAAGGCCGTCGCCGAGGCGCTGAAGGACCCCAAGCTGGTGGCGCGGTTGACCGAGATGGGCGGCATCCCGAAGCCGATGACATCGGCCGAATTCGGCAAGCTGATCGCCGACGAAACCGACAAATGGCGCAAGGTGGTCGAGTTCGCCGGCGTATCGGTTGATTAACGCAAAACGGCGGTGCGGCATTGCGGGAACGGTTGCTGCCTTGTAAACGGAGGCCGCACCGTTGCCTCGCCGCCCTCGCGCGGCGGACCGCGGCGGGGCCTGTAGCTCAATGGTTAGAGCCGGCCGCTCATAACGGTCTGGTTGCAGGTTCGAGTCCTGCCGGGCCCACCAGTCAAATCAATCGCTTAGCTAGGGGTTGTTTCGCCGTAGCGGGATCACCGCACCAGAAACCGCACCAGATACGTGTGCTTTTCGTTCGTGACCGGGCGTGCGCAACGCGATTTTCTCGACTGCATCCGACAAATAATCAGGGTGATGGTGGCCGTAGGTGTTGAGCAGAACCTCAAGCGACATTCCGAGATAGCCGGCGGCCTGCCACGGGTCCGCGCCCTTCTGCATCAGCCAAGTCGCGGCCGTGTGCCGCAACGTGTGAGGCGATATACCGGGACCGAATCCGGCGAGCCTGACGGCGCTCTTGAACGCTGTTTTGACCGAACTTACCGGCTTGCCATTGAACTCGATAAAGTGCTTTGCCTCCGGATCGATCCGGTGCCAACGCCGCAAATGCGCAAGCAGGCGCAACGGAATTGGGACCGTCGGTTGACGCTTGTTCGTCTTCGCGCTGCCCTGCTGGCGCCGATAGTATCGTCCGCGCTCGAGATCGACAAAAGAGCGGCCAACCGCCGGAATGGGCGATGCGGATGCGATCGCTCCCGCGCGCGTCCCGCTGTAGATCCCGAGCAAGATGAAGCGAGCAAGATGTCGAAGCGGGCGCTTCGCTGTCGGAGCCTTTACATCGTCCGTCGGCCGACGTGATCTCTTCTGCATTTCGCGATACCGCCAGCAGGCCCAGATCAATTTGGCCGCATCACCACGCGTCAACCATTTGTCGCGCGGCTCGCCTTTTTCCGGCAGCGGAACCTTGACGATTTCACGGTGATAACCTTCGGCGGCATGATGGCCAATGGCCGCGCGCAAATCTTCCAGGTCTCGCCTAGCACCGCCTCGGTTGCGTCGTTTCTTCCTATAAGAGCGACACGCCTCTCCGTTCACCTCGCCGAGCATTTTCGCACCCCACCACGCGTTCAGTCGCTCGATGCGCTTCTTAAATTTCCGTATGGCGGGGATGGTGTCTTCGCTTTCGCTATCGACTTTGAAGCGATCGTGAAACTTTTCTAGCTGTGCATCCAAGTAAATCGAGAGAACGTCCGCGATTGGAATGTCGTCGATGTGCCGCACCCGCCGCTTCGGCGTATATTTCGACGCTATATAGTCCTCTAGCCTTCTCTCCGCGGCCGCAATTTCATCTGCAGCGCAGCCTGTGCCGACATCGCGTCCGTTGTCTCTGATGATCCAGGTTGCCTGGTGGGTAATCTTTCCGCTCTTGTCTCGGCGGGCTGCCTTAAGCTGGAGCCTAGCGCCCTTGCTTCGTCGCGGCATAGCTCTCGCATCCGTTCAATGTGAGCCAGCGTAGTAAATTCCTTACCGGCGATCTTCTCAACCACTAATCGGTCGCGATCCCGCTCGCGTCGCAGGCCCGCGACCGTCATTCCCCCCATAGGAAATGCGATCTTCACGGCATCAGCAAGGCGAAGCGGGGTATTCGCTGTAATTTCAGGTTGCGATCGATCCGTCATCGACGCGCTTTGAAGACGCTGATCTCTGTCGTGGTGCGATCGCTATCGTCGCAACGGTCTATCTCGAAATAAAGCAGACAATTCCTTCATCGCACAACAGAGTATGTTGTCGCACAATCGAACAGTCCGCATACGCTGCACTAGCTAAACGGGCGAACTCTTTTGAGAGTGGTCGGGGGTTCGAGTCACTGGAGCGCTACCGCCTTTCCCAACACCAACCAAACCCACGATACCTCATCCAATCATTCGCATAGGCACAGCATCTGAAAGGCAAAATGGATGGCTGGGAACTCGCCCAGCACGCCCGAGAGATCGAACCGGAATTTCACATTGTTTATATGAGTGGAGCTGCGGCCGTGGACTGGACCTCTAAAGGCGTTCCGAACAGCATCATGCTGTCTAAGCCATTTGCTCCAACTCAACTTCTCACCGCCGTCGCCAACCTTCTTAATAGCGGCACGGCGAAAACGTAGGACAAGCGTGTTGAGCCGCGTGGGTGAGATCAGTTAGTGAGAGCAGAAGCTTGCTGCGATAGCCTATTGCTTCGAAAATCAGCCGCTAAGTTGGTCAGAGCTTCCGCCAACTGCGCCCATCACGCTTCAACAACTCGAACGCACCGCGCGGCCCCTCGCTGCTGGCCGCGTAAAACTCCAATCCTTTGGCCCCGGCCTTCTTCCAGGCGGCAAGAAAAGGCTGCACCGCCCGCCAACCGGCTTCAACGCTGTCGGCACGCTGGAACAAGATGTTGTCACCGAGCATGCAGTCACGGATCAGAGTTGGCGAGGATCAATTCACACTGGGCTGCAGTCGCAGGGCCGACCAGGCGCGTCGGCGCCGAGGCGCTCAATCGTCCGCCCGCCTCAGGCTTAAGATCTCGACGGCGGCGGGCCAGCGTCGGCGACAAAAGCAGCCTCGCCGGTTGATGAATGTCAATGCGGCCCCGCTGAAATCCAATGAAGATTGTTTGTTCGCGCCTCGCGCTTGGACGCCAAACCGGGTTCCACTTTTGCTGATCGCGCTTCGGGCTGAGCGGCAGGCTGAGGGAATGACATGAATATTGAGAAATACACCGAGCGGTCGCGCGGCTTCATCCAGTCGGCGCAGTCGCTTGCGATGCGCGAGGGCCACCAGCAGTTTTCGCCATTGCATCTGCTTAAAGTCTTGCTGGACGACAGCGAGGGCCTCGCCGGCGGCCTGATCGACCGCGCCGGCGGCAATTCCCGCGCCATCCTCAAAGCCACCGAGGACGCGCTCGACAAGCTGCCAAAAGTTTCGGGAGCCGGCGTCGGGCAGCCTTACGCCGTACCGGAGCTTCTGCGCGCTTTCGATGCCGCGGAGAAGGCCGCCGAGAAAGCCGGCGACAGCTTTGTCACCGTCGAACGGCTCTTGCTTGGGCTCGCGATGGAGAAGAACAGCGACGCCGGCAAGATCCTGAGCAAGGGCGGCGTCACCGCACAGAATTTGAATACGGCGATCGAG
>Ga0210402_10004456_pt1 | contig 12776 bp, 9 predicted proteins | sample IncBWC7MmetaG_FD_161055 | JGI IMG/M metagenome (GOLD analysis project Ga0210402, IMG submission 161055) | Forest soil microbial communities from Barre Woods Harvard Forest LTER site, Petersham, Massachusetts, United States - Inc-BW-C-7-M | ecosystem: Environmental > Terrestrial > Soil >...
CGGCGCGAGCTGGACGGCACTGTTCCTGGCCAAGGGACTTGAAGTCATCGCGACCGATATCGCGCCCAATGCTGAAGCCTCGTTGAGGCGCTTCGTGCAGGCGGCGTGGCCGGCACTCGAGCGGTTAGGGTTGGCGCCCGGCGCATCGCAATCGGCCCTTGCCTTCACCGCAGATATGCCGACTGCCGTTCGCGCGGCGGACCTCGTTCAGGAAAACGGACCCGAGCGGATCGATTTCAAGAAGAAGCTGTATCGCGAGCTCGACGAGATGCTGCCGCCCGACGTGATCATCGCCTCGAGCTCGTCCGGGCTCACCATGAGCGAGATTCAATCGGCCTGCCGCCTGCACCCGGAGCGCTGCGTCATCGGCCATCCCTTCAATCCGCCGCACCTGGTGCCTCTGGTCGAGATCGTCGGCGGGACGCTGACCTCCGAGGCGACCATTCAGCGGGCCGCCGCGTTCTACACGGCGTTGGGCAAGCAGACCGTCCGGCTGCGCAAGGAAGTGCCGGGCCATGTCGCCAATCGCCTGCAGGCGGCGCTGGCCCGCGAGGTCTACTACCTCGTTGCCGAAGACGTGGTCAGTGTCGCCGATATCGACAAGGCGCTGTCCTGGGGACCCGGATTGCGCTGGGGCATCATGGGTCAGGTCCTTCTCAATCACCTGGGTGGCGGGCAGGGCGGCATCGAGCACTTCTTCGACCAGTTCACCGGGCCCATGACGGCTTGGTGGAAGGTGCTCGGCTCGCCCGAACTGACCCCTGAAGTGCGGCGCAAGCTGATCGACGGCCTGCACGCGGAGGTGGGAACGCGCACGGTCTCCGACCTGGAGGCGCAACGTGACGAGATCCTGCTCGGATTGCTCGAGCTGCGTGCCAAGTACGAAGCGCCCGCGGTGACATCGCAAAAGGTGGCTCGTGCGGGCTGAAGCGCCCGACGCGCGGCGAAAGCGCATCGTGATCGTCGGCGGAGGATTTGCCGGGGTCGCGGCGGCGCGCGCCTTGAAGCGATGCGATGCCGACGTCGTGGTGATCGACCAGCGCAACCACTACATCTTCCAGCCGCTGCTCTATCAGGTGGCCACGGCGGTCTTGGCGCCCTCCGAGATCGCCGCTCCGATCCGGCAGCTTGCCAAGGTGCAGAAGAACGTCAGCGTGACGCTTGGCGAAGTGACCGGTGTCAACCTGGACGCCCGGTCAGTCGACGTATCCTGCCCTGACGTCGGGATGCGCAAGGTCCGGTTCGATTTTCTCGTGATCGCGACGGGCATGCGGCCGAGCTATTTTGGGCATGACGAATTCGCAGAATATGCGCCGGGCCTCAAGAGCCTGGCCGACGCCGAGACCATTCGTGCGAGGATCCTCAGCGCCTATGAACGGGCGGACGCAACCGACGACCAGTGTCAACGCGCGCGGCAGATGACATTCGTCCTGGTGGGTGGTGGACCCACCGGCGTGGAGCTGGCCGCGTCGATGGCGCAGCTGGCCAAGGTCACGCTGCGTTCCCAGTTCCGGCGGATCGATCCGGCAAGCAGCTCGATCATCCTGGTCGAGGGCAGCAAGCGGATCCTTCCGACGTTTGCCGAGAGCCTCGCAAAGAGGGCGACCCGGCGGCTCGAGAAACTCGGCGTCGAGATCCAGACAGGCGTCAAGGTCGAGGCGGTCGACGAGAAAGGTGTCGTCGCCAATGGCACGAGAATTGACAGTGCCACGGTGCTGTGGACGGCGGGCGTCGCCGCCTCGCCGATCACGAAGCTGCTGGGCCGCGAGACAGACCGCGCGGGCCGCGTGTCGGTCGGCCCAGGCCTCGACGTCCCGGGTGTGCCGGATGTGTTCGTCGTCGGCGACGCATCATCGATCACGAGCGATGGACGACCGGTGCCGGGCGTGGCGCAGGCGGCCATCCAGCAGGGACGCTATGTCGGACGCCTGATCGCGCGGCAGCTCAAGGGCCGGAAGCCCGGGCGGCCATTCCGCTATCGCGACAAGGGCAGCATGGCCGTCGTCGGCCGGAACTTCGCCATCCTGGAAAGCAGCCACCTCCGCACCAGCGGCTTTGTCACGTGGCTCGTCTGGGTATTGCTGCACGTCATGTCGCTTCCCCAGATGCAGAACCGGTTGCGGGTGCAGACGCAGTGGTTCTGGTCGTATTTCACCGGCCAACGCGGCGCGCGATTGATCCCCGAGCGAGCCGCAGCTCCCTCCGAACAGCGCTGACTCTCCCCCATCCGAGGGATATGTCGCGCGGGCCCCAAGGCCTATGTCGTGCTGTAACGCCAATCAGGAACAGGCGATGGCAAGCATCTCCCTTCTCGTCTCGAAGCAGCGCAGCCGCCTGGCCGACTTCGTCACCCTGACGAAACCCGGGGTGATGATGCTCGCCGTCTTCACCGCAGTCGTTGGCTTGACCATTGCACCAGGTGATCTCGCCCCGCTTCGCGCGTGCATGGCAGTCCTTGCCATTGCGGCGGGAGCCGGCGCCGCCGGCATCCTCAACATGTGGTACGACGCCGACATCGACGCCGTCATGACACGCACGGCCCGCCGGCCCATTCCCAGCGGCAGGATTGGCCAGGGCGAAGCGCTCGCGTTCGGGCTGGTCCTTGCCGCTGGCAGCGTCGTCGTGCTTGCGCTCGCGGCGAACCTGGTGGCGGCCGGATTGCTCGCCTTCACGATCCTCTTCTACGTCGTGGTCTACACGGCCTGGCTGAAGCGGCGCACGCCGTACAACATCGTCATCGGCGGGGCCGCCGGTGCCCTGCCGCCGGTGATCGGCTGGGCCGCGGCCACCGGCGATATCGGACTCGAGCCGCTGGTGCTGTTCCTGATCGTCTTCCTGTGGACGCCGCCCCATTTCTGGGCGCTGGCGCTCAATCGCAGCGACGACTATGCCCGTGCCGGCGTGCCCATGCTGCCGGTCGTCGCCGGCCGCGCGGCGACCAAGCGGCAGATCGTGCTTTACAGCCTTCTCCTGGTGCCGGCTTCGCTGCTGCCCTGCGTGCTGGGATTTGCCGGTGCGCTCTATGGCGCGATCGCCGTCGTCTGGGGCGCGCTCTTCATCGCCATCGCCTTGCGGCTCGGCAGAATGCGCGCGGGCGATGCGCCGGTGGCCCGGCGGCTGTTCGTGTTGTCCATCGCCTATCTCTTCCTGCTGTTTGCCGCACTGCTGTCCGACCACCACGGAGGCCCCGCCCAGGCCGACTTGTCATCTGCGGACGCCCATGTCGGCGTCGCCACGGCAGGGGAGGGCTGACATGCGACGCGGTCTGTTCGCTGCTCTCCTGATCGGCGCAGCGGCGCTCGCCGGCTGCTCCGAGGGCGTCCTCGATCCCAAGGGTCCGATTGCGGCGGCCGATCGGGAGATCCTGTTCAACTCGCTCGCCATCATGCTGGCGATCGTCGTCCCCACGATCCTCGCCACGATCGGCGTCGCCTACTGGTTCCGCTCGTCCAACCGGTATGCCCGCTACCGGCCGGACTTCACCTATTCCGGCCGCCTCGAGTTGCTCGTCTGGTCGATCCCGGCGATGACGGTGCTGCTGGTCGGTGGCGTCGCCTGGATCGGCGCGCACGACCTCGATCCGCGCAAGCCGATCGACTCGAACGTCGATCCGGTCCGGGTCCAGGTCGTCTCGCTCGACTGGAAGTGGCTGTTCATCTACCCCGACCAGGGGATCGCCAGCGTCAACCATTTGACCGTTCCCGTCGGCACGCCCGTCAGCTTCGAACTCACCTCCTCGGGCGTCATGAACAGCTTCTTCGTGCCGCAGCTCGGCAGCCAGATCTACACCATGGCCGGCATGGTGACGCGCCTGCACCTGCAGGCCGACCACGAGGGCACCTATCGCGGCCTGTCCGCCAATTACAGCGGCGAGGGTTTCGCCGACATGCGCTTCACTGTCGACGCTGTCCCGCCCGAGGCGTTCGCCCAGTGGATCGACGGGGCACGCGGCGCCGGCCCGATGCTCGACGCCGGCACCTACGCCGCGCTCGCCAAGCCGAGCTCGGCGGTCGCTCCCTTCACCTATCGGTCGGTCGCTCCCGACCTGTTCAACGGCATCCTGGGCTCCGCCATGCATATGCATGGTTCCGCGGGGCACGCGCATTCGACTGCACAGAGGGCGGAAAAGTGAATCTCCTGGGCAAGCTCAGCTGGGACGCGATCCCGCTCGATCAACCGATCATCATGGGCGCGACGGCCTTCATGGTCCTGGTGATCGTGGCCGTCCTGTCCTTCATCACCTTCAAGGGATATTGGGCCCCGCTGTGGCGCGACTGGATCACCTCGGTGGACCACAAGCGCATCGGCGTGATGTACATCCTGCTCGCCCTGGTCATGCTGCTGCGCGGCTTTTCCGACGCCATCATGATGCGCGCGCAGCAGGCGGTCGCCGTCGGCGGGGCGCAAGGCTACCTGCCGCCGGAACACTTCGACCAGATCTTCTCGGCGCACGGCACCATCATGATCTTCTTCATGGCGATGCCGTTCGTGATCGGCGTGATAAACGTCGTCGTGCCGCTGCAGCTTGGCGTGCGTGACGTCGCTTTCCCGACCCTGAACTCGGTGAGCTTCTGGCTGACCGCTTCGGGCGCGCTGCTGATCAACATCTCGCTGGCGGTCGGCGAGTTCGCCAAGACCGGCTGGGTCGCCTATCCGCCGCTCAGCGAGCTGCAATTCTCGCCCGGCGTCGGCGTCGACTATTATCTCTGGTCGCTGCAGATCTCCGGCATCGGCACGCTGCTGTCGGGCATCAACTTCGTCACCACGATCCTGAAGTTGCGCGCGCCGGGCATGGGCTACATGCGCATGCCGGTGTTCTGCTGGACCGCCCTGGCGACTAGCCTGCTGATCGTCGCGGCCTTCCCGGTGCTCACGGCGACCTTCGCCATGCTGCTGCTCGACCGCTATCTCGGCTTCCACTTCTTCTCGGTCGACGGCGGCGGCAACGCCATGATGTACGTCAACCTGTTCTGGGTCTGGGGCCATCCCGAGGTCTATATCCTCGTCCTGCCGGCGTTCGGCATCTACTCCGAGGTCGTGGCGACCTTCTCGGGCAAGCCGCTGTTCGGCTACCGCTCCATGGTCGCCGCCACCATGGCGATCTGCGTGCTGTCCTTCCTGGTCTGGCTGCACCATTTCTTCACCATGGGCGGCAGCGCCGACGTCAACGGCTTCTTCGGCGTCATGACCATGATCATCGCCGTGCCGACCGGCGTGAAGGTCTTCAACTGGCTGTTCACCATGTATGGCGGCCGCGTCCGCTTCACGGTGCCGATGCTGTGGTCGATCGGATTCATGATCACCTTCGTCGTCGGCGGCATGACCGGCGTGCTGATGGCCGTGCCGCCCGCCGACTTCCAGGTGCACAACAGCCTGTTCCTGGTGGCGCACTTCCATAACACCATCATCGGCGGCGTCGTGTTCGGCCTGATGGCGGGCTACAATTACTGGTTCCCCAAGGTATTCGGTTTCAGGCTCGACGAGCGCTGGGGCAAGGCCTCGTTCTGGTGCTGGTTCACGGGCTTCTACCTCGCCTTCATGCCGCTCTATGCGGTGGGCCTGATGGGCATGACCCGCCGCCTGCAGCACTACGACAATCCGGCCTGGCAGCCGTGGCTGATGGTGGCGGCGCTCGGTGCCGTGGTGATCCTGGCCGGCGTCGCCTGCCAGGCCATCCAGCTCGTCGTCTCGGTCCGCGCCCGCCGGCAGCTGCGGGATACGACGGGCAATCCCTGGGGGGGCCGCACGCTCGAATGGTTCACGCCGTCGCCGCCGCCGGCCTGGAACTTTGCCGTCCTGCCATCGGTCGGCCGTTTTGCCCGGCGGACGCCTGCCAAAGAGACGCAGGACTACAAGGCGATCGAAATGCCCAACAACAGCCCGATCGGAGTCATCACGGCCTTCTTTGCCGTCGTCACCGGCTTTGCCTTGATCTGGCACATCTGGTGGATGGCCGGGCTGGGCCTGCTCGGCGCCTTCGTGACGCTGCTCGCCTTCGCCTTCCGCCGCCAGGAGGAGATCGAAGTGCCCGCCGTCGAGCTCGCCCGCTTCGACCGCGCTCATCCGGCGGAGGTCATGCCATGAACATCGCTGTTGCCCTTTCCGATGTCCCGCCGGAGCTTGCGGCAAGCGAAGCCGGCCCGGCGCCGAAGCGAGTCGTCGTCGCCTACGGCTTCTGGATCTTCCTGCTGAGCGACATCGTGATGTTCGCGACGCTCTTTGCGGCCTATGCCGTACTGGCGCGCGCGACTGACGGCGGGCCGAACGGCGTGCAGTTGTTCAGCCAGACAAGCGTCGCCGTCGAAACCGCCTGCCTGCTTGCCTCGAGTTACACCTGCGGACTGATGTCGCTGGCGGTGAAGTCGCGACGTCACCTCGGCACCTATTTCGGCGCTTTCGTCACCTTCGCACTCGGCCTGGCGTTCCTCGCGCTCGAGCTCCGGGAGTTCGCCGACATGATCGTCCGCGGCGACGGCCCGCAGCGCAGCGCCTTCCTGTCCGCCTTCTTCACCCTGGTCGGCTGCCATGGGCTGCATGTGACGGCCGGGCTGGTCTGGCTGGTCGTGATGATGGTCCAGGTGGTTCTCAGAGGCTTCCATCCCACCGTGCAGCGTCGCCTGGCCTGCTTCTCCCTGTTCTGGCACGCGCTCGACATCGTCTGGGTGTGGCTGTTCACGGTCGTCTATCTGATGGGAGTCCGCGCATGACCGACACCGCATTCGACCGGCCGCCCGGAGATCCATCGATGCCTGCCGAAAGCGAAGAGCGGGAGTCCGCCGGCGTGCTCGTCTACACGATCGGATTGCTGCTCGCTGTGGGCCTCACGGCCACATCGTTCTGGGTCGCCAACACCGGCCTGCTGTGGGGGCCGGGCGTCCCCCTGGGCCTCGTCGTGCTCGCCGTCGCCCAGATGGGCATCCACCTGGTCTTCTTCCTGCACATCACGACCGGACCGGACAACACCAACAACGTGCTGGCGCTGGCGTTCGGCATCCTCACCGTGATCCTGGTCGTCGTCGGCTCGCTGTGGATCATGGCCGATCTCAACCACAACATGATGCCGCGGCCGGAGCTAATGAATTTGCATATGCAGCACTGACCGGCATTCGGGGCGAACCATGATCCGATGCATTGACCTGTGGACCAGAGACGACCAACGGTCGCACTTCGAGGAAGGGCACATCGCTATCGAACATGTCCGAGCGTTGTTAAACCACTCGAGACGTTATCCTGGGCAACGAGGAAAGACATGGCCGTCGAGATTGAAAGAAAGTTCTTGGTGCGTGACGAAAGCTGGCGGGGTTTTTCTACACGGCAGCAGGAGATCAGGGACGGGCTGATCGCAGTCGCCAATGGCCGCAAGGTGCGTGTCAGGATTTGCGATCAGCGAGCCACTTTGGCCGTGAAGTCGAAGACGGAAAGTCTGGCAAATGCAGAATTTGAGTATGAAATACCCCGAGCCGATGCCGAGGAGTTGATCGCCCACCATTGCCTTCGTCGCGAGCTTGCAAAGACCCGATATTTCGTCCCTCACGGTCGGCTTACATGGCAAGTCGATGTCTACAAGGGGATACTGGACGGCGTAATCCTGGCTGAAGTCGAGCTTCCGTCGGAGACGGCCGAGCTTGCGCTTCCAGTTTGGGTCGGTCGGGAGGTCACAGGCAATCCCGACTACAAGAAGATCAACATGGTGAACGCACGGACTCATTCAGAAGGTGTTTCGCCGCGATCAGGTCTGCGGTGTCGAAACCCTCCGTAAAGCGGTTGTAGATCGGCTGGAGGCAGTTGATGGCGTCAGCGTGGCGGCCGTGATGACGGAGCAGGCGGGCGAGGCTCGTCGCCGCGCGCAACTCCCAAGACAGCGACTTTTGCTGGCGCGCCTCATCGAGCGCCTGCCGGAAGAGGTCCTCCGCCGTTTCCGCGGCTGCAGGCGCGCCCTGCAACAGGAAAAGTTCGCCTTTGAGGCGCAGCAACTCGGGCGCGTAGAAGCCTGCCTCGGACTGCGCGATCCGTGCTTCGAGCACCGCAAATCCCTCGGCGACTCGCCCGGCGTGAGCCAAGGCTTCCACCAGCTCGCTCAGGAAGATCAGAAAGTTGAAGTTGGGCTCGGCGATCTCGTCAAGACCGGCCGGCAGCAGTCGCAATCCTGCTTCTAAATCGCCACCCTTGAGGACCACGACCCTTTGAAGCCTGGTACCAAGATCGCTCCACAGCAGCAAGCTATGCTTTCTCGAATGATCGACCAGCATCCCCGTATGACGCACTGCGGCGGCCAGGTTTCCCACCCACAGCGCGATCGGGCATGCCGCCAAGGCGAGGGCGTAACACAGTGACATTGCGTGACCGCCCGCTTGTGCCTCTTCGATGCTTGTTTCGGCAGTGCGCACCGCCTGATCGGCAAAGCCCTGCAACCACAGCACTCGCGCAAGGAACACGCGAGCCGACACGCGCAAGTCGATGCCGAAGCGAATGATATCCTGGAAGCGAATGACATCGCACCCCTGATCGGAGGGAGCACAGTGAGCCAGCACTTGCTCCAGATGGCGCCGCGCACTGATCTGGTCGCCAAGAAAATGTTGGGCCACGCCCATCATACGCTCACCGAGCAACCGATCGTTCAGGTCAGACCTGCTCATTGCCAGATCATGGAACCTTTGCGCAAATGGCAGCGCAACACGGTATGGACTGCTTCCGGCGTAGTAGAAATACAGGCCGCGAAGGGCACGCAGCTGATACTCGGTGTCGCCAAGGCTCTCTGCGATCTCGAGTGCCTTGGCTAACGCCGCGCCCATCTCAGAAGCCTTTGATGTCGATGCGCCCAGGGCGGCGTGCAGCCTCATTTCCTCGCGCGGGTCCCCGATCGCTCCGGTGCCGAGAGCGCCAAGCGCCAGCTTGGCGCGACTGCGGCACTCCTCAAGCAGCGATAGACGCATCCACAGGGGAGCCGCGGCGGCGGTTAGCGCCACCCCGATCGATCCGTCACCCCCCGGCGAAAAGGCCCAGTCGAGCGCGGCGCGCAAATTGTCGATTTCCCGAGCGTGATCGGCGAGCCATTCGCCCGTCGGCCGCGCCGGCGCTTCGCGTTCGGCGCGCTCGAAAAGATCGCGGTAGCACTCGGCATGACGGCGCGCCAGTCGCTCACGCTCGCCGCTCACGTCAAGCTTCTCGATCGCGTAGGCGCGGGTGGTGTCAAGCAGCCGGAACCGCGATTTGGCGCCGCTGACATCGGCGACGACCAACGACTTGGCCACCAGATCGCCCAGGCGGTTGATCGCAGCAATCGGCGTCTTTGCCGTATCCAAGACCACGGCTGCGGCTGCCTCGGCCGTAAAGCCGCCGGCAAAGATGCCGAGAGCCCGGAAAAACAGCTGCTCGTCTTCGCTCAGCAGACCGTAGCTCCAATCGACCACGGCCCGCATGGTCCGATGCCGTGGCATTGCCGCGCGGCGCGGCGCCGCCAACAGCGGCAACGAGTCGTCCAGGCGGGCGGCCAGGGCTTCGACCCCAAGTACCGAAACGCCAGGGGCGGCGAACTCGATCGCCAGCGGCAGGCCATCAAGCCTGCGACAAATCTCGACGACCAGCGGGGCGTTCGCATCGGTCAGCACGAAGTCTTCGACGATCGCGGTTACACGCTCGACGAACAACTGCACGGCGGGAAAAGCCGTCGCCTCGGCGGCCGTCAGCCCGGACGACGGCTGCGGGCTGCCGAGCGGCACGAGGCGGTACTCGTATTCGCCCGCTGCTCCGAGCGGTTCCCGGCTGGTCGCCAGAATGCTTACGCTCGGCGCTCCGCTGAGCACCGCCGCCGCCAGGCCAGCCACCGCATCGATGACATGCTCGCAGTTGTCGAGCAGCAGCAGCATCCGGTTGTCTCCAAGGGCAGCGACAAGGGCGGCAAGCGGATCTTCGGTGTGCATTTCCAGACCGAGCACGGTCGCAACCGCGCTCGGCACCAGGCGGGGGTCGGCGAGCGGTGCCAGGTCGACAAGCCAGACGCCGTGTTCGTAGTGGGTGGTCACGCGCTCGGCAACGGCGAGGGCGACCGTGGTCTTGCCGATGCCTCCGGGTCCGACGATCGTCACCAGGCGCTGGCGCGACAGTCGCGAGACGAGCGCCGCCACGGCTTCCTCGCGGCCGATCATCCGAGTCACTGCGAATGGCAGATTGTGCGTCACCGCCGGCGCGACCGTCGGCGGCGGGGCCCGCGATGGCTCCTCGCGTCGCACCGGGGCGACAAAATGGTAACCTCGTCCTGGAATGGTGACGACGTAGCGATGGCCGCCCTGGCCGTCGCCGAGGGCGCGGCGCAGAGCGCTCACCTGAATCTTGAGATTCGCTTCTTCGACGTAGGTTTTCGGCCAGGCTCGCGCGATCAGTTCGTCCTTGCCGACGACCTCGCCGGCGCGTTCGACCAGAGCCGCCAGAATGTCGAAGGCGCGGCTGCCGAGCCGCACCGGCTGGTCGCCCTCGAGCAGAAGCCGCTGCATTGCAAGGAGCCGAAACGGCCCGAACGAGATCGCGTGTCCGTTCATGGGCAGGTCGCCGGACTCACTCTCCGAGATTCGGAGATTCGCACCAAGCGCGCGACCATGGCCAATCCTCCTGGGCACCACAGATAAGTCTTCGCGAGGTTGATGGTCTCCTCGCCACGGCCGCGGATCACGGCCTTCAACATGCAAAGAGTGAAGCCCTTCGCCATGCCCCGGCGATCGCGAGGGTTGCAGTGATCTGCAACGGCTCACCATGGCTGGCCATGTTCCACATGCAGTTCCATCTCGTCGAGCGCCGGCAAGATGAATTGGAAGATTGCTCCATGTGGGGCAGGGGGTGAGGCCCATATCTGACCGCCATGAGCCTCAATGATTGAACGGCAGATCGAAAGTCCCATGCCCATGCCGTTAGGCTTTGTTGTAAAGAAGCCGTCGAAGATGCGGTCGGCAATCGCTGGATCGAGTCCTGCGCCCGTATCCTCGACCGTCATGAGCATTCCGCCGGTTACCGTGAGCTCCGAGGACACGGACAGTATCCTTGGGAGGTCGGCCGTCGCACTCATGGCCTCAATGCTGTTCATGAGCAGGTTCAAGAGTACCTGCTGCAGCTGAACCCGATCTCCGTAGACGGAACGATTGCCGGCGTGGAGATCGCTGTGAAGCGTTATGCCGTGCAGAATGATCTGGCTGCGGATGAAGCTCAAAACCTCTTCGATGGCGTTGTCTATGTCGACCTCGGATTGTTGCGGTCCGGACCTCTTGGCGAGTGTTGTAAGCCCTCGAACCACATCGCCTGCGCGCCTGGCCTCACGCTCGACACGGATCAAGCCCTCTCGCGCTTCATCGAGATCAGGCTTGTCGCGCTCTAGCCACCGAAGACAGGCAGTGGCCTGCGTTGCGATTGCGCTGATGGGCTGGTTGATCTCATGGGCGATCGACGCGGTGAGTTCACCCATCGTCGCCAGCCGCGCGACATGGGCGAGGTCTGCTTGCGCATCGCCAAGTGCCTCCGCGGCCTGCTTCCGACGCGTAACGTCAATCGCGATCAGGCAAAGCAGCAGCCGGCCCGCCCCTGCAGCTGCGGAGGTGCTGACTTTCGCCCATACCTCACGTCGATCTTTGCGTCTGCAGCGAGTTTCCGAGCGGTCGCTGCGGATTTGGCCTTCGGCGTCCTGTTCGAGGTGAAGCCGATTGTGGGCGGGATCGAACGACGACCTTTCGATTTGGGCGCGAAGCAGCGATGATGCCTTGGCAATGGAGGCTTTGGCGCGTTCTCGATTCGTGTCGACCTCGCGAAAAGCAACCCTCAGCAGCTTCGCGAGACTGGCTGCCCAGTCGCCGATGGTGCCAGCTTGGCCGGTTGCGGAATCGAGATCCGAAGCGGCTTCAGTATCGTATGGCGTGATCCCCGGATGCGACGTGTTGATCGACGTGTTGATCATGGTATGGCCTCTCGTTTGCCTGTTCGGAGCGAAGTGCCAAAAGCCCGTCGGGTGACGAGAGCGTCCCAGGAATGGTCACGCCCCTCTTGGACGGACTTGATCGGGCGAGGAGGCTTTTGCGGTTTTCGCGGCCTCGGTCATTTCCCCTGCGGGAAGGGATTGCCGGGGTTAGCCGTCGAAGGTACGCTGATACCGCTTCGACTGAGCGCTCATGGGGCTCCGCGATGGTTCGAGGCGCGGCGGCAGCCGCAGGCCAGCGCGCTTCGCTCCAACCGCGGTCGCAAACTGGATGGCGCCGGTCGCTTGGAGCGTGTCCATCATGGGCCGACTGGGGTGGATGAAAGATTCGGAGCGCTTTGCAGGCTCTCTCCACAGGGCGGCAGGGCACGCTGACCACGTCTATTCGGTTGCCGAGGGAGCGACGCCTCCGCCCAAGATGGAGGAGATATCAAGCTCCTGGCAAAGATCGGCGAACAAGCACGGCGTCGATCCTGACGACAGCAAGGCGCCGCGCATCCTCACGCCTGGCGAGCTGAAGAATTTTCGTGGACCGCTCGAAGAGCTCATCTTCACGGCTCAAGAGGAGCTCGACCAACTATATAAAGTGGTTGGGGAGGCAGGATATACCGTCCTGCTCTGCGATAGTTCGGGCGTCGCCGTCGAACACCGCGGTGAACAGGCGTTGGCAAGCCGTTTCGAATATTGGGGCACTTGGCTCGGCGGCGTGTGGTCCGAGGAGGTGGAGGGCACGAACGGCATCGGCACCTGCATCGTCGAGGAGCGACCCGTCACCGTTCACAGAAGCCAGCACTACAGGTCGCGACACGTAGACCTGAGCTGC
>Ga0210402_10004457_pt1 | contig 12775 bp, 6 predicted proteins | sample IncBWC7MmetaG_FD_161055 | JGI IMG/M metagenome (GOLD analysis project Ga0210402, IMG submission 161055) | Forest soil microbial communities from Barre Woods Harvard Forest LTER site, Petersham, Massachusetts, United States - Inc-BW-C-7-M | ecosystem: Environmental > Terrestrial > Soil >...
TCGCCCGTCGCCGGGATTCGCCCGAATTGGGTGACGATGAAGCCGGCCAGCGTCTGGAAATCCGCCTCGTCCTCGCCCGGCAGCGCGTCGAGCTGGAGCATTGTTTTTAGCGCGCCGATGGAAAGCGTGGCATCAAGCAGCCACGAGCCGTCCTCGCGCTGGCGCACCTCGGGCTGGCCGCGCCGGCCCATCGCCGGCATGTCGCCCACGATGGCCTCCAGCACGTCGATCAGCGTCACCAATCCTTGGATACCGCCAAACTCGTCCCCCACGAGGGCGACGTGCTTGCCGGTTTTCTTGAACTGCTCGAGCAGCTGCATCGCCTGCATCGTCTCGGGCACGATAAGCGCGGGCACGAGCAGGTTTTTCAAGTTGGTCTGCAGCCCGATGGCCGAGTGCGCCCACAGCGCCTTGACCGCGACCATGCCGGTGACCTGGTCCCGGCTGCCCTGGAAAACCGGGAAATGCGAGTGGCCGCTGGCGACGATCTTGCGCCAGTTGGTTTCATCGGGGTCATCGAGGTTGAGGAAAACGATTTTCGGCCGCGGCGTCATCAATGCGGTCACCGGCAGCTGGTCGAGCCCGAGCACGCCCTCGACCATTTCCTTCTCGGCCTTGTTGAACGCACCCGTGTGCAGGCCTTGCTCAATGAGAATGCTCAGCTCCTCGTCCGTGATGGGGGCCTCCTTGCGATGCGCAATGCCGAGGGCTTTCACGACGGCGTCAGTCATCGTGATGAGCAGCCAGACGACCGGCCGCGCCAGCGAGGCGAGCATCTGCATCGGCCCGGCCACCGCCAGCGCGATGCGCTCCGGGTTGCCCAGCGCGATGCGCTTCGGCACGAGTTCGCCAAACAGCAGCGTGACAAAGGTGATGCCACCCGCCACCAGCACAAATGCGATAATGTGGCTGTAAGCGGCCATTGCCGGTTCCACTTGCATCAGCCACGCCGCAAATCGATCCGAGAAGCTCGCGCCACCCACCGCGCCGGCCACGATGCTGCAGAGCGTCATGCCCACCTGCACGACCGAAAGAAACTGCGTGGGCGACTCGGCCAGTGCGAGTGCCGCGCGGGCGCGGGCGTTGCCGTCATCGGCCAGCTTTTTCAGCCGCGCCTTGCGCGATGAAATCACCGCGATCTCGGCCATCGCAAACAATCCGTTGGCCAGGAGCAAAAGGCCTATGATGAGCAACTGTGTGCCAACGGAGTTCATGGAAAAAGGGTCTAATCGTACCTATTTTTATCTATGAAGCAACCCCTTTGCCAACTGTAACATCATGATTCATGGGGTATTGTGCATCAGCAGGGGCTTGCCCGGCCATTTCGGTCGCTTCAGGCCAGGCGCCCCAGCCGCGCGGCCACATCGGTTCGCAGGCGGTCGATGTGCGCCAGCGTGAACGCGGCAATGTCGAGCTTGTCGTCCTGCACCAGCGGCGTCAGATCCATGGCCCACGTGATGGCCTCGAGCTTGTCCGCCGCATGCGAGGTGTGAAAAGTCGCATTCGCGGCGCGGCGGCCCAGCGTGGCGAGATCGTAGCGTTTGCCGCCGGCGATCTGGCTGGCGAAAACCTTGAGCAACTCCGCCGCGAGCCCGGGTTCCCGGCCTGCATCGAGCGCGACCTTGTCGGCATCGACGAGCCAGTCGAGATCGCGCCAGACCTCACAGCCCAGCACGCGCCGCGGACGCCGCCCGGGCGGCAGCGCGCGCAGCGCCTCAAGGCAGCGCAGCAGCACGGCCACGTGCGTGTCGTGCTTGTCGGCGGGATTGTGCAAATAAACAACCTGCGGCGTGCAGCTGGAAAAAATTTTCTCCAGATCCGCGCGCGCGGCGGCCGGGGTCTTCACGGCCGAGCTCGGATGGGCCAGCTGGATCTGGATGACGTAGCGGCCGAGCGCAGCGGCACGGCGCTGCTCCTCGCGCCGCACCTCGCACATCTGCGCGTCGGAAAATTTTTCATAGGCGCCCGAGCGCGGACTGCCCGCGCCGTCGGTCACGACCACCCCGCCAAAAAATTTGTCCGCGCTCCCGTGGCACTCATCGATGCCCGCCTGGGCCATGATCTCGATGTCATCCTGATGCGCGGCCACGCACAGATGGGTCACGCGCGCGAGCGCCGCGGCCGGGGCGGAGCCGTCGGGCGTGAAGATATCGGCGTCGGAACGAAAAAATTTCATGGCATTTTTTTTAACACAAAGATCGCAAAGAACACGAAGAGATTTGTGTTTGCCGTGTCTAACTTCCAAGCGATGGACAAGGTGGCATTAGACAGAAGAGGGCTTGGGTCGCTTCGCATCTTTGCATTAAAATAATTTCTCCGGATACTCGCCAAGACGCACGAGTCCGGCGAGCGCGGCCTGCACGCGTGGCTTGTCCTCGCGATAGGTGACACCGAACCACACGCCGGCCGTCGACAGCACGCGCACCTGTGCCTCGTCGCGCGCGATCATCGCCGACACGGCGGTGGGCAGGTAAAACTCGGCTTTCGCGTTGCCGCCCTGCGCGCGCAAAAACTCCGCCAGCTGTTCATCGAGTGACGGAAAAAGCGCGGGCGTGAAGCCCCAGCAGTTCATCGAGACCGTTTCACCGCCGGAAAATTTCCGGCCCGGGCCCACGTCAGCCGGCGTGAGATTGGCCTGCTCGGTGATGCTGCGCAGCCTTTTGTCCTCCCCGACGTCGCACACCCCGCGCGAGACCGCGCCATGCTCCGAGAGCGTGTTGGCAAGACGGTAGCCGGCCAGGGCGAATTCGGCCGGGCGCATTTGAAATTTGAAATCTGAGATTTGAGATTCCTGCAAAAACCCGGCGAGTTTTTGAAATGCCTCCGCGCCATAGAAATCGTCGGCGTTGATGACCGCAAAATTGTCTGGCAATGCCTCGCGGGCACACCACACGGCATGGCCCGTGCCCCACGGTTTCTCGCGGCCGGCCGGTGGCGAGAATCCCGGTGGCAGCGCGGCGAGCGACTGGAAAACATAATCGACCGCCACGCGCCCGGCGTAGCGTGCGCCGATTTTTTCCCGGAACTCCGCGGCAAACTCGCCCCGGATGACAAAAACGACGCGATTGAAGCCCGCGCGCACGGCATCGAAGACCGCGTAGTCGAGCAGCGTCTCGCCCGCCGGGCCGACCGGATCGAGTTGCTTGAGCCCGCCGTAGCGCGAGCCCAGGCCGGCGGCGAGAACGAGGAGGGACATCGCCATATGAAGCATCAAGGATGCGGCCCGGGCACTCCGCAAGCCGCTTTGAAGCCGTGTCTCCAAGGATTGCCCGCGGCTTTGTCATTCCGAGTGCAGCGAGGAATGACAATTCAGGGATTCTACGTTCGGAATGACAAGGAACCGCGCGGCTATTTCGCGTGAAAAGATAACGGCTGTTCATTGTTTGATTTCCGGATGCGGGCAGTCGCAAAATGCAACGACCCTGGGGAAAAGAAGTCTTCCCCAAGGTGAATTTTTCCCTTCAGCTGGCAGTCCTGAACCCCATGAAGCCCAATGTTAATCCCCGCAGGGCGGGTGCTGCGTTTTCGAGAGCTTCCGCCTTCATGCGAACAGCGCTGCTGCTTGTATCATTGGCGGGCCCGTTGATACCGCAAAGCGCGGCAGGCAATGAAGGCGCCCGGCTCACGCTGGTCAAAAGAATCCCCCTGCCAAAGGTGAGCGGACGAATCGATCACTTCACTTTGATTCGCAAAACAACCGGCTGCTCGTGGCGGCCCTGGGCAATGATACACTTGAAATAATCGATGTGGAAAAAGGCGTGGTTACGCACGAGATCACCGGCTTTTCCCATCCGCAGGGAGTCGGCTTCGCAGAGAGCGGACACTACATCGTCGCGAACGCAGAAGATGGGGTCTGCCGCCTCTTTGACGCGAACACGCTCGATGAAACCGGCCGCGTCGACCTGAAAGATGACGCCGACAATATCCGCTACGACCGCGCGGCGAAGCTATTCTGGGTCGGATACGGCGACGGCGGTTTGGCGGCCATCGATCCCGCCAGCGGACGCCAGGTGGCAGACATAAAACTCGAGGGACACCCGGAATCTTTCCAGCTGGAGGCAAAAGGAACTCGGATTTTTATCAACGTGCCGGACGAACAGGAAATCATTGTGGCGGATCGGCAGCAGAAAACCGTCATTGCCCACTGGGCTTTCAAAGATGCCGGGGCCAATTTTCCCATGGCGCTGGACGAAGGGCACCACCGGCTTTTTGTCGGCTGCCGCCATCCGTCCAAGCTGGTCGTGATTAACACCGATGACGGCACGACAGTCGCAGCCGTTGACATCGTAGGTGACACGGACGACGTGTTTTTCGATGCCGCCCGCCACTGCATTTACGCTTCGGGTGGAGAGGGATTCATCACGGTGCTTTCGCAAAAAAGCCCGGATTCCTATGCCGTGGCAGATAAAATCGCCACGGCCCCTGGCGCCCGCACGTCTTTTTTCGACGCAGACCGGAGCGTTCTCTTCCTCGCCGTTCCCCATCGATTCACCCAATCGGCGGAAGTGCGCGTTTACCGGCTTGGTTCACCGTGAACAGAGCGTATCTTCAAAATAGTTTGTCATTCTGAGCGAAGCGAAGAATCCCGTTTCCATATTTTCCATCGCGGGGTGAGGGCACCCCGCCCACAAAATCGAGATTCGTCGCCACGCCCGGAATGACAGAAAAAGAAATTTTATGAAACTCATCCTCATCGGGGTTTTTGCTGCGATGGCATGTTCGGGATTACAGGCCGAAGACAGCGCGCTGGTGTTGTCGCAGACGATCCCGGTGCCCGGGCTCAAGGGCGGTTTCAACCACATGTCCGTGGATGCGAAGCGCCAGTTGCTTTTCGCCGCTGCGCCCACCAACCAGACCGTTGAAGTCATCGACCTGCAGTCAGGAAACCCCCGGCAAAGCGTGGCCGGATCGAAGCCGGCCGCGGTCCGATACTCACCCGAATTCGATCAGCTTTATGTCAGCCGAGCCGACAAACTGACGATTCACGACGCCGCATCGTTCAAGACGCAAACTGAGATCAATCTCGAAAGCAGCCTGGATGAACTTCAGTACACCCCTGCGGCAAAAAAACTTTTTGTTGGTTGCATGACAACCGGGAAGGCGGGCATCGCCATTGTCAGTCTTCCCGAGGGGAAGTTTATTGAAATGGTTCCGCTGCCGGGCAAACCACAGGGAATTGTCGCCGAGCAAAAAGGACATCGCCTTTTTGCCAACATGCCAAGTGCCCACGGAGTCGCCGTGGTCGATTGGGAAAAGGCCGCGTTGCTGGAAACCTGGCCCGTGGACAAAGGCGAGGGCAATGCTGCTATCGCGCTTGATGAGGGCCATGGCCGGCTATTCGTAGCCTGCCGGCGTCCGGCAGTGCTTTTCGTTTTCGACACGGCGACAGGAAAGTCCATCGCCGGCGTTCCCATCGACGGTGACACGGACGACATGTTCTACGATGCCAGGGCGAGGCGGGTTTATCTGTCGTGCGGCAAAGGTTTCGTGGACGCAATCGACCAAACTGACGCCGACCATTATAAAATGCGTGAACGCATTCCGACCGCGGCGGGAGCGAGAACCTCGACGTTTGACGCGACGCTGGGCGTTCTCTGCGTCGGGGTGCCGAAAAGCGAAACCGAACCGGCCACGCTGCTGATCTATCATATCAATTACAGTTTAAATTCAGGCCTTTGAGGCGGGACGCGGGTGACTGAAGATCCAACACTGAACGCCAAGCACCAATCCATTTAACACGAAGGGCGCAAAGGAAGCGAAGCTCCGGGTACCGGCTTACACCAAATTTCCAAGCAGGTGCTGCTTTTGCCTTTGATGGCGAAATTCCAAAGACTCTTCGCGATCTCCTGTTCAAAACGAATCGGAGCCTGGGCTCGATCAGGTCTTCACGCGCTTGGCGATCTTGGTGTAAAACCATTCTTACAGGGCACAAACCAACGTGCGGCGAAAGGCAGTCGCTCCTGCCCTTGCAACCCTCATGCCCAAAATTTTGTCAACCCCGCCGCCGATCAGAATTTGACGGCCACCATCTTCCGGCGACGCAGAAGGAAAAAGCCGAGGCAGCCGCCAACGAAAATCGCGCCATAGGTGGCCGGCTCGGGCACAGGCGTGATTTGGTGATCGGAGGATTCCCACTTGGTGCTGTTGCCCGAGAAGCCGGTGAAAACAATTTGATTCGTGGGCGCGCTGCCTTGCGGGCCGGGGCTGCTGTTGCTGAAGAAGAAATCCTGCGCGTTGTTCCAGTCGGTGACAGACAACGTTCCGGTGCTCTGGAAGGCGACACTGTTGACGGTGATAACGGAGTTGCCGGTTGCGTCGAAATCGATGGTGGAGGTGCCGGTGCCGTTGATGGTGAGGTTGCCAAAGGTATCGGTGCTGCCGTTGAGGTTGAGCGTTCCGCCGGCGAGGATGATGTTGAGATTGGGGTCGGTGAAACTGGCATCAAGCGTGAGCGTGGCGCCCGCGCCAACCACCAGCGTGCCGGTGGCGCCGGTCATTGTGCCGCCAAGGGCATTGTTGCCGGTGAGCGTGAGCGTCTCGCCACCGGTGGTGCCAAAGCTAAGCGCGCCGGTGTTATTGAGGTTGGCAACGGTCTGGTTAAAATTATTTAAGTTGAGCGTGGCGCCGCTGCTGACGGTGACGCCGCTGGAAGTGCTGAGGACGTTCGCGGCACCGGCGGTGAGGGTGCCGGCGGAAACAGCGGTGGCGCCAGTGAACGTGTTCGCGGCGGAGACGGTGAGCGTGCCGCTGCCGTCTTTGGTCAATCCGCCGCTGCCCGAGATGATACCGGTGATGGAGGTGTTGCCGTTGCCGCCGACATTGAGGGTGTTGGCACCCATGCCCACGGTATTGGAAAGGGTGACGGTGCCGGAATCAGATTGGATGCGGGAATTACCAGCGAGGGCCACCGTGCCGGAAACGGTGTTGTTACCAGAAACATTTTCGATGGCTCCGTTGCCGGAGGAGGCTCCCGTTGTTGAAAGCGTGAAATTGTTGGCCAGGGTGAGGCCGCCCTGGACTTCAAAATTACCCGTGCCGCTGACAGCGACCGCTGCCGTGCCGAGGACGTTGTTGTTGCCCGAGACGTTCGTTATGCCTTGGGTGAGGGCCAGGTTGCCGGTGAATCCCGCGCTGGAACCGGTCAAGGCCAGCTCGCCAGTGCCCGATTGGGTGATCGTTCCCGCCCCGGAAAGGCCGCCCGCATACGTGGAAGTCCCCGAACCGTTGAGGGTCAAATTGCCGCCAGTTCCCACCGTCACGGTGGCGCCCGAGGCCCCGGTCAGCGTGGCCAGGGTCTGGGCATTGCCGTTCAAATTGTAAGTGCCGCCGTTCATCGTGAGGGTCGATGCGGTGTTGATCTGGTTCGCAACGGTCTGCGAGACCGCGCCCCCTGAGTTAACCGTCAGGCCTCCGTTCACGGTGACGCCCGTGCCGCTGAGGTTCAGCGTGCCGCCGTTGACCGTGGTCGCGCCGGTGTAGCTGTTGGTTCCGTTGAAAGTGAGTGTGCCGGAACTGAGCGTGACCGCGCCGGTTCCCGTCGAAACCTGGGAGGCGGTGATCGTGCCGGGACCGGCAAAAGTGGTATTCGTGTTGGTGCCGGTGAGGTTGCCGGTCAGGTTGAGCGTCGTTCCGGTATCGGCGGCAATGGTCGAATCAGCAGTCTCTGTGATCGTTCCCGACAGGGTGTTTGAACCGCCTACATTGTGAAGCACACCCGCACTGGAGACACCGGTGCCTCCCACGGAAATCGCGTTGGTCGGGCTGATCCCACCCGTCAGCTCCAGGCCCGCGCCGTTTGAAATTGTCGCCGCGCCAGTGCCGAGTGCGGTCGTGTTTGCGGCTTGGACAACCCCGGAGTTGTTGAAGAGACTCGTATAAGTATTGGCGCCGGAAAGGATCAGCTTACCGGTGCTTGTTCCATCGTTGACCAAGTTGAAGGCGCCCGAAATCGGGGCGCTTATCGTCAGGTTTCCAGTACCCGTTTCGTTCGTCACTGTGTTAGCCGACAGGCGAATGCCGCCTGTCGTGGAAATCGTCTGGTTCACGTTGCTGAACTGTTGGATTGAGGGCACCGCGTAGGTCGCGTTGCTCAGCGTGATCCGGCCCGTTCCAGCAATGTTATAGCTCGAAGTCGCGCCGGTGCCAAATTGTATGCCGCCGACCGAGGTGTTCGCCGCCACGGTGGAGGTAAGATTACCCAGGCCTAATGTGTTGAAGAGGGCCACTTCCCCCGTGGTGGGAACATGGGTGGCGTTCCAGTCGCCAGCGGTGCCCCATTGATTGGTGCCGCCGCCCACCCATTCGTTGGTCGTTATCGCAACCGGAACCAAAAGGTGGGTATTGGCCACGCCGAGGACGGTCGTGTTTGCGGCCTGCTCTGTGGCGGTGCCATATCCGGAAATATAAACTGTGCTCACGGTCTGGCCAGCAGTCTTGTCTGCCAGTTGATCCGACGGGCCCCAATTGTTGATGGTGAAGACGCCGCTGGCCGGCGGGGTGTAGCTGTTGAAAAGAAAGCTGTTGCCTGAATTCAGGGTTCCGAAATCGAGAGTTGCCCCGCCTGCCGCGGTCAGGGTTCCAACTTGCTGGGAAAATCCGCCCAAGTTCAAGGTGCCCGTCGCGCCGATATTCAGACTGCTCCCCGAAGCCAGGACGCTGCTCTTGCCGAGCGCGATAGTGCCGCCGGTGATCGTCGTCGTGCCGGTGTAGGTGTCCGTTCCGCTGAGCGTCAGCGTGCCATTGCCGGTTTTTGTCAGGTTGCTCGTGCTGGTGCTGCCGTTGGCAATGACGCCGCTGATCGTGGAAGTTCCGCTGTCAACCTCGACGGTGAGAGTCTGATTGGTTGCGCTGGTGGAGAGATTGACCGCACCGCTCTGCGTGGCATTCGCCATTGTCAGGGTGTCGCTGCTCGAGTTGTTCAGGGTTCCGCCCGAGTTAATTCCTGAAAAGGTCGAATTGCCGCCCAGGTTGACCGTGTTGGTAATCGTGCTGCCATTGGTCGATCCCAAGGTGGCGCCGTTCAGCGCCACCGCGCCGGTTCCGAGGGCCGTGCTGCTGTTGGCATTCAGGGTTCCTGCGCTGATCGTCGTGCCGCCGGTGTAAGTGTTCGCTCCCGAGAACGTGGTCGTCCCGGCGCCCGATTGAACGACGCTGCCGCTACCGGTGGAATTTGAAATGACGCCGGCCAGGTTGGTTGCCCCGCTTCCATTGAAGGTGATGGCATTGCCCTTGGTGTCCAAATTCCCATTCAGATTCAGGGCTGAGGTCGTGTTGTTCTGGATATTGATGGCATTGCTCGCGACGAGATTGGAGTTGATCGTCTGCGTGGCCGTTCCGGTGGTATGCGTGACATAGATGCCGGAAGGTCCGATGACGCCTTCATTATTAAATACAATCGTGCCGTCGTGCGCAGACGAACCGACGGTGTAGCTGAAGGGCGCGTCGATATCCAGTGCCCGGAGCGTCTGGGTGTTGCCATTGAGGCTGATCGTCTGGGCGCTGGAAACATAGGCGTTGTTGAGAAGGACGTCGGAAGGATTGCCCGCAGAAGCGGCGGATCCGGGCGCATTCGTGGGGTTGCCGAACCAATTGTTGGTGGTACCCCATTTGCTGTCGGCACCGGTATTGGTCCAAAGATTGGCCGTGACACTGGTCAGAAGAACGTTGGCGACCTGCTGGGTGGAGTCCGAACCGCCGGTGGAGCCCGTGAAACCAAGGATCAAATTGGAGGGACGCGTGTAGCCGGACAGATCGGCGGTGAAGATCTGCGTGTAAACCCCGGCCTCCTGCATATACATGATGAGTTGGTTGGTCGCGCTGATCGTCATTTCAAAGTTGGTGGCGATGGAGCCGGAAGTGGGAGCGGAGAAATTCGGAAGACCGCCGGTCGTTCCGCCGAGGTAATTGTAGCCGCTTTGGCCCGAGCCGGGGCCGCGCACTGCAACATTATTGGCTTCCTGGGCAGGGCCGCCGCTACGGCCTTCGGTCGGGTTGGAATAATTACCAAATTCATCGATACCCACGCCGAGGTAGCCACCGTTCAGGCCGGAGACACCACTGGGCGGGGCCGCGGCGGCATTTTTTTGCGCATAGCCGAGACTGCCGCCGAAGGCTCCCGGGCTGAATCCGCTGGCAGCAACGACACTGGCGTCGGCCAGGAAGAAAGTGATGCCGTCGGCAGGGGTTGAGGTGCCATTCGACGCCGTGTAGGTAAACTGGACGGCAATCGTCGCATTCGCCGAACTAAATGAGGTGGGGTCGTAGGCGTAGGTAGACTCATTGCCCGAGCTCGTCGTCATCGTCATGCCCGCACTGGTGCCTGTGGCCGTGGGCGAAAAGGCCGTGATTGTGCCGCTATTGTTGACGTTTCCGCCGTAATTCCAAGAGCCCGGTAAAGTCGCCCCCGTGAAGCTCTGGTTGATGGTGATGACTTGAGCGCTCGCCTTGCCAGCCAAAATCAAAAACGCCGCCGCTGTAAGCAAAGGCAGCAACCGGACACTTTTTCTAAGGGGCCCCAACATAGTGTCGCTACCCTATGTGAAAAATTTACAGCTTCAAGCCTATTTATAACAAATTTTTAACTGAAAGGCTTTGCAAAAGGCATTTTGTGGGTAAATATCCCAGACTAATATAGGGTATATTCCTTACTTATTGATCGAAAGGTTCTTAATTTTGCCGATTGATATGTAAACTGTATGTAAAAACTTAACCCCTGGCACCGCGAAGCACGATGACGTTGGCCAGATCGTTCTTTTCAAACTCATCCCAGTAGGCGTCCTCGATCTGTTTCAGTCGCTCGTCCGGCGTGGGCGGCGGCTCGACGCCAGGCGTGTCAGCCAGCGCGCGCTTGGCCTGCTGGGCCGCGTACTCGCTCTCGGCCAGGCGCCCGACCAACTCGTTCCAAAAGGTGTCGTTTTCAAACTCGCCGATGATTTCGCGCACATGTTCGTCATCCTCGAGTTTGGCGGAAGGGCCGGGCAAACCGTCGTCGCGCTCCTCGACGAAATCCGCGCAGCCCAGCGAGGTGGCCAGTTCGAGAAGTTTTTGGAAAATATCGTCGTAGCGCCGGGCGGCCGGCGTGTCTTCACCCTTGCGCGAGGTCACGACCCAGCGGCCGAGATAGGCCAGCTCGAGCAGGCGCGCGTATTCCCTGGTCGTAAACGAAAGCTTCATCCTGCCAACTGGTGTGCGAAGTGGCCGCACGCGCAACCCGGAATTTGCACCGCTCAGTTTGACGCGGGCGTCGTCGCGGCTGGCGGGGCGAATTCTATGTTTATTCGTGCCCGCGTATCGACGGGCTTGCCGTGGCTGGTGGGCGGGGCGAATTTCCACACAGACACGCCTTGAGCCGCGGCGTAACCGAAGGCCGGATCGGTGGCGGAAACAACGCGCGGGAGTTGCACATTGCCGTCGCGGTCGATGAAAAATTCGACGGCTGCCTTCCCCCGGGACACCTTGCCAACAAGCGCAGAGGGAAATACCGGAGCACCGCGCGAGAGCGGTTGCAGCGGTGCATCGAGATTTTTCGGTGAGCAGAACGCCGGCTTTTCCCTTTTCAATTCATGTAATAAGTCACGCGCCTCATCGCTCACCGGGACATCGCCGTCGAAGTCTGAAAACTCCTGATTGACATGCATCGCCGACCAGGTGGGTTTCGCGCCTTTCATCGCCGGCTGAAATCTGCATTCGTCGAGCATGGCCAACACCGCCTGGCCAAACTCGGCCCGCGTGGCTTTGATCACCGTGGCCTGCTCAACCTCGCCGCTTGGATCGACCAGGAATTGCACTTCAACCGTGCCGCCCACGCGATCACGCAAGAGCTCGAATGGATACACTGCGAATACGGCATTGGCCGGCTTGGGCGGGATATCGTAACGCAGCTCAGACGGCAGCTTGCTTTGATCAACCTTGTCGTCGGAAACTTCGTACGGCTCGCTGCCGCCACCAGGCTCATCGATTTGAAAAGCGATCGGCGCTTCAACGCGCACACTGACCGGAACGCCATGGCGCAGGCCCGGTTCGAAACGCCATTTCAACACCCCGTTGATCGCCGACTGATCCAAACCGGGATTGGTCGAAGAAATCACGAACGGGTTGCGCACCCGCCCTTCGATATCGACGACAAAACGCACCTTCACCTCCCCACACAACCCCGCATGCCTCATTTCAAGTGGATAATCCACCGGCGCCTGATAGGTCACGCGCGGCGGCTTGTCTGCTTTGGCGTCAAGGTTGTCTTGGATTAAAAACGCCACTGGCACGTGCACGTCCTGCGCGACCGGTTGGCTGTTTTTTCGCGCCGGCGCGAAATTCCACTTTAGCACGGCATCTTCGGCGAGCTGCCCGAGCTCGTCGGGTGTGCCAGCATCGGCCACGGCTTTCGTCACCTGCCCCGAGACATCGACCGTGGCCGTGACATGAACCAAGGGAGGTTCGTCATTTTTATTAGCACGCTGGCGCGGCAACTCTGGCGCGACCACACTGAGTAATCGTGGCGTGGCATCGGAGTTTTTCTCCCTGGCACATGCCGGATTGAAAATAACTGTGTATCGCACCATCGAATTGACCGGTTTGCCGTCGCGTTTGGCCGGCTTAACCCGCCAGTTGCCCGCCGCATCAATCACTTCGTAGAAAAGGGGATTGGTGCCGGTGCGTTGCAAAGCCATGTATTTGCCCTGGGCAAAAATAAACGAATCGACCACCAGATAGCCAATCTCCGTCGAGCCGTTTAAACGCTCGGGATAGTCGGGTGTGTCCATTTTTACCCCCGGCAGTG
>Ga0210402_10004458_pt1 | contig 12773 bp, 11 predicted proteins | sample IncBWC7MmetaG_FD_161055 | JGI IMG/M metagenome (GOLD analysis project Ga0210402, IMG submission 161055) | Forest soil microbial communities from Barre Woods Harvard Forest LTER site, Petersham, Massachusetts, United States - Inc-BW-C-7-M | ecosystem: Environmental > Terrestrial > Soil >...
CTATTGCAACCACCGCAGCAAAGGGATTGAGCGGCATTTCGCTCGCCCAGACCCACGCGCATGCCGCCATGGTTTGGACCAGCAGGCGCGTCCACGCCGGCACGCCGTAACGATCGTCCCAGAACGACACCGCGATGGTCAGCACCAGCGGCGCGAGCCAGGGCTGCGGAGACGCAAGCCACGCGGTGCCAACCAGCCATCCCGACCATACCGCCAACCCGCCTCCCCGAGGAACGGGCCGATGGTGCAGCGAGCGTACGTTGGGATGCGCAGTGGGTAGCCACCCGGGGCTCTTCAGCAGGATCAGACTTATTGACGCGACAGCGGCCGCTAGCAGCGCCGGTAGTACTGACACCGCGGGCGAGAGAGCGATCATCGTTTCCGTTTGCGTTGAAGCACCCGCTTTCGCCACGTTGTCGGCAAGCTATTGTTTGCGGCCATTTTTCGGCCGACCCGCGTATCACATGCCGAATGGCCGCGACAGAGTGAATTATACCCACCCCAAGGCTCGAAATATGCTGCGGCAGAGAGGTCTGCCTTGTTGCAATTAAGCAACAGGGTTGTCGGGGGTTTTTGGGGCCGCGGGTTTTAGCTTGCCAATGGAATCGCCGCTTTGGCACAATTGGGTCAACTTCTCGTTTACCTCGTGAGAAGGTTTCCGACGGCAGGCGCAAACGCCTTTTCTGCCGCTTGCCAACTTAATCGTGTTAGAGGAGAGATTCCATGAATAAAAAGCTCGTGGTTCTTGCCGTCGCCGGCGCGTTCGCTTCGCCGCTGGCTGTGCAAGCGCAAACCGCGAATGTGACGCTGTACGGTCGCGCGAACATCGACCTGGAGTTCGTCAACGGCAAGACCTGCCAGGGTGGTAATTCTGCGGGTGGCCAAGGTGGCGGCACCGTTCTCAGATCGTGTTCGGCCCTGTCCAACGCTGCGGCGACCGACCAGATCAGCAATCCGACGGTGACGCGCGTAAGCAGCAACTCCTCGCGCTTCGGGATGCGCGGAACCGAGAGCCTGGGCGGTGGCCTGAATGCCATTTTCCAGCTCGAGTCGAACGTCAGCTGGGACAGCGGCAACTCATCGAGCTCGGGTATCGCCAGCCGTGAAACCTTCGCCGGCCTGCAAGGCAGCTGGGGCAAGGTCACGATGGGCAAGTTCCTGGCGCCCCAGGACGACCTGCACCCGATCTTCGGTAACGCGCCCACGCTGACGACGTCGATCCTGTCGACCGCCGACGTCTGGGCCTTTGGCAACCTGAGCAAGGGTCAGGGTGGCTTCGACGCGCGCCTCGGCAACAGCGTGCGCTACGATTCACCGAACTTTCAGGGCTTCACCGCCGCGTTCCAGGTTTCGACGCGCGACGATACGGGAAACACGACGCAGACACCGTTCGGCGGCGACAACGGCGACCATACCTCCGTGATGCGTCATGCCTACGTGTACGGCGGCAACCTCATCTACTCCAACGGCCCGATCCAGGCCGGCCTTTCATTCGAGCAAAATCAGAAGGTACGCCAATACACGTCCGATGTTTTCGCGACCGCGGGCTCGGCCGGGACCAGTGCCGCGAATCCGTTCAACGCCAACGATACCGACTGGACGATCACCGGCGCGTATGACTTCGGCACCATCATGCAGGGTTTCGGCCTGCGTATCGCGGGGGTCTACGAGCACACCAAGTTCCAGACGCCGACCGGCGACCTGAAGCGCGATTTCTGGGGCGTTTCGGGCACTATCCCTGCAGGTGGCGGCAAGATTTATCTGTTCTACGGCAAAGGCGAAAACGGCAAGGGCGGCGCGGTCGATGGCGAGAATGTCGGCTACTTGGTCAAGGGTGGCGACACCGGCGTCCAGCAGTGGGAAGCGAGCTATAGCTACAACTTGTCGCCGCGGACCATGCTCAATGCAGGTTATGTCAAGCTGCAGAATGATTGCAAGGCGGCGTACACGTTCAACATCAATCCGTACCCGATCGCCATCGGACAGTTGAACGCGGCCCCCGGCAGCGCTGGCGACTTCTGCAGCGGCCGGCCCGGCGGTTTCGTGTTGGGTTTCGTGCACCTGTTCTAAGACGTATCAAAGCAAGTTCGATCCGACTGGGTTTAAGTGATCATGCGGGCGTCCTTTGGACGCCCGTTTTTTTTGCATGTCGTATGATCGGAAACCTGAGAAGCGCGAATCGCCGCGCGGACGACCGCTTGCGTTACCGCTTTGTGCCAAACTGAAGCACCCGATTGCGTGGTGACTCCTTGACGACTGACGACCTCATCACCGGTTTCGATCGTGCCTTGCGCACGCTGACAAGCACCGTGACTTCGCAACGAACCAGTCCTGCGGAAGATCGTCCCGAGACAGCGCTCTCTCCCGAGGAGCGACGTCATGCCGCTGGCTTGATGCGAGTCAATCACACCGGCGAAGTCTGCGCCCAGGCGCTCTACAGCGCGCAGGCGCTCCTCGCGCGCGATCCCGAAATCCACCGCCGTTTTGCATTGGCCGCGCGCGAGGAGGAAGACCATCTGGCGTGGACGCAGCAGCGTCTCGCCGAGCTCGGTTCGAGGACCAGCTACACGAATCCCTTCTGGTACGCCGGGTCGTTCGCGATCGGGCTCGTCGCCAGTATCGGCGGCGACCGGAGAAACCTTGGATTTGTCGTCGAGACCGAACGGCAGGTCGAAGAGCACCTGACCGAGCATATGGACCGGCTGCCAGAATCGGACGCGCGAAGCCGCGCTATCGTCGCCGCGATGCGCGACGACGAAGCGCGGCACGGTGCGTCCGCGCGCGACGCGGGCGCGGCTGAGCTGCCCGGCCCGATTCGCGCGTTGATGCGCGCCACCGCGAAGCTGATGACGGTCATCGCGTACCGCGTCTAGGCTCGGCTCACTGCCCCGCGGTACATCGCATGAATGTTTCGATCCCGACGGCATCAGAGGCGGGCGGCGCATGAGCGGCGGGCATCACCCGCGGAGACGCTCGATGCATCGCGGCTTCGCCGCGCTGAGGTTCGCCGCCGCCGTTGCCGTCGCGGCGGCCGCGCCGGTGCACGCACAGCTCGCCAATTTCAAGCTCTACGGCAGCCTCAATCTCGATTGGGAGTTGATCAGCGGCAGGCAGAGCGACGGGACCAACCCGACGGTCAACCGCGTCAGCAGCAATTCTTCACGATTTGGTTTGCGTGGCGTCGAATACATAGGTAGCGGTTGGAATGCCATCTATCAGCTCGAGTCCTCCGTCCAGGCGGACACCGGGGGCTCGGCGCTGGGAACGCGCGAGACTTTTGCCGGGCTGCAAGGCGAGTGGGGGACGTTCAAGCTCGGCAAGTTCCTTACACCCTACGACGACATCCATCCCATATTCGGCAACGCACCGACCCTCACGACATCGGTGCTGTCGACCGCTGCCCTGTGGGCCCAAGGATCACTGACCAAGGGCCAGGGCGGCTTCGATGCCCGTCTGGGAAATTCGATCCGCTACGAGTCACCGACCGTCAACGGTTGGAGCGCTGAGCTCCAGTACTCGACGCGAGATTCTTCCGGCAACGCCGACGGGGCAGCCGGTGACAATGGAGACCATACTTCCGAGCTTCGGCATGCGAATGTCTTGAGCCTCGGCGGCTTCTACAACAACGGCCCGGTGGAACTCGGCGTGGCCTACGAGCGCAATTACAAGGTTCGCGCAATCGGCAAGTACGACGACGCGTTCTCGGTCAGCGGCGGCTACGATTTCGGCGCGGCGAATAGCGCCTTTAACGTGCGCCTGGCCGGCATTTACGAGCGGCTCAAGTACGATACGCTGGGCGGCGATATCACACGCGATTTCTACGGGATCTCGGCGACGGTGCCCGCCGGCGGAGGGCAGATCTACGCCTTCTGGGGGCGCGCCAACGATGGCAAGGGCAGCGCGCCCGACGGGACCCAGGTCGGCGCATTGGCGAAGGGACCCGGGACCGCGAGCGAGCAGTGGGAGTTGAGCTACACCTATAGCCTTTCGCTGAGAAGTCTAGTCTACGTCGGCTACGTCAGAATCAACAATCACGCCAACGCTGCGTACAGCTTCAATATCAACGACTACCCGATTGCCCCCGGCGGCAAGCCGTCGGGACTGGTTTTCGGCATGGTGCATTACTTCTAGGCAACAAACGTCGAGAATTCAGCTTGCACCATCGGCCGCGTCGTCCTGAGGCGGTGACGGCGGAAGCTCGATTTGTTTCTTCCATGCACGCAAGGTCGCGATCCGCGCCTCGCGGATCTTTGCAGGCAGATGCAACGGGTCGGGGTTGTCTCGCGCAATCGCACCCGCGTCGACGGCCTTCACCACCGCCAGCGCCGAATTCAGCCATTGCGCCGGTGCGTAGCTCGCGCCGGATCGGCCCGGTCGCGACAGCGCATCGGCGGCGCACGCCCGCAATAGCCCCGCGAGGCGTTCCGGACGGCGCAAGGCGTCGGTTGCCAGCAGCAGATCGACGAGCGTGGCAGGCCGCAACTCGGAAGCCCGGTGTACGGTACCGTGATAGCGGGCGGTGAGCACCGCCAGCTCGCGACAATCGGCAGGAGCGCGCAGCCGCTCGCTCATCGCTTCTACCAGCTGAACGCCTTTCTGCTCATGCGCGATGTGTCGCGGCCAATCCGCGCGCGCTGTCGCACCCTTGCCCAGGTCGTGGGTGAGCACCGCGTAGCGCACCGGAAGCGCATCGCCAGCGGCAGCGGAGTAATCCAGCGCCTGCAGCAGATGCACACCGGTGTCGAGCTCGGGATGATGCGGCACCGGCTGCGGCACGCCGAACAGTGCGTCGACCTCGGGCAGCAATTGCTTGAGTGCCCCGCAGGAGCGCAGCACGACGAAGAAACGCGAGGGATGCGGCTCCATCAGCGCGCGCGAGAGCTCCTGCCACACCCGTTCGGGCGCCAGCGTCGCGATCTCCCCGCCGGCGGCAATCGAGCGCATCAGCGCCTCGGTCTCCGGCGCGACCGCGAAGCCGAACCGCGCCGCGAATCGCGCGACACGAAGCACGCGCAGTGGGTCTTCGGCGAACGCCGGGCTTACGTGGCGCAGAATGCCCGCAGCGAGGTCGCGCTCGCCGCCGTACGGATCGATCAGCGTTCCCTCGGCATCGCGCGCCATGGCATTGATGGTCAGGTCGCGGCGGCCGAGATCTTCCTCGATCGTCACATCGGGCGCGACATGAAAGCTAAAGCCGTGATAGCCGCGCCCGCTCTTGCGCTCGGTGCGCGCCAGCGCGTATTCCTCTCCCGATTGCGGGTGCAGAAACACGGGGAAGTCGCGGCCGACCGGGCGATATCCCTGCGCGAGCATCTCCTCCGGCGTCGCGCCCACGACCAGGTAGTCTCGATCCGCGATTCCGCGTCCGAGGAGCTCGTCGCGGACCGCGCCCCCCACGCGATAAATTTTCATGAATGTGGACGCGGGCGACGCTTCATGTGGACGTCACGGTCCACACGCGTTTTCAGCGACCGCTCTGCGCGCGAAACTCGTCGTAGCGGCTCTTGATCGCGTTGGTCGCCAGGTAGCCCGGCGCGACCGCTTCCAGCGCGGTGGGCGGAAACCCGAAGTTCCAGGAACTGCCACCCTCGCAAACGTTGTCGCGCTCCATCGAAGCCAGGTTGTCACGGCTCATCAACGGGCCGGGAAGCCACTCCAGCACGCGTGCCTGCAGCTTCGACAGGCTGCGTCCGAGCGGCAGGATCGGACGCTTGTATCCGGTCAGCTCTCCGACATAGGCGACCAGCTCGCGCAGCGTATAGACCTTGGGCCCGCACAGGTCGTAACGCCGCTGCCACGCTGTGTCATCGTCAGTCACCGCTTCGAAGGCCCGCGCGACATCGCCGACAAACACCGGCTGAAACCGCGCGCCGGAAGATCCCAGCGGCAGGACGGGCATCATCCGCTCGAGCTTGGCGAAGAGGTTGAGAAACGAATCCTCCCGGCCGAAGATCACCGATGGCCGGAAAATCGTCCATGCAAGCCCCGAGGACGCGACGATCGCCTCGGCTTCGCCCTTGGTCCGCAGATATCGACTCGGCCCGTTCGGGTCGGCGTTGAGCGCGCTCATGTGAAGCAGGCGCGACACGTCCGCCGCGCCGCAGGCGGCGACGAGCTTCCGCGCCAAGTCGACGTGAACACGGTCGAACTCGCCGCGACGCCGCTCGTTCAGGATGCCGACCAGGTTGACGACCACCGATGCACGCCGCGCCAGCCCCGCGAGCACCGCTTCATCATGTACATCGACCTCGACGACATCGACGGTCGGCAGCAGGATCAGATGCTTGGCGCGCTCGCGTTGCCGGGTCGGCACGATGACTCGCCGTCCGGCGGAGACCAGGCGCGCAACCAGGTGCCTGCCGACGAAACCGCTGCCGCCGAGCACCAGCGTCGCCCTGTCCTCCATGGCGCTCATGGCGCGTCTTTCGGGCGATGATCTCCCGGGGGAATCGCCGCAACCTCGCCCAATGCGCCGTTCGCGCCTCTGGGGGTGACCACGCCGAGGCGCTCGCGCAGCGCGACGTACGGAAGTCCGAGCTGCGCCTGATAGAACATCGCATTGGCCAGGACTTTTTTCACGTAGTCGCGCGTTTCGTTGAACGGGATGGTTTCGGCGTAGATCGCGCCTTCCATGGGCGCCGCGCCGCGCCAAGCTTGAGCGCGCCCGGGGCCGGCATTATACGCCGCGGTCGCGAGCACCGGCATGCCGTCGAGCCGATCGAGAACATGGCGAAGATAATAGTTGCCCATTTGCGCATTGAGCTCCGGCTGATCGAGCGAGCTGGCGCTATAATCCGCGCGCCCGATCTGGCGCGCGACCCAACGCGCCGTCGCGGGCATGAGCTGCATCAATCCCACCGCGCCGGCGGCGGACATGATGTCGGCGACGAAACGGCTTTCCTGTCGCGCAAGGCCGAATGCCCATGCTTCATCGATCTGATAGTCGCGCGCTGCTGCGCCGATCTCCGTCCGGTACGGCGTCGGATAGCGAAGCGAAAAATCGTGCCGCCTCTGGGTGCGTTCTGCCGTGTTGATCGACCGGTCGTACAAGCCGTTGCGGCGCGCAACCTCGGCGGCAAGGAGCAGCGTGTCGTCGTCCTGCGCTCGCACGACATACAGCCATTCGCGCTGCGCTTCGGGGCGCAGATCGAGCGCGGTCAGCCGGATGACGCGCTGCACTTCGTCCCTCGCGCCGAACGCCGCGAGCGCGGACGCATCCGCCGGCAGCGGCTCGCTTACCGGCATGACCGCAGCGCCGAGCGCTTCGGCAGCCAGAAATCCGTAAAAGTGTTGCTCGGTCGCAAGGCTGCCGTAGAGCCTGGTCGCATCCTCGCCCTTGCCCGCAACCGAGAGAGCGCGCGCTTTCCAATAGCGCCACGCGGGATCCTGCGCCTGCGCTTCGGGCATCGCGTCGATCGCGCGCGCCACGTCGTCCCAGGCGAGCGAACGAAGCGCAGCGCGTACCCGCCACGCTTGTTGTTGCTCGTCTTGTGATGCTCCCTCGGCGTCGCGATACCAGGCATTCGCCGACGGCAGCAACTGGCGCGCCGCGTTGTACGCGACGAGCAGGTTGCCGTACTGGCGCTCGGGTTCAGGAACGCGCAAGCGCCACTGCGTCCAGGCGTCGTGCGCCGACGCGGCGTCGCTTCGGGCGGCGCGATCGAGCGCGTAGAGCGCAAGCTCGCGCCCGCTCTTGGTGGACCAGCGGAAATCACCCTTGCCGAGCGCCTGCGCCGGATTACGCTCGACGCGGGCGAGGTCTCGCTGCGCCGGCCGCTCGTCCGCGGGCAGCCAGTCCAACAACCGGACCGCCAGCCGGAAGCTGCCCGCTTCGTGCGCCTGGCGGAAGCGCATCCACACGTCCTGCGAGGTCAGCTTGCCGAGCGTCAAGAGCGCGGCAAACAAGGGTTGGCACGATTCCGGCTGCTCCTGCCCGCTGAACCACAGCGGCCGCGCCAGATCGAGCGCGGCGTCCCCGTCGCGGATGCGCTGCCACTGGATCGCATAACAGGCGAGCTCGGTATCGTCGCCGGAACGCCTGGGAAATTCGGCGGCGAATAGCGTCCACTGCCCGCGCTTGGCCAACGATTTCAGCCATTCGCCGCGCAGGCGATCGGCAAGCGGGCCGCCCTCGCGGCGTGTCAGGAAGCTCCGGACGCGTTCTGGATCGGCATCGTCCAGCTTCAGGCGGAGCTGCCAGTATTCCACGTACGACTCGAGCAAATGGCCTTTGAGGCGAGGCGCAATCCTGTCCAACCGCGCGGCGTCGCCGGCATGGAACGCATCGCGCGCGATCGCAAAATCGGCGTCGGTCGGTTGGCCCCAAGCGGCGGCGCCGGCAAACATAGCCAATCCCACGGCCATCGCCAGCGCCGTGGCGCTACGTCCGGTCAAGGTGAGCAGCGTTCGAATCGACATCGTCGTCATTATCGCTTAAGCGCCGAATGATTTTCGGTTATCCGCGGGTCGAATGGATGCATCGGAACAAACCGTCCGACAGTTCGCCGGACGCTCCGGAGGGCGATGGTAAAATCGTCAATGACGCGCGGCGCGCGCGCAACGTCTGTTTGCCAGGAAAAGGAAGAACCAGTATGCCTCGACGAAAACATGGGCTCCCGATCGCCACGGTGGGCGTTGTCATGGGCAGCGACAGCGACTGGGAGATCATGCAGCACACGGTCCTCCAATTGACTGCCTTCGATGTGCCGCACGAGGCTAAAGTTCTCTCCGCGCACCGTACGCCCGATGACGCGTTCGCGTACGCCGAAAGCGCGGCCTCGCGCGGGCTCGCCTGCATCATTGCCGGAGCCGGCGGCGCCGCCCATTTGGCCGGCGTTCTTGCCGCGAAGACCATGCTGCCGGTGCTGGGCGTCCCGATACCGTCGAAGTATCTGCGCGGAGAGGATTCGCTCCTGTCGATCGTGCAGATGCCAAAAGGCGTTCCAGTGGCGACTTTTGCGATCGGTGAGGCGGGCGCCGCCAACGCCGCCCTATTCGCCATCGCGTGGCTCGCTCGCAGCGATCCGACGCTCGCTGCCAAGCTCGCCGAGTTTCGCGCCAGGCAGACTGCCGCCGCGCGTGCGATGACGCTGCCGCCAAGGAAAAAGTGATTTCCTCCGGCGACCTCCGGATCACTTCCGTTTCGCTTCGTCGCGCTCGGCGCCTGCCGGCAGGCTCGCGACGCGCGTCATCTCGGGGTCGGTGAACTTGCAGCCTTGCGCGAGGTAATCGGCGGCCATCGCCGTCGCGTCGGCGCCCCAGAAGAGCTCATCGCCGATGGCGAGCGTCGGCACGCCGAAGATGCCGCGTGCGATCGCGTCGTCGGTATTTTTCTTGAGCGCGTCCTTGACCTCGGGCGACGCGATGCGCGAGGCGGCGTCCGGTATGTCGAGCTCGCTCATGAGCTCCGCCCACTCGATCGGCAGATCCCCGAGACGCCCATCGCGCCAGACGAAACGGAAGATGCGCCGCACCGCCGAGGGCTCGCATTCCGCGGCGATCGCGAGCCGCAGCAGCGACAGCGGATTGAACGGATGCGCGGCTGGAAACTTGAGCGGTATGCCGAGCTTCGCCGCCTGCCACACCACGAAACGGTAGGTAAAGCGGCGTTTGGAGGCGATCTCGGCGGGCCCTTTGTGGCCGTGCGCCTTGAGCAAGCCCGCGAACAGCACCGGCCGATAGCGGATCCTGAGAGAGCGTTCGAGCATCGGCAGCTGCTCGCATTGCAGGTACGAGAACGGAGAGACGAAATCGAAATACCAGTCAGCGCTCGGCACGGTCCTCCAGTCGGGCCTCGATCGCGGCACCGAAATTCGATCGTCGAGCGTCGAGCGCGGCGATCACCGCGCGCTTTTCGGTGGCCGAGAAATCGATCCACCCACTGATCTCCTCCAGCGTACGAAAGCATCCCCCGCACAAGCCGGTGACCGGATCCAAGATGCACACGCTCGTGCAGGGAGAAGTGACGGATGCCGCGTCGGCGCCTCGACTCATGCCGAACTCGCTGCGGCCAGCGGCTCCTTGGCGTCAAGGGCACGGGCCACGCGCGACGCCGGCCGGCGTCCGAGAAAGTCGCAGATGAAGTGTCCGGCGAGGCGCAGCCGGGTCATATCGACACCGGTTTCGATATCCAATCCCTTGAGCAGATACAAAACGTCTTCGCTCGCCACGTTGCCGGTCGCGCCCTTGGCGTACGGGCAGCCTCCAAGACCGGCAACGGAGCTGTCGAAGGTGGCGACGCCGAGCTCCATGGCAGCGTAAACATTGGCGAGCGCCTGGCCGTAGGTATCGTGAAAATGCCCTGCAAGCGCCGCGACGGGAACCGCTTCGGCGACGATGCGCATCAGCCGTTGCGTCTTGCCGGGAGTCCCGGTGCCTATGGTGTCGCCGAGCGAGACTTCGTCGCAACCCATCGCCTTCAGCGCCGCCGCGACATCGCGCACGACGGACGGCGCAATATCGCCCTCGTACGGGCAGCCCAGGACGCAGGAGATATAGCCGCGAACACGCACGCGATGAGCCCTCGCCGCGGCGGTGACCGGCTTCGCGCGTTCGAGGCTTTCCGCGATGCTGCAGTTGATATTTTTTTGGGAAAAAGTCTCGGACGCGGCGACGAACACCGCCACTTCGTCGCATCCGGCGGCCAGCGCCGCCTCGAAGCCCTTTGCGTTTGGCGTCAGGACCGGATAGCGCACGCCGCGCTTGCGGCGGATTCTCGCCATCACCTCGGCGTTGTCCGCCATTTGGGGTACCCACTTCGGCGAAACGAAGCTGGTCGCCTCGATGACAGGCAAGCCGGCGTCGGTCAGTCTGTCGATCAAACCGACCTTGATCGCCGTAGGCACCGGTGACTTCTCATTTTGAAGTCCGTCGCGCGGGCCGACTTCAACCATGGTGACGCGTTGCGGCAGTTTCATATGTGCTAGTAGCAACGTCCGCGGTCGACGACGCCGCTCACGAGCAAGCCTGCCTCGAGTCGCCGGATCTTGGCGGCGATCTGGGCGACCGATTCTTCGATCAGCGTCACCGCGGAGACGTGCGGCGTCACGGTGATGCTCGGATGATGCCAGAAACGGTGCGTCGGCGGCAAAGGCTCCTCCTGAAAAACGTCGAGCGTCGCGCCATCGATCGCCCCCGATTCGATCAGCGCCAGCAGATCATCGTCGATCAGCAGCGCGCCGCGTGAAACGTTGACGATATAGGCGCCCGGCGATAGTTGTGACAGCGTCGCGCGGTTGAGCATTCCCCGCGTCTCGGCGGTAAGCGGCAACATGCAGACGAGCACGCGGCAACGGCCGAGAAACTCGCCGAGCTCCGCCCTGCCCGCAAAACTTCGCACCTCGGATATTTGTTTGCGCGATCGGCTCCAGCCGTCGATGGGAAACCCGAAAGATGCCAACGCGGCCGCGACTGCGACGCCGAGGACGCCCATGCCCAGTATGCCGACAGGAAAGCTGCCTTTGTCGAGGCGTTGCCGCGGCTGCCATATCGCGCCACGCTGCGACTGCGCGTAGACGTCGAATTCGCGGTAGCGGCGCAGCACCGCGTGCACGACGTACTCGGCCATCTGCTCCGCCATCCCGGCGTCCTCGAGCCGGATGAGCGGCACCGCTTGCAGCGACGGTGGTATCGATTCCAGGCTGTCGACGCCGGCGCCCAGGTTGAAGATGGCTTTGGTGCTCCCAAGCTTTGCCAACAGCTTGGGCGGCGGCTTCCACACCAGCGCATAGTCGGCCCCGTCAATGGCTCCAGTCGTATCCTCGGACCAGACGCCGATACTCGCTCCGGGCATTGCGCGCGACAAGGCGTCAACCCACGCGGCAGTGTTGCTGGCGGCCGAGTAGAACAAGAGCTTCACGCAGCGGTCGGCGCAGCGCCGCCGATTTCGGCGTCAGCGGCATCGATATCGATCAGGTCCACGCCTTCGCTCACCTGATCGCCCTTCTGATAGTGCACCGCGCTTACCGTACCAGCGGCCGGCGCAGTGACCGTGTGCTCCATTTTCATCGCTTCGAGGATAAGAAGCGGCGTGCCCTTGGCGACAGCGTCGCCGGCCTTGACCATTACCGCGATGATCGTGCCCGACATCGGCGCGGCCAAATGTCCGCCTCGATGCTCGTCGTCGGATGCGTGCGCCAGTGGATCGACCAGCGTGAGTCTATGCATCTGTCCGTCGACGAACACGTAACGCTGGTCTCCGAGCGGCACTACGCTGGCGGCAAAATGCGCGCCGTCGAGCGTGATCTCCATGCCGTCGCCTAACCTGCCGGCGGTCGCCGCGAGATCTGCGTCGGCCGCGCCCGTCGCGCCGGCGACGCTGACCAGGAAGTTGCCGCTGGGCGCCCGCAAACGGACCCGATACGTCATGCCAAGCGCAACGTAGGTGAGCGATATCGCATGGACGGCCGAGTTGAGCCACCATGGATCGAGCGCGTGCCACGGCGAAAGGCGATCTTCGGAGGCTCGCGCTCGCTCTCCCGCCTCGTCCGCCAGCCGGAGGAATTCACCGATTGCGGCGACCGCCAGGACTCGGGACGAAGGCGCGGCAGGCGGGGCAAATAATTCTGCCTGGTGGCGACCGATGAGACCGGTATCCAGACGCGCGTTGGCGAACGCCGGATGCGCGACGACGCGCTGCAGGAATGAAATATTGCTCGTCACGCCGACGACCTGGTAAGTTTCCAGCGAACGATTGAGCCGGCGCAGCGCGCTGCTCCGATCCTCTCCCCAGACCACGAGCTTCGCGATCATGGGATCGTAGAACCGGCTGATCT
>Ga0210402_10004459_pt1 | contig 12773 bp, 12 predicted proteins | sample IncBWC7MmetaG_FD_161055 | JGI IMG/M metagenome (GOLD analysis project Ga0210402, IMG submission 161055) | Forest soil microbial communities from Barre Woods Harvard Forest LTER site, Petersham, Massachusetts, United States - Inc-BW-C-7-M | ecosystem: Environmental > Terrestrial > Soil >...
TCAGCCCGTAAGGCGAAAAAAATATGATCAAGGGGGAGCTGTGGTGAATAGGATCGCATTCATCGCTCGGGAACTGGTTGCCAGAGGATCACTGCCAGGGAACGTTCTCGCTACGGTTTTCATCCCATGTGTTGTGATTCTTTTGCTAGCGGGCGTTGCTTGTCCCCAAGCTCACGGTGACGTGGGCGTTGTGCTCAACGAGTCGTTGGACAGCAGCCTCGACAGAATCACTGGCACGGGCCATAGTGCCGTGTATTTCTCCCGTATCTGTCCCGATTCGCCCGTAAAACTCCGCTTGTGCGGCCCCGGTGAGCACGGCTCGGTGATGAGCAATTACATTAACATTGGCGAAGATCAGTCCTTCGAGTGGAACGTCGTTCCGCTCAATGTATACCTCTACGGAGTCGAAGACATACAAAATCGCCCCATCTTCGGTTCATTCAAGATCAAGCATGTGCTCGAGGAGCGCTACAGGAGGAACTACCTGTCGTCGCTCTGCGCCGGGGCTCCTTGCATGAACAGTTACAAGTCTGAGTGGAGAGAAATGGTCGCGGCCACACTTATTCGCAGCATCTTCATCTTCGTCGTCGATACCACCGAGGAACAGGATCGCAAGTTAATCGCTGAATTCAACGATTCGTTGAATGAGAATCATTTCAACGGGGTCACGCGGAACTGCGCTGATTTCACGCGGCGCGTAATCAATACTTATTTCCCGGACGCCACGCGCCCCGATTACCTGAACGACTTCGGCATGACCTCGCCGAAAGCTGTCGCGCGCTCGTTCACACGCTATGCGTGGCGCCACCCGGAATCCAATCTCCGGGTCCTGCATTTTGCCCAGGTGCCAGGCACTATCAAACGCAGCCGCGAAGTTCGGGCGGGCACCGAACAGTTGTACCGTTCCAAGAAATTCCTCATTCCAATGATCCTTTTCGTGGACGAAGCTGTGCCCGCTGTGGCGGGATCCTACTTGCTTACAGGACGATTCAATCCAGTGCACGAATTTGAACGGCGTCCCGCCGCGGAGGAAGGTTCGCATCAAGAGAGAAAGAGCAGCGCTGTCTCACCGGATGAGCGGGCCCGCATCATTGGCACGTCCAAGGAATGGAAGCAATACCGCAAGGCTTTTGACTCCTTGGTTAGTGAAGGCGTTCAAGGAGAGGTCATCAGTGACGGTCGAGACTTGAGCCGCTTTTTCAAGTATTTCGATGAAAAAGGCACGCCATTTGTCGATGAGCGCGGCATGCTTTGGATGCAGACTTCCGAGAACGGCCAGTCCGTCAAAGTGGGCTTGAGTGCCGGCAACGTTCTTGCCCAGAACTCCGACCCACGCTTGGCTCACGAGTTGTTATTGACACGCGTTGACCGCATCTTGAAGAGCCCCAAGCACAGCCGCGAAACCATGTCTGAATTCGCGCAGGATTGGGCGATCTTGCAGCACGCCTCCGAAAAGCAGGCTGGGATTCTCGCGCGCATTACCTCTCCCGCGAAAGGGCCAAAAAGCACTCCACCATCTGATCCTGGCGATTATTAACTCATGATTGCCCGGCGCCGCGGCGAGGTACGGTCATGGAATTAATCGGACCGGCTCGCGCACTCAAACCGGAGGCAATTTCGAAGCAATGAGGGATTCCACTTGGCTCCAAACCGCTGCGTCGCATTCAATTCTCGTGTGGTACTTTGCGAATACTCTGAGGAACCAGGGATACTTATCGCACTTGATGTTGTTCGACCTATAGTCAAAACGGAAATTGCCAAGAATCCGCGTGCGTTTTTCGTCCGCGGCTCGAATTTTGGGCTGGCCGCGGAGCAGCCCATCGGATTGATAGAAATTCACTGCTTCCTCGACATTACCGGGGATAATTGCGTCGTTTTGCCGCATCTTGGCAACACTATCCACTTGAACCGTAAGCAGCACCGGGATGCGGTCACTGTCCAATTCTTTGGCTAGTGTGACGGTCTCCGAGCCACCCCAGCTCATCCCATAAAGGATAATTTGTGCTTTCTTTTTCTCTTCGTCAGATAGTTTCCCATCATGATCGGTGTCCAGAATTTTTAGGATTTCTCGGTGCGCTTTTTCCCTGCGGCGATTTTCAAACACCTGCACATATACGCCTGAGGGATGGGCGGCGCGAAGATGCGCCGCGAGCTGGACTCCGCTATGGACCATATTGTCGTGGGCCACAAAGCCTCCCACAAATCCCACCACAATGACGGGCGGCTTTACGGCATTCTCTTGCGGTCTAGGCGGATTGCTCATCTCGTTGTGCCCGGGGACAACAAGAGACGCGCAAACGAGAATGAACGTTCGGATTAACTCACCCATACCCACGCATCTGACCAAGAGCTGGCATTCTGCCCATTAAGAAAGATGACTACTGCGCGCGCCTGGTTGCACAAATAGGACCTCGCTGACGGCCGGTTTTCGACTCTCCGCGACCATACCGCAACACTACCCCGGCCCCTTAATGCGTGCCATCGTCCATCCGGACTGAACAATTTAGCGGCTCGCAGCAGCGGCTAATTCCATCTTTCTCGACTCGTTCCAAAGGCGAATGTATGGTTCCAGGTCTTTCATCATTTTTTGAAATTGTGCGATGTCCAGTGATTGCGCGCCGTCGCTGATGGCTTTTTCCGGAGCGGGATGCACCTCGACAATTAGACCATCGGCGCCGATGGCCACGCCCGCGCGCGAGAGCGCCGGAACGAGGCTGCGCTTCCCCGTTGCGTGGCTCGGATCCAGAATCACCGGCAAGTGCGTCAATTCGTTCAGCGCCGGAATCGCCGCGATGTCGCAGGTATTTCGGGTTACCGTTTCAAACGTGCGGATTCCCCGTTCGCACAAAATCACGTCGGGATTTCCGTGCGCCGTGATGTATTCCGCGGACATCAATAATTCTTTCACCGTGCTGCTCAATCCGCGTTTCAACAACACCGGCCGCCCGCATTTTCCCAGCGCTTTCAGCAGCATGAAATTCTGCATATTCCGGGCGCCCACCTGCATCACGTCTGCGTACTTCGCGATCAAGTCCACGTCGCGGTCGCTCATCACTTCCGTGATGATCGCCAGCCCCGTGGCTTCTTTCGCTTTTTTCAGCAACTTCAAACCTTCTTCCTCCATTCCCTGGAAATCGTACGGCGACGTCCGCGGTTTGAACGCGCCGCCGCGAAGCATTTTCGCGCCCGCTTTCGCCACGCCTTCGGCCGCTTGCATGATCTGTTTTTCCGATTCCACCGAGCACGGCCCGGCCATCACCACAAATTCTCCGCCGCCGATTTCCGTCCCATTCACTTTTATTCGTGTTTTGCCGGAGCGAAACTCCTTGCTCACAAATTTATACGGCGCGGAAATCCGCACGACTTTCTCCACCTGTGGCATGGCTTCGACCGATTCAAAACACGCGGTCACATCCCCTACCCCGACGACGCCGATCACCACGCGCTCCTCCCCCTCGATGGAGTGCACTTTGTATCCAAAGTGCTCCACCTGTTTGCGTACTTCATCGATCTCTTCGCGCTTCGCGTGCAGTTTCATGGAGATGATCATCTTTCCGGCCCTCTCAATTTATTTTGCCCCTTAAAACAAAAAACCCACTCGGCTGGCGAGTGGGTTGGCTCTCTTGGCTTCTAAATTCGCTTACAGAAACGCCCCCCGCCACCTGGATGGATCTCCGGTAAATCGATACCAGCGATAGGAGTTGGCGAAGACAGCGTTCATGACCGGGATAGTGTATTTCTTCTCGTTTCCAGATACAACAGTTTCTTTTTTTCCTGAGCTGGCTCCACTTGGCTCTCAGAAAAACAAAATCACAATCCGGTAGCGCGAAAAACCGGATGCTGCGTTCGCGGGGCACGCTCCGACCGCGACTTTTCCGACCGGCCCATTGCGAATTCTCTTTTCGATTTCTTCAGGGAATTTGCCGAGGTCAAAAGCTTCAAACCTCACCATCGATTTTGCGGAAGTACCGGAAAGTCCCGCGTCGCTCACACAGGCTTTTCGCGCGCCGGTCGTGATATCGGCCAGCCGGAAACCCTTCGCAGTTAGCAAAGAAATTACTCTTTGTTCCTGATCCTCGACGCTTAGTTCCGGGACGAACTGTGAAAAATCCTGAACAGCGTAGAGGCCTCCGGGCCCGCGCACCGCCGCGATTCCGATGGAAGTGAGCCGCGGATCCAACATGTTTTTCCGGTGGCCGGGAGAATGCATCCAGCCGTTATGAATAATCTCGGGATTTGGACCAATGGCGATATTCTCCGCGATGGCCGCAAAACGCGCGCCGGCTTCCGCGAGGCGATCTTCCAGTTTCGGCTCGTTGGGAAGTTGGTGCTCGAGCATATTCAGATTGAGCATGAGGAGTGCATGTTTGCGGGCGGCTTTGAAAAGATTGTTGTCCCACTGTAGCGGGGAGAGGCCTTGCTCGGTGCGTTCGCGATTGATGGACTCGAAGAGCTGGCGCTCTGAATCGTTCCTTTGCAATTGCGCGCCGGCGGCCGTCGAAAAAAGGCAGAAAAATACCGCGGCCAGGAGAAATTTTGAGTTTCTCATGCCTACGAAAATTAGCCGCGGACGCGAACGGCGCTGAAGCTGAGCACTACGTGGCCGCCGGCAGTGGGACGGCCGAAGCTCAGCATGGGGCTGAAACGAGAGAAGAGCAGCATCTGGTCGAGATGGCGGCGAAGCTCCAGAGTCGTCGGGCCGGAGAGAATCTGGTAATCGGTCATCTGGCCGTGCGAGTCGACGGTCACGTCAATGAGCAAGCCATGGGGCAATGAAAGTTCCACATCTTGCTGCTCGGGCGCCCACGATTGCGGATAATCGGAAAGCGTAACCAGCTCGGCGGGGCGCATCAGATTGAGAGCCACATCGTTCTGGACGGCGCGCACAGTGGTGCCAGGCATGATCATCTGAAGGACCAGAACGAAAACCAGGATGGCGGAGAAAAATCCGCCGGTGGCTGGAACGCTGAGCGGACGGAAAACGTTGTCGAGCAGAATCTCGGCGCGGTCTTTCACGCGCTGAAGGCGGCTGTGCCAACCCTGCGAATGCTGCGCCTGAGCTGCAGCGACCTTGATGCGAACTGCGAGATTGGCCGGCGGAAGATTCTTGGGAACCCGCGAAAGCATCACGCCCAGCTTGCGGAATTTTTCCAACTCTTCACGGCAAACGTTGCATGCTTCCAGGTGCTGACTGATCTGAACGCGCTCTTCCACGCGCGCTCCGCCAGTGACGGCATCATCGAGATAGCCCGCCAGTTTGGTTCGTACTGTATTGCACTTCATTGGACACCCTTGCCCGTGGAACTTGCCCGCGGGATATCGTTTCTGGTGACCGCAAAGCGGTCAACACTTTCAGAATCAAGCGCGACTCGGTGCGCCGCCGAAAATGCGTCGCCGAAAGGCGACGGCTGAGGATCGGAAACATTGCCGTGCGAAGCCGTTTGCGTGCGGGCGGCGTGAGCCTGCTGCGCGCCCAGAAGCGGCTCAAGAATTTCTTTCAGCGCGCGGCGCCCGCGAAGGATGCGGGACTTCACCGTGCCGACGCTGCATTCCAGAACTTCGGCGACTTCCTCGTAGCTCAGGCCTTCGAGGTCGCGCAAGATGACGGAGCTGCGAAAGACATCGGGAATCTGCTGCAAAGCGCTGTGGACAGCGAGTTGAATTTCCAGGGCCGCGAGCTGCTCGAAGGGCGTGGGGCAAAGATCCTCGATTTCGATGCGTGCTTGCCCTTCTTCCGGTTCAGCGTCGATGGAAACATTCTTTTGCAGGTGGCGCTTGAACCAGCGCTTGTGATTCAGCGCTTCGCGAATGGCGATGCGGTAGAGCCAAGTTTTCAAAGAGCTGCCCTGGCGGAAATTGCGAATGCCACGGAAGGCCTTCAAAAAAACTTCCTGGGAGCCGTCGGCGGCGTCTGAAGTGTCGCCAAGCATACCGAGGATAAGGTTATAGACCGGCGCATGATAATGCGTGACGAGCCAGTCGAAAGCCGTCTCCGAGCCCGCCTGGAGCTCGTGGACCAGTTCGGCTTCATCGCGGCCCCATGACAGGGCACTAGCCCAATCGGACACTGCCGGCCTTTCCGACTCACCGCTGGAGGTGAGCCACCCTGCTAATCGGTCCAACCTTTTACTCTTAGCCTTGGAACGTTGGACCCAGGCACGACTTGCGATCGGGAGCGTCGGTGGACAGTCCCGATGTCCGCTCTCCTATCCTTAGACACCGGGGGGAGCGGAGTTGTTTCCCCGGATCGCAAAGAAATTCAGTCCCTTTGCGGATTGTGGCACCAAAGTGTGTGTGCCGCAATGGGACCAGAGGACCCGTGAAGGTTTGAACAAGGTGCCCCCCTACCCCCCATACCTGGATGAATCTGAAGGGAAAGAGGTTGCAAAATGGGCTCCCGTAAGTACATGAACAAAAAGGGGATAGGAATTAGGGAAGACGGTGGATGAGTTCCAGAATGGGAATTGTTGGTGTACACCCCCCGGCAGTGGCAAACAAAAGAACTTGCAGGATACGCGGATGGGAGGTACCGGAACAGGCGGATGGGAGACCATGGCCAGACTAAGGGGAAGCGGCGCGGAAAGGACGGATGGCGTGGAACCCAGGGTTAGGCGCAGAGTGGAGCGAAGGATTACAACTCATAGCACAAAATACTAATTCTTTAAATAGCTATATTAATGGTAATCGAGTGAAGGACCCCGGCTGGCTATTCCGCCAGGACATGACGGGGTACATTCTTTTGGCATCTAAGGACTGCCATGAGTGGAAGAGTTCATCGAAGTGCGAAGGTTCGCCAAGCGCGGCGAATTGTGCCGATCCGCTCAGCTCATCCTTGGGGAAGGCCTCCTTGGCGGATTGACTTCCGCCCTGCGGAAGGAGAACTACCTGAGCTTGTTGATTTTGCAATTGTTGGGGGCGGCTTTTCGGGGCTTTCGGCTGCGGCTTGGTTGCGACGGCTGGCTCCCGGGCGGTCTGTGATCGTGCTGGAGTCGGCTTCGCTTGGCGAAGGTGCAAGCGGGCGCACTGGCGGGATGGCGCTGGCGGAAACGGCGGCTGGCAAGCTTCCCGGACTCGGCGACGTGCTCACGGGGTACAGAAAAATTCTACGGGTGCTCGGCGTTGACTCGCGGCTAACACTGCCAAGTGTCTGGGAGCTTGGGCGCTCCGGTGGGGCGAAGAATTCACCCATCTCGTGGAGCGATTCCGGCGAACTGAAGGCAGTGCGGCGGGTGCCTGGGGGAACGGTGGACCCTGGAAAAGTAGTTGCCGGATTGGCGCGGGCGGCGGAAAACGAGGGAGCGCAAATCGTTGAGAATGCGGACGTACGCGGGCTGGATTTCTCTAGGCCGGTGCGGCTGCAGGTTCGATACAGAGTACGGGGGCGCATCCGGCGGAAAGAAATACGAGCGGAGCATGTGCTGCTCGCCACCAACGCATTTTCGCTGCAAATGTCCGGACTGCGGGGGACTGCCGAACCGAAACTTACCTTTGCGCTGGCGACAGCTCCGCTTTCAGCGGCGCAGCTCAGGGCTATTGGCCTCTCTTCGCGGCGGCCGTTCTACACCGTCGACTACCCTTATTTGTGGGGAAGGTTGATGGAAACGAATGGGGCCATTTTCGGGGCGGGCCTAGTCCCTGCTCCAATCGGCTGGCCCATTGACGTTGGCGGGAGGTCACACTGGAGTAACAACAGCAGGCGCGATTTGCGCCGCTTCAATGTTCGGCGAGGCGAGTCCGCTGAACGCCTCCGCTGGCTGGAAGGCCGAGTCCGAAAACTGCATCCAGCACTTGGAGCCGTGCGAATCACGCACCGCTGGGGCGGACCGATTCTCGTAACGGAAGGAATGAAACCCATCTTCCGCTGGCACACTCTCAGTAAACGGGTGATGGTTCTTGCAGGTTATTGCGGCCACGGCGTGGCGCTCTCTGTCTATCTTGGCAAATGGGCCGCCGAAGCATTCCTGGGGCGGCGCGCACTTCCCTCCTGGCGTTGAGCCGACAAAATTATTTAGGGCTTGGGTGTTTCTTTGGCCGGGGTTGCGGCGGGGGCGGGGGTCTTGGTGTATATGATCTTCTTTGAGCCGCCGTCGCAGGTGCCCACGACTTTGCCTTCCGCGTCCTTGTCCTTCGCGACGATATCCAGGGTGTAGCCCTTCACGCCTTTGGCGTCGAGCTTCGTGGCGATTTCCGTTTTCAGCTCGTCACAGGACTTTGGCCCTTGCGCGTGAGCGGGCACGGAAACGAACAGTAGAACGGCAGTTGCTGCCAGCAGTTTCATGGTGTGACCTCCGTGGTTGGGATCCGGATCACCACGGAGCATAGCACCATCGGTTCAGCGCATCCAGTTGCCTAACGCGCAGCACCTTCACCCTGAGAGATACGGGAGAGGTTCAAGCTCCGCCCGCCCGAACAGACAAATTCAACGTCGGCTCAGTGAGATTCGAGGAGTCGAACGACGAGCATGGAATCAAGAATGTGGGAAAAGCGCCAGCTACTTAATTTGTTGTGGCGGTTGGCCCAGGCGCGAGTTCTTGAATCCTAGCCACCCGAATGAAAGCAAAGTCAAAAGCCCCACGCTTTCACAAACCGAACTTGTTCGCTGAGTTAGGCTGTGCCCCCGCCGGATCTGCGCCCCTTGGATAGGTTGTGTCATCGGCCCGCCTTCCAACTCCCGCCATTTTTGAGATAGCTTAATGGGAGCTGGCTTCGCTTTTTGTAATAGCTACGACCCTTGCCTTGACGGCGCGAATGTAGTCTTCAGGAGCCAGCAAGATCTGCAGCCCCCTCATTCCTGCGCTTACCGAGATTACATCGCAGATTTCCGCAAGCTCGTCGATATATACAGGATAATCCTTCTTGCAGGCCAGAGCGGTAACTCCGCCGCGAATGTATCCCGTCGCGGCTTGCACTTCCTTCAAAGGAACCATGTCGACCTTCCGGTCCCCTGTCTGATGTGCGAGGGCCTTGAAGTCCAGCTCTTCCGTCGCGGGAATTACCGCCAGGCAGATTCCATTGCGGTCCCCCTGCACCGCAAGAGTCTTGAAGAGCTGCTCCAGCGGCATGCCGATCTTTGCCGCCACTGTTCCCGCGGACAAATCGTCAGGATCCACGTCGTACTCGCGCAGCTCGTACCTGATCCCCAGTCTATCGAGGACCCGCACAGCGTTCGTCTTGACCATCAGGCTCCGCCATGCCAGTCAGTTGGAAGCTAGACGGAGCCGACTGCTTTGCCTTTGAGGAATTTGGTGTCGGCAGTGAGGCCGAACGCTTCTATCACGCTGGCTTGCACTCGTTTTGAGAGGGCGTTGATCTCATTGAGACCGAGGTCTTGGGGGCTGACGAAATACCGCAACTGCCTCTCTCCCGCAGGAGTCTCGATAATCCGCAGAACGGCATCCGCGACTTCCTGAGCATTGCCGGTGGTGGAGGAAAGTGCCGCGTTGATCTTCGCAGGGATTTCCTTGACGGCGCCATAGGTATTGGTGCGAGCCTCGTCGGCAGCCGTTACTGAATTGCCAAAAACAGCAGTTTCATACGCGCCTGGCTCCACAATCACGGATTCAATTCCTTGCGCCGCAAGTTCGTAGTGGTACGCCTCGGCCAACGCCTCGAGCGCAAATTTGCTGGCACAATAAAAACCCACGGCAGGAAGAACGATGCGGCCGGCGCCGCTGCTGATGTGCATGAGCACGCCGCTGCGTTGCCGCCGCATGTGCGGAAGCACAGCTCGATTTACGCGAACCGGCCCAAGAAAATTCGTGTCCATCAGGCGCCGTGCTTGTTCGGTGGTGACAGCTTCCTCCAAGCCCGAAAGATAATAACCGGCATTGTTGATGACGACGTCGATGCGGCCGGCTTTGGCGACGGCCGCATCCACAGCTCGCCCGACAGAGCCTTCGTCGGTTACATCCAGTTCAAGGACGTAGATTGGCAGCGAATCCTTTTCAGCAAGCATACGGATTTCGGAGGCATTCTTGGCGTTGCGGCCTCCGGGGTCACGCATCGTGGCGAAAACCGTGTGCCCATTGCGGGCCAGGGTATCGGCGAACAGTCTGCCGAAGCCGGTGCTGGAACCAGTGATGAGAACCACGTGCTTGGAATTCATGATCATTCCTCCTTGCGATGCTATCGCGAACCAGTTTGATGCCGGAAGTAAGATGTTTACAAGATGGAAATTCAACATGCCAGGTGCTCCAGGCGGCATTTGGCAGGGCTTGCTTTTCATGCTGCGGCACCCACCACTTGGGAAGGATTTTCTGGATGCGGAGTTTTCGCACCCGCGGTCCCCATTGTGGTTGAAATTCAGCGGCTATGTTTTGAATGGCAATGCTCCTAACCTGCATGGCCATTCTTTGCTCCGCGTGCGTGAAATCGTTGTATCCGTGAGGCAGATAGGCCCTTACCGAAAACAAACCCGGCGGCTATCGCGCTGCAAGCGCTACCGAGGAATCATCGGAATCCAGTCGCAGGAAAATTGGAGTATTTACCGGCAGCTCGACGTTTGAGCCTTTAGTAATGAATGCATCGCAAAGCCTCTTTGCGGCGCCAAAGTATCCGAACCCAATTGCCGTGCCTGCGGATGCCTGCGCGGCGCCAGCACCGAGCAAGCCGAAGCCTTTCAGGCCTAGGCGAGAGATGGGCCTGGCTCCCAGAGAATACCGACGCAAATGCGCGGTTCTGGAATCGCCGATAGGCGGGCTTCAGGAATGAGGCGTGGTCCGGTAGTGAAGGAGGACGACGCCGTCGGGGAAGAATTTGGTGGAGAGGAGTTTGAGGTGGACGGAACGATGGCGAGGCTGAATGAGGGGGATGCCTTCGCCGATGAGGATGGGAATGATGTGGATGCGGAATTCGTCGATTTCGCCCTGGTCCAAGAAGGAGGCGATGATTTCGCCGCCGCCCATCATCCAGATGTTTCTGCCGGGCTGGGCGCGCAGGCGCTGGGCGAATGGCTTGACTTGCTCGTTGACGAATTCGAAGGTGGGCATAGCGGCCTCGCGCGGGTGGCGGGAAAAGACGTAGTTCTTGATTTGCGTGCTGAAGCCCGCGGACTTCATGCCCTTCTCCATGCCCATCTCGAGGCCCTTGGCGTAGGTCTTGTAACCCCAGAGGATGGTGTCGACGGATTTGAGGAAGGCAAAATAACCGTAATTGCCTTTGGGGCGTGGGCGGTCGAGCCAGGCGACGTCGCCGTCGAGGCGGGCGATGAAGCCGTCGACGCTGGTGGCGATGTGGACGATGATTTTTCTGGAGTGCTTCATTCAAACAAAGCTTAGTTGGAGTCGGAGTCGTCGTCGGGGGATTCGATGCCGGCGCGGGCGATGAGACGGCGGAGGGCTTCTTCGCCTCCGGCGCCGCGCTGAGTACCGACGATGAAGCCGTCGCGGTCGATGACCACATAGATGGGATAGACGTTGGCCTGGTACATGGCCGCGAGATTGGTGTCTTCCATCATGACGAGCTTGCAGTTGCGGGGATGCTGCTCGAGGTATTTTTTGACGGTTTTTTTGGATTCGCCGACGTCGATGGCCAGGAGGATGAGGCCTTTGCCGGCGAGTTCGTGGCCGATTTTGTCGACGAAAGCGGCTTCTTCGGCGCAGAAGCCGCACCAGGTGGTCCAGAATTCGAGGAGGACGACCTTGCCTTTGATGCTGTCGTTGGTGAACTTTTCGCCGGTGGTGGTGATGGCGTTGAAGCGCGGGGCGGGCTCTTTGTCCTTGGGCATGGCGAGGGCGCAGAGACCTGCGAGGAGCAAAATGCAGGAAAGTGTTGTGCGCAGCAGGAGGGTTTGCGCCGTCATGAGGGGAATGTAAACAAATGGACTGACCGGCTGTCAATTAATTTGTTGGCAAGTCTCATGGAACTTGAGAGGACGCAACGAGGATGGCACAACCTGCGAGAAGGGCGCGATCAGTCTTGTTGCTTGTGCCACCACTCGCGGAGGGAACGGCAGCGGGCATTTTCGTCGAGGGAGATGAGGAAGAGGCCATCGAGTTTGGTTTGGAGGCCGGGGGGAATAATAACGAAGGAAGCCCACCAGCGGGCGATTCCCTGTTCAGGAGTTACGGCGAGAATTTCGTATCCAAATTGAATGTTTTGCTGGGTCTGGGCGACGTGGGTCCAGTATTCGAAGATGGCTTGCTTTCCGCGCATGGGTTCGAGGAACGGGGTGACTTGATAGGTGCCGTCTTCAGCGTATAGGTCGGCGGCGGCTCGCGCGTTGCGGGTTTCCCAGGCGCGGCCGTAGGAATCCAGCCAATCGTCGAATGCTTGTAGCGTCATTGACATGGCCGAGCCAGAGGTTACACCAGGAAGGCCGGAAATTCCCAAGCATGATTGAGGGTTCTCAGGTGAATGCGCACGCGTGTGGTATTCAGGGCGGGGGTGTGCTAAAGAGGGGCCGCAAGAACAGGAGGGATCATGCGCGGAAGCACAAAATTCGGGCTCATCCTACTGTTGGTGGTGATGGCGGTTCCGGCGTTCGGGCAGGGGCAGCCGGCGGACAAAACGCTTACGGTGTTTGGGCAATCGATACATTATTTTGATATGGGCACGGGGCCGGTGGTAGTGCTGCTGCACGGATTGGGGAGCCGCAAGGAAGATTGGCTATCGGTGCTGGAGCCGATGGCGCAGAAATACCGGTTGCTGGTGCCGGATCAGATTGGATTCGGGAAATCGGACAAGCCGCTGCTGGATTACAGCGTTCAAACGTATGTGGATTTTCTGAATGAGTTTTTGCGGCAATTGAAAGTGGAGAAGGCGAGCCTGGTGGG
>Ga0210402_10004461_pt1 | contig 12769 bp, 6 predicted proteins | sample IncBWC7MmetaG_FD_161055 | JGI IMG/M metagenome (GOLD analysis project Ga0210402, IMG submission 161055) | Forest soil microbial communities from Barre Woods Harvard Forest LTER site, Petersham, Massachusetts, United States - Inc-BW-C-7-M | ecosystem: Environmental > Terrestrial > Soil >...
AGCTTCTCCACGACGGTACCGGCGACCGGGGCGCGGATCACGCCATCGAGACGCGAAATAGGCCGGCCTTCTTGGATATTTTTGATGATGTCCGCGGGCACGTTCAGTGATACCAGCGATTGCAAGGCTGCCTCGCGATCAGCCTCCGCGTTGCGGGCGTCCGTTTCCGCCTGTTCCGCCTCGCGCCTGGAAACACCGTTGTGCTCGATCAAGTCCTTGTCCAAGTCCGCCAGCCGGCGCGCGGTCTGCGCGGTGGCAATCGCTTTGCGATAAGCGCTGATTGCCGTGGCAAAATCCGGGGAATCGACGACGGCCAGCGCCGCGCCTTGCTTGACGTGCTCGCCCAAGGAAACGAGCAGCCGTGACACCGGGCCGGAAAAAGGCGCCAGCACACTCGTGGCCTGATCGTTGTCAAAGTCCACGACACCGGTGGTCTCGATTGTCTTGCGGAATGTGGACGGCGCGACCTTGTACACATGGATGTTCTGGCGCTGTTCCGACGTAAGCTTGACGTTGCTCGCCGTCACCGACGGCGCCTGGGGGTTCACGCTCGCCTTGGGCGAGCACGCGGATATGGCAATCAATGCCGCCGCGTGCGCAGCCACGTTCCACATCCGATTCGAAATAATTTTCACGGCTGTTTGGCCAATTCCGGGCGGTGCCACCAACCGCCGCCGAGTGCTTGAAACAAAGCGGCCGTATCGGCGAAACGATTGGCCTGAGCTTGTATCAAGCTAATCCGGCCCTGTTGGTAGGCTTGTTGAGCGCTCAGCAGGGCAAGATAGCCGGCGTAGCCGCTTTGCCACTGCCGCTGCGTCAAGTCCAAGCTGACCTTGGCCGAATCCGCGGCGCCGGCGGCGGCCTTGACCGCTTCCGCATCTTGTTGCAGAGCAGTCAGCGTGTCGGCCACATTTTGGAAGGCGGTCAGCACGGTGCCGCGGTATTGTTCGGCGGCTTGTTCGTAGGCCGCTTTCGCCGCGCGCTCCTGATGCAGCAGCATGCCGCCCTGGAATATGGGCGCCGTGAGCGATGCGCCAATTCCCCAAAAACCGGTGCCGCCGGTAAATAAATCGCTCATCGCGGCGGCGGAACTGCCGGCGTTGGCGGTCAAAAGAATGTTCGGCAGCCGGTTCGCGACGGCGATTCCGATTTTGGCGCTGGCATCGTGCAGGTTCGCTTCGGCTTGGAGCACGTCCGGCCGCTGGGAGACCAGTGCCGAAGGAAGGCTGACCGGCAGATCCTGCGGCAGCTGCAGCGTCGACAGGTCAAAACTAACCGTGGGAGCCTGGCTCGGAAAGCGGCCCGCTAAAACCGCCATTTGGTCCCGCAACTGCGCTTCCTGCTTGATGAGCGGGGGGAGCGTGGCGGCGAATTGTGCGAGCTGCGCCTCTTCCGCGGCGACATCCAGGCCGCTGGCATAGCCCTTATCGAGCTGATACCGCAGGATCTTGAGCGTGTTGGCGGCGCTGTCCACGAGTTCGTGGGTGGCGTCGATCTGCATTTGCACCGCGCCAACCTGGATCGCGGTCACAACCACATTGGACGTCAAGGTCGTGTACGTCGCGATCATTTGAAAGCGCGCTTCTTGTTCTTGCGCCTCCAGGGACTCCACCGTGCGGCGGTTCAGGCCGAAGACATCAGGCACATAGGAAACACTGACCTGCGGCGTGAAAAGATTGTAGAGGAAAATATTCTCGTTCAGCGCCGGGGAGATTTGCCCGGATTGCCTTTGGCGTGTCGCCGAAAAATTTGCCGAGACGCTCGGATAATAGGCGCCGCGTTGCGCCAGCATGTTTTCCCTGGCGACCGACAAGGCCGCTTGCGCGGCCTTCAGGTCGTGATTGCTGGCAAGGGAACGCTCAATGAGCTCATTGAGCGGTGCGGAGTGAAACAGCGTCCACCAATCCGCGGCGATATCCGCTCCAGCGGAAAAGTGTTGGGATTCTCCAGCCACGGTGTTCGCTGTGTTCGAGGTCGTCGCCAACGGCGTGGCCACGTAGTCGCTGACCTCCGGAGCCGCGGGTTTCTTGAAGTTGGGGCCGACCGCGCAGCCGGCGAGCAGCACGATTGAGGTCGCAATGAGGGGCCAAACGCGCGATTTACACTGTGCGTTGTGCGGGGATGCTGATTTGGGCAATTAGGAATCTCGACGCGCGATAGTTTTAGGTTGCTCTCGAACGTCCGCCGGTTCTTATTGGCACAGCGCCGGAATCCTCGATGAGACCATAAATATACTATGTTCGAGCGAGAACCACGACGAGAGTTCGGTTTTTCTTCAGTTGACCTTCTGCCGCCAATGCGCTGAAGTCCATGCGCACCAAAGAGTGTGGGGGCTTGCCTTAGTCCGCCAATAAGAATCGCTGGGGGAATATGCGTCTTAAGACAGGGATCTTCATCATTTCGCTGGCGGGCGCGCCCGGCACGTTCGCCCAGGCGATCGCAGAGCGGCCCGCCGGTACCGATTCCGCCGCACGGGCGGCCGCGGTCGTGGCCCACGGCGCGGCCTTATTCCAAGCCAGATGCGCCTCCTGTCATGATCCGGCGATCGAGCGGGCGCCGCCCAAAACCGCGTTGGCGAGACACTTTCCGGATGACATCGCGACGGCGCTGAAGAGCGGGGTCATGCAGCCGATGGCCGCGGACTTGAGCGACGAGGACATTCATGCCATCGCCACCTATCTCGGCGCCGACGGCATGACGGAGCAGGCGGCCGATCCTCCCGCCTGCGTCGCTGCCGGGAAATTCAGTCTGTCCGGCCCGGGCTGGAACGGATGGAGCATCGACGCGCGCAATTCACGCTCCCAACCGGATCCAGGCTTATCCAGCGCCGATGTGCCGCGGCTCAAGGTGAAATGGTCGATGACCTATACCGGCGGCCGCTACGGCCAGCCCATCCTGGTCGGCGGACGGCTGTTTCTTACCAGTTCGAGCGGCCGCGTGTATTCGCTTGATGCGAAAACCGGTTGCATGCATTGGCGCTTCGATGCGGATGCCGGCGTACGCACGACGCCCGTCATCGGACAACTGAGGGGCGCAGCGCCCAGCGGCTACTTGATGTTCTTCGGCGATTTCCAACGCAACGTTTATGCACTCGATGCCGTCAGCGGTAAATTGCAATGGAAAATGAATATCGAAAAGCATCCACGCGGCGTGCTGACCGGCGCGCCGGTCCTCTACAAGGGATTGCTCTATGTGCCCATTTCATCATGGGAAGAAACCGCCGGCGGCATCGGGACCTACGGCTGCTGCACGGCCCGAGGTGGGCTGGCTGCGCTTGACGCCAAGCTTGGCCGGCTGGTGTGGAAAACCTATGCGATCGAGCAGGAGCCGCAGCCGACGGGCAAGAATTCCGCGGGCACGCAAATGTATGGTCCCGCGGGAGCCGCCGTGTGGTCCGCGCCGACCATCGACGCAAAGCGCGCCGTGGTCTACATCGGCACGGGTGACACGTACACGGACGTAAGGGAAAACGGCTCTGATGCGATCATCGCGCTCGATCTTGCAACCGGCCAGGTGAAATGGAGAAATCAAGTCACCGAAAACGACAGCTTCTTGATGGGCTGCAATCGCAGCGGCACCGTCAATTGCCCGACGGTGATGGGGCCCGATCATGATTTCGGCGCATCGCCGATACTCTTCACGCTGCCGAACGGCAAAGACATCATTCTTGCCGGCCAGAAATCGGGCGTCGCATTCGGAATGGATCCTGATGACAACGGCAAGACCGTTTGGCGCAACAAGGTGGGCAACGGCGGTGCGCTCGGGGGCATCGAATGGGGCATGGCGGCGGACACCAAACAGTTGTACGTCGCGGTGGCGGATTTAGGGCAGCCGCCGCCTAAAGGCAAGGCAGGCTTGTATGCCTTGGACCCGGCATCCGGAAATCAACACTGGTACACGGCCGCGCCAAAAGTCGCCTGCAGCTACAGCGGGCGCTGTCTGCTCGCGCAATCTGCCGCGCCCAGCGTCATTCCCGGGTTGGTGTTATCGACCACCATCGACGGTCATTTGCGCGCCTACGACGTGAAGGACGGCAGGATCGTATGGGATTTCGATACCGCCGCGCAGAAATATCAAACCATCAACGGCGTCAAAGACCAGAGCGGCGGATCGCTCGATGTGGCCGGTCCGGTGCTGGCGGGGGGCATGATGTACATCATCTCTGGATATGCCGGTGCGCTTGGCGGCGTGCCGAACAACGTGCTGTTGGCGTTTTCAATCGACGCAAACCGTAAGCCTTAAGTCTTCTTTTAAAAAAAGGGAAAATTCGATGCGAAATGCCGGCCTTGCTGCCTTGCTCGCGCTCCTCGCCCTCGGCGCTGCCGCCGCGCCCGTCAAGGGACCGGAATTTGCAATCAGCTATGCGGTCGCGCAAAGCAGCGGGCCGCTCGACGGACGGGTCATTCTTTTGTTGAGTCGCGACACGACGCGCGAACCGCGCACCCATGTCGAGCCCAACGAACCGCTCGCAAGTCCTTACTTGTTCGGGCTGAACGTGGAGAGTCTTGCGCCGGGCGCTGAGGCGCTGCTCAACGACAACGCCTTCGGTTGGCCCGCCGCGCATTTATCGGCGATTCCGACCGGCGACTATTATGTTCAAGCCGTACTGAATCGCTACGAAACTTTTCACCTCGCCGACGGCCGCACGCTAAAGCTGCCCCCCGATAAGGGCGAGGGGCAGCAGTGGGCGCGCAAGCCCGGCAATCTGTATTCATTGCCCATCAAGCTGCACATCGATGCCTCGCACCCGATGAGGACCGCGCTGATTCTCGACAAGCAAATTGATCCCATCGAAGCTAAGACCGATACCGAGTTCGTGAAGCACATCCGCATCCGCAGCGAATTGTTGTCGCGTTTCTGGGGCCGCGATGTCTTCCTGGGTGCACACATCCTGGTGCCGAAAGGATTTGACGCCCATCCGCAGGCGCGCTATCCCCTCATGGTGTTTCACGGGCATTATCCGGACGATATTTCAGGATTTCGCACGACGCCGCCCGATCCGGATCTGAAACCGGATTTTTCCGAGCGCTTTCATCTCGCCGGCTACAATCGCATTCAGGAGCAAGAGGCTTACGCCTTCTACCAGAAATGGATTTCCGCCGATTTCCCGCGCTTCCTCGTGGTCGAAATAGAGCACGCGAATCCGTACTACGACGACAGCTACGCGGTTAACTCGGCCAATCTGGGTCCCTACGGCGATGCCATCAACAAGGAATTGATTCCCGAAATCGAGCGGCGTTTCCGCGGCATCGGAGCCGGTTGGGCGCGATTCACTTATGGAGGGTCGACCGGCGGATGGGAGGCGCTCGCCACCCAGGTGTTTTATCCGGACATGTATAACGGCGCCTTTGCCGCCTGCCCGGATCCGATCGACTTCCGCGCCTACACCATCATCAACCTTTACCAGGATGCCAACGCCTACACACTGAAGGGCGAGGCGTCGGCCGTCGAGCGTCCCGCGTTCCGTAATTACTTGGGCGAGGTCTTTGCCACGCAGCGCGATGAAAACCACATGGAACTGGCGCAGGGGGACCGCAGCCGCTCGGGCGGTCAATACGATATTTGGCAAGCCGTGTTCAGTCCCGTTGGCTCGGACGGCTATCCCAAACCGATCTTCGACAAGGTCACCGGTGCCATCGATCCTTCGGTAGCTGCCTATTGGCGCGATCATTTTGATCTTTCGTACATCATTGCCCGCGACTGGAAGAGCCTCGCGCCCAAGTTGCAGGGGAAGATTCATCTCTACGTGGGCAATGGCGATAACTATTATTTGACGGACTCGGTCTACTTCGGTCAGGAGCGGCTCGAATCGCTCAAGCCGGCCTACGGCGGCTCCGTGGCATACGGCGATCGTGCCGAACACTGTTGGAATGGAGACCCGAAGCAGCCCAATGCCTTATCAAGGCTGCACTACAATTTTCAATATTTGCCGCAGATTCTGGAGCGCATCAAGGCTACCGCTCCGCCTGGAGCAGACCTCAAGAGCTGGCGCTACTAGGCTCCTAAGAGGCTGCCTTGGCGGGTTGAGGCACGACCGTGGGATCCGTGAGGAATTGTTTGACGCGCTCGAATTCGCGCCGCAACAACGCGTTGCCGTGGTCCAACGCGCGTGTATCCGCTGCGGCGCTGTCGATCTCCATGCGTTCCGCGAGCGATTTCAGGGCTTGCGCATGCATATTCGCGCACGCGCCCTTGAATTTGTGCGCGGCCTTCGCCAGCGCCGCGCGATCATTTTGTGCCACTGCAGCAGCCATCTCGTCCAGCTGCTGTTCACCGCTCGCGATAAAGGCGGCCACCAATTCCTGCGCGAATAATTGATCGCCTTCCGTGAGGCTGTGAAATTCGCGTAGGTCGACCGGCGCCGTTGAACCTTGCGAATGCCCCGGCATGGCGGCCGCAATGCCATCCACGATCGCCGCATCCGGCTTTTCCAGGCCGTATTTCGCGAGGACGCTGCGCAGCCGTTCCACTTCGATGGGTTTGGTCAGGTAGCCATCCATGCCGGCCGCTTCGCACAGTTCTCGATCGCCCGTCATGGCGTTCGCCGTCAGCGCGATAATCGGCGTATGGCGCGAGGTCTCCCAATCGCGGATCTTACGCGTCGCTGTCATGCCGTCCATGACCGGCATTTGCAGGTCCATCAGCACAATGTCGAATTGCCGTTCCTGGCAGGCAGCGACGCCCTCGGCACCGTTGCTCGCAACCTCCACGGTGCATCCCAATCGCTCGAGGAAGCGGACCGCGACCTTTTGGTTGACGAAGTTGTCTTCGACCAGCAGCACGTGGCCGGCAAACTCCCGCTGCGCCGATGGTTGCGTGAGCATATTGAGCGTGATCATCGGCTGGGTTTCCATTTGCCACTGCCTCGGGCTGCCGCTCATGACCCGGGCGACGGCATCGATCAATTCCCGCACGCGCACCGGCTTGGTCAAGTAGGCGGCGAACCCCAGCGCAGCCAACCTCGGCGTATCGCCGTGCCGATCGAGTGATGTGAGCATGACCAAGCGCGTATTGGCGAGTTCCCGCATTTCGATGATGCGTTCGCCCAACATCGCACCATCCATGTCGGGCATTTGAAAATCCGTTATGACCATATCGAAGGGGTGATCCGTAGCCGTGGCGTTTTGCAGTTCATCGAGCGCCGCGATCCCGCTGCTCACCGTCGTGACCGAATACCCCGCGTGCACGAGTTGCGTGCACAAGACCCTCCGGTTGGTCGCATTGTCGTCGACAATCAAAATCCGGCCACCGGCCTCATTGCGCACCCGGCGTTCGGGTGTGATTGCCGCCACCGGCTTCAAGGGCAGCGTGAAGAAAAATCTGGATCCGACGCCGACTTCGCTCGAGACGCCGATTTCGCCGCCCATCAGCTCCACCAGGCGGCGCACGATGGACAGCCCCAAGCCGGTGCCGCCGAAGTGACGGGTCGTCGAGGAGTCTGCCTGCACGAAGGGCTGGAACAAGGTAGCCAGGGTCTTCTCGGCTATTCCGAGGCCGGTGTCGCGAACCTCGAAATAGGTAAGCGGTTCCCCGCCGCCACTCCGGTCGCGCACTTCAATGACGATTTCACCGGCCTGCGTGAACTTGATCGCATTGTTGACCAAATTGACCAGGCATTGACGCAATCGCTGCGGGTCGCCGAGCACGCGTCCCGTGATTTGCGGTTCAACATTGACGATGAGCTCCAGCCCCTTGGTGGCAGCCTGGAATGCCATCGCCGAACCGACGTCCTCGACGTTGGCGCGCAAATCGAGCTCGATCGACTCCAATTCCAATTTGCCGGCTTCGATTTTCGAGAAATCCAGGATGTCATTGATGACGGTTAACAGGGAATCGGCGCTGGATCGAATTGTTTCCGAGTAATCGCGCTGCGTGCGGTCGAGCTTCGTGTCGAGTAGCAAGCCGGTCATGCCGATGATGCCGTTCATGGGCGTGCGAATTTCGTGGCTGACATTGGCAAGGAAATGACTCTTGGCGCGGCTGGCGGCGTGAGCGGCTTCCGTCTGTTGCCGCAGCAATTCCGAGGCAACGACCTCCTCGGTGACATCCCAGGAGACGCCTAGCAGTCTCGAGGGGGCGCCTGTCTCATCGAGTATGATGCGTCCGAAATTCTGCACGTGCACGATGGCGCCGTCGGCGCCGCGCGCGCGATAGCGCAGGCTGATCCGATCGGACTTTTCGGCAAGCGCTGAGGCAACCGATTCTCGAAACAAGGATCGATCCTCGGGCAACAGCAGCTGTTCGAGTTGGTCCACGTCCAGGTTGTCGGAGGCGCCCTGATAGGTCAACGCCTCGATCGGATTCTCGATCCGCAGATATCGGCGCGCGACCAGGTCGAGTTCCCAGGAGCATATTCCCGCGCTCTCGGTGGCGATGTTGATGCGATCGACGAGTCGGCGATTTTCATCCGCGCGGCTCTTGAGCATTTCCGTCGTTTGCACGTCCCGGGTGACGTCCCATGTCACCCCGACGATGTAGCGCACCTCTCCCTGCTCATCGCGCATGATGCGCGCGTAGTTCTGCATGTGGTGTATTTCGCCATCGATGCCCCTGACGCGGAACACGTAGTCGTAGAAATCCAATTTGTTTGCAATCGCTTGTCGCGGTGTCTCGAGCAAAATGCCGCGGTCTTCCGGCAAAATGATGGTGGCCAGGCTTCGAAAATAGTCCTTCAACGGCACGTGATCCATGCCGAAGCAGGGCGGCCGCGTTCCGTGCCAGGAAAAGCAATCGGATTTGATGTCGAATTCCCAAGGCGCGATACCCGCCGCCTTGGTGGTCACGTTCAGACGTTCGATCAGTGCGCTCTCCTGCGCGGCTTTGCTTTCCAATTCGGCTGCGTGCAGCACTTCCTTGGTGACATCCCAGGTCACGCCCATCATCCGGATCGCCGTGCCGTTCGCGTCGCGATACACGCGCATGTGCGTTTGAACGTACTGGGGTTCGGGCCGCGGATTGGCGGTACGGTGGCGCAGCGGCAGGATGGCATTCTGCGTGGGATCGGCCAGCAGGGCACGTATCGCGTCCGCCGCTTGGGCGCGGTCCTCCTCATGAATGAGGTCTCTTGCATTCAGGGTGGCTGAAGGCGGCAGGCCGAATAACGGCCACAAGCTACCGTCATTGATGAGTTCGCCGGTGACAAGATCCCTTTCCCAAATGCTGATGCCGGCCGTTTCAGTGGCAAGTTTGAGCCTCGACAATATTTGGGTTTGCCGTTCGGCCTGCTCGGCGAGCAGCGCCGCCGCACGGACTTGATTGCTCATATCGATGGTAAGGCCCAGGACGCGAATCGCACGGCCTTCGGGATTGCGGAACACTTCGCCGCGCAGCTGAAACGACCGTATTGTGCCGTCCGCCTCTTTGACGCGATAGGCGATGTCCATCGGCGCCTGCCCTTTGAGCGCCTTGATGAATTCCGCCCGGTAGCGCGCACGGTCATCGGGATGCACCTTGTCGAGCATCATGGCGTCCGCTTTTCGGTCCCCGGCGCTGATTTCAGCGTCGTAAATCTCGGCGAGATTACCGCTGAATTGCATGGTGTTGCGCACGACGTCCCATTCCCAGATGCGTACGCCGGCGCTGCGGGCGACCTGCTCCAATCCCTGAAAGAGGGAGGCCTTGACGGGTTGCCGGGACGGGTGAAAATCCACCACCGCAGCGCGGATCCCAGCGAACCAACGCTGGGCGCCGCTTGCAAATTGTCGGAGCCGCGCAAAAGCGGATGATTTGGAAGAAATGATGGGCGCTCCGGGACCGCAGATATCGACTGTCCTAACGCCCGATATCGGCGCAGACGGCGACCTCTTTAGCGCCTCCGGCGGCTCAAACGCGCCCGCCGTCACAGAAACCAGTGGCCGGCCCCCCGCGGCCGGCCACCAAAAACTGCCTATAACGCGATCGCGTTACGAGCCTTACTTAACAACCGCTTGATACGTCAATGCATGGGATAGGCCGCGCACATCGGGAACCGACGCGACCGCCGCGGCACCCGTGCCCGCCGCCTGTTGGATCATGCCAAGCACGATCAGATCGTTGACCGGGTCGATCCAAAACCATGTGCCGGCCGCGCCGCCCCACCAGTACGAGCCCTTGCCGTAGTACCCGCCGGCCGCAACCGGATCCGTATAGATCGCAAAGTCCAAACCGAATCCCGCGCCGGGCGCGAGAATCGGCACGCTCGGGGCCAGCACATTGGTGCGCATGAGCTCGACCGTCAGCGGCGAGAGCAGTCTGACGCCGTCCAATTGCCCCCCGTTCAGCAGCATTTGGCAAAATCGCATGTAGTCGGTGGCCGTCGAGACCAAGCCGCCGCCGCCGGAGGAGAGCGCGGGTTTCGCCGCAAAGTCGTGGTTCAACCCTTCTTTGACTCCCACGGCCTTCAGCTTCCCGTCGTTGTCATAGGTGTAGAATTCCGCAAAGCGATTGAGCTTTTCCTTCGGCACATAGAAAGCGGTGTCGCTCATGCCGAGGGGTTTGAAAATTCGCTTCTCCAGGAATTCCTCGAAGGGCATGCCGGAGAGTTTTTGGACGATGTAGCCCTGAATGTCGACCGAGATGCTGTAATGCCATTCGGTGCCCGGTTGTGAATTCAACGGCAGCTTGGCGACGCGCTTGATGAACTCGTCCAGGGTGTTGTTGGGATTCAGCAGGTCGGCTTCCATTTGCATCTTATCGACGGCCGTTTGACTGAAAAACCCATAGGTGAAACCCCCGGAGTGAGACATCAGCTCACGCATGGTCACCGGATGATTTTGGTCCTTCAAGACGACATTGCCGTTGGCCTCGGTCGAGTGGACCTTCAACTTGGCGAACTCGGGAATGTACTTCGCCACCGGATCGTTCAGCTGCCACTTGCCTTCCTCAAACAGAATCATCATGGCGACGCCGGTGATGGGTTTGCTCATGGAATAGATGCGAAAGATGCTGTCCTTTTGCATCGGCGCATTGGCCGCGATGTCGCGCTTGCCCACTGCGTCGAATTCCACCACTTTGCCATGACGCGAAACCATCGTGACCACGCCCGCCAGGCGGCCGCTGTCCACCAGCTCTCTCATGCCGGCGTTCAATCGAGCAAGGCGCTCTGCCGACATGCCTTCGCTTTCCGCGCTGGCTGTGGGCAAATCATGTACTGCCGCCATCACAGGCGCAGCGGTGAGAGCGGCCAAAGAGGCTATGGCCAGTAAACGCGAAAGATGCATGCGAGGACTCCCCATTTGGATGTTGTTAATTGAACCCGAAGCGCAGTGTATGCCAAGGAGGCTGTCGGCTCTAGGAGGCTCCTACACTCGCTCGAGTATCCAGCGCGACATAAGCTCGAACAGCGCGGCGCGAGCGCGCGCATCTTCATTGTGGACCTCGTGAAGGAGCCCTGCATAGGTCACGAGCTGCTTATCGGGCGAACTGAGTGAGCCGATGAGGGTTTGTGAGCCGCTGATGGGACACACCTTGTCTGCTTCGCCGTGCACGGCCAGCCAGGGCAGGGTGATCTTCGCGGCGTTCGTGCGGCAAGTGCGGCAGGCCTGGGCAAAACCGTAGAGCAGCCTCAGGCTTGCGCTGTGCGATACCAGCGGATCGCTCATGTGCTTGCGTTGTTCCTCCAGGACCTGCGTGAGCGAGGCGGCATCGATGCGCAGGCTGATTCTCAGGCGCGGAGCGAGTGCCGATGCCGCCTTGAGAAGGGGACCTGCGATCCCATCCAGCCTCGGCATGGCATCGAGCGCGCAGCCCGTTGTGATGGCGCCGCCGGCCCAACTCAAGCCCTGAGTGGCGGCAAGCACCAGCACGATTGAACCCATGCTGTGCCCCCAGACAAAAAGCGGCAATTCAGGGAATCTTTGCTGTACATTTTCGCCGATCAACTGCAAATCGCCGGCGAAGTCGGCGAAGTCCTCGACATGCGCGCGCGTGCCGGGGGTTTCGCCGTGGCCGCGCTGATCATAGACGAAGCTGGCGATGTCATTCGCCGCCAACGCCACCGCGGCGTGCCGGTAGCGGGCGCTGTGTTCAGCAATGCCGTGCACGACGATAAGACCCGCTTTCGCCGCGCGCGGCACCGTTTCATAGCCGGGAAATCGCGAGCCGATCACGGACTGATATCCGCTGTCGTATTCGATTGCACCTTTGTCAACAGCCAAATTCCCGCCAATACGAGTACGGTTCCGGCTGCCACCCAGGCGGTAAATGGTTCTCCGAGGAGAATGACCGCCATCAAGATGGTTGACAGCGGGCCAATGGTGCCCGCTTGCGCGGTGAGCGAGGCGCCGATCCGCTCGATGGCCATCATGACCATCACGACGGGAGCAAAGGTACACAGCGTCGCGTTGAGAATCGAGAGCCACAGCACCGCGGCGGGCACCGCCATGCTGCTGATCGGCCGCAGCAATAAAAATTGCGCGATACAGATCAGGCAGGCCACGGTGGTGGCGAGGCCGGTGAGGCGCAGCGCGCCAAGCCGTTTGACCTCCTCGCCGCTGTACGACAAATAAATGGCGTAGCTTACGGCGCTGCCGAACACCAGCGTCGCGCCCAGCGGCACATTCGCGCCCCGCAAGGACATCTCGCGTCCGAATACGCACAGGACGCCGCAATAGCTCACTGCCAGCGCAAGAACTTGCGCGCGAGTCACTCTTTTATGAAACAGAAGGGCGCCCAACGCCAGTACCAGCGTCGGATTGAGGTACAGGATCAGGCGCTCCAGGCTGGCACTGATGTAGCGCAGTCCCGCAAAATCGAGAAAGCTCGAAAGATAGTAGCCGCAAAATCCCAGGCC
>Ga0210402_10004462_pt1 | contig 12768 bp, 8 predicted proteins | sample IncBWC7MmetaG_FD_161055 | JGI IMG/M metagenome (GOLD analysis project Ga0210402, IMG submission 161055) | Forest soil microbial communities from Barre Woods Harvard Forest LTER site, Petersham, Massachusetts, United States - Inc-BW-C-7-M | ecosystem: Environmental > Terrestrial > Soil >...
GTCGGCGGAATACAGGGTGGATTCGCGCAGGGAGGGGGTGCGGTTCCCACTGGGGACTCCGTGATCAAGGCCACGCCAGTACCTCCCGAGAAAGACCCGGAGCGGATCGTCGCTGCTGAAGCGTAGACGCTTCCAAGCGACACGCCTACCGGTGCCACCGCCGGTCCGCCGCCACCCGGCACTACCGTATCAGAGGAGTTAATCTTGCCGTCTCCGTTCGCGTCGAATTGCGGCGTTGTGAACGCCCCGCCGGTTCCGAAGTTCAGCACCATCAGGTAGGAGCTGCCATTGGTGGTGCACGAACCCGGTACGGGCGGGATCGGCTGATAAGTTGTCAAGATCAGCTCGCCCCCTGTTTCCAGCCGCACATCATTGATGACCCGCTCCCCGCTTAGCAAATTCAAATCCATGTACCAGCCCTTGTTGACAGGGATCATGGGCGCTGCACCGGTGACCGTCCGAACCTGGACGCCGCCGAGAACGGCCGTACTCAGGGTCTGCGGCTTCAGATCCGCAGCCCGTGTGGGCGGAGTAACGTAGCCCGCAGGCGGGTCATAGATGCCGTAGATCGATTGCACGTTGGCATTCGCGATATCAGGCACTCCGAGGAACTGCCCCGTGCCAAATAGCACCATGGTCCCCAGCACCTGCGGGTAGCGCGGGTTGAGCGTGGCGACGGGCTTTGTAGTAATGGGCTGCCTGTTGCCTGACCCGTCAGATGCTTGGAACAGTACCGACACAGTCCACAGGGCGGGATTGGCATTCGATATATCGATACGCCACATGTTGCCCTGTAAGTCTCCGGCGTAAATCAAATTCGCGCCGCCGGCAATCTGGCCGCCGGTATTGACGGCAATTGGACTCGACAAACCATTGGCGAGCCCGAGGTTGCATGCGGCAGGGACCTTCGCGCACAGGTCGATCTTGGTCATCGCGGCGGGGCCGGTCTGCGGATCCAATGCATACAGAACCGGCTTTTGGTTGGTGCTGTTGTAGCCGTTGGCGATGAACACGTGCCATCCGCTCGCGGTGGGGGCGATGACTGGGTCCGCGAATCCCAACCCCATGTCTACATCCATGAAATCCCAGAGCACTGCGCTCGCGACTGCCGCCTCGGTGGTGAACAGCGTGGGATCGGTGACATCAAGCGCAAACACACTTTTGCCGCCTTGGGCTTCCGTACCCACCAGCACGCTATGCCAGGTGAGATCGGAGAATTGCACGTCGCCGGCCTGAGGCGAACCGTTCACGAAGAATTGGTGTTGGGCGTTGTAGAAGGGAGATACCAGGTTGACCAGGTTCGGGTACACGCCCCGGGGAATGTAAGCGAACAGCTCGGATCCGGACGTGGCATTCCCGGTTGTCGCATCGAAGGCATGCAGAATGCCGTCGTCCGCGCCAATGTAAAGAACGGGCGGGCGGTTCTTCGTGCTGGCCTCAAATGCAATGTACGAGGCTGCCTGGATGCCTTCATTCGAAGGGCCGATATAGGCGGGATTGCTATCGACAATGTCGCCCAAAATATGCGAGCGATTTCGAAAGGTGCCGCCGTTGCGGGCTTCTTGAGCGGTAACGCCGCGCAAAAATTGCAAGACATCCTGACCGTTGGTATCCGGTGCATAGGTGCCAAGCTGCGTGCCTAAGACAGTTGAGCCTGCAATTCCATTGGCAGGAGCTCCTCCCGTCCACTCGAAGGGAATCCCTTTGTTGGCAATAGGATCCCACGTTGCGATGATGCGGTTCGAGGGTGTTGCTGCATCCAACAAAGTCTGCGCCGACCAATCCGGCGCCGCCGTATTGACGATTGCAGTAACCGGATCGATGTCGAACGCAAACAAATTGCCCGTCCAGTCTTGATAGGGTGTGTCGGATGTTACGAATTCCGATTGATACACCTTCGAATTGATATTCAGGCCCGTTGAGTTCACCGCGGCCGCCGCGGTGGACTGCGTCTGCGCCAGAATCTGCGTAATAATGCTCTGCAGCGCGTCGGTCACCGCTTGGGGTGAGGTGGCCGGAAAATACCCTTGAGGCGAGGAAGTGTTGGTACCGCCCGCCACAGACATCGCAAGCAAGGTCGCCGCCGCCGCGGGATTTTTGCTGGGATCCACACCGGCGCCGACGCCGATGATAAAGGTCTTGATTGGATTGGCGCCGCTATTCAGAGTGTTCAGTTTATTGATCACGTCGGTCAATGCGATATCGTTAGTGGCTATCAAATGCCCGTCCCCCGGGGTCGCGAACGTGGCGTTGACGCCATAACCATTGGGCGGCGGAAGAGACGCGGTGCTGCCGAGCGGCGGCCAATTGCGGTGGGCCAAATCCATGGTCGGCAACCCATCGGTCACCAGCACCACGTAGCGCTGGGTAACGCAGCCATTGGTGGTCGGGGGATTGCCGGCGAACAGGGTTTCTGCCCGGTGCATCAGTCCCGCCATGGGCGATTGAGTCGCCGCAGCTTTCAATTCCTGTGTGCCGGTCGAATTGGTCTCGGGTGCAAGATAGGGCGTGAATTGCGCGATTGCAGCCGCAACCGATGCGGCCGTGGGAACGGCGCCCGACGAGGTCATCGGCACCACGGTATTGCCATCGTTTGAGGTCTCGCCGAACGTGTAGTAACCAAAGCCGCGCCTTTCGTACATCACTTCCGTCGAGTAGGGCACAAAGCCTGCATTGGTCGGGCCGGTGAAACCCGCGCAGCTGTTGACTTGACTGGCGTAGCCTTCACCGACTCCGCCGAACTCGTAATTCGCCAGGCTGAAATTCGGCGGAAAAGGGGTCGCCGGGAAAGGACCCGTATAGACGACACAAACCGGATCAATTCCAAAATCGTACAGCACGTCATTTACGCTCGGATCGTCGCTGCTGGCACTGACGAGGATGTATTGCTGCGTGGTGATGCTCTGGGTCGCATAGTAAACATTGAGTGCCGCGCAATCCTGGGCGACCCTGACTGGAAGCGCGATATTGACGCCGAAACAAGGATTCAGAATGTACTCGCCGACAGGGGGAATCGTGTTCGTAAAGATGAACCCGCCCGGAGGGCTCATTTGATAAACCCAGGTGTTGAATGCCACCAAGCCGCTGGTGTCGTAGTCGATCAGACCGAAATCGGCACTGGCAATATAGGCGTTCAATACCGCAGTGAGGCCGGCTTTCGCCACATTCAAGCGGCTGGGGGAGTTATCCTCGAGCAGCCCGCCCACGTTCACCGTGAAGGGCGCGACGATTCCGTTGCCGCCATTGAGCGGCGGCGTGAAACCGACGGGAATGGTGAAATTCACCGGCGACGCGGTTGGAAATAGCAATGGATCGGGAATCGACCCGGAACCGGTGCGGATCGCGCCGCTCAAATCGCCATCCATGGACTCGGAATTCGCCAGCGCCAGCAGAATCTGCGGATGCGCGGGAATGGTAACCGTCAAAGGCACCTGCGCGATGTTGACGGGTGTAACCGGTCCGCCTGCCATCACATTGGATGACCAGCACACTAGCATCGCATAAAGCGCCGACGACAGCGTGTGCGCGATTCGGCGCTGAGCGGTATTTGAAATTAGCCTTTGCATAAATAATTTCCTTGCTGCCCTTTGGCTAACGAACAATCGTTTGCAACATGGTGGTGGATGTATTGTCGGCACCGACACCCTGCGCGGTTACCCGATACACGGTGACGGGCGGCGACGAGGGATTCAGAGAGATCACCGAAATGTCATCGCCCGCCACGGCAACCGACGGAAGGTTTTCGATGACCACCAGAGGCGCCGCCGCATGCGCGGGCATGGAGACCATCGCCGCCCCCGCGTAAGGCAATGTGTTGGCCGGGTTCGTCCAGTCCATTCCGGTCAGCGGGCTGCCGTTGGGAAGGAGCGGCGCGTACAAGCCGTTGGTATTGCCGGCGAAATTCACATAGATGCCGGTCAGCAATCCGTTTTCTGCACTGCGCAGCGCCGCTTCGGCAGCTTGTGCGCCCATTTGCCGATTGTCGTCGTTGCGCGCCATGCGTTCTTCGACCGTCTGCATGCGCGCCGCGGTGACGCCGAGCAAACTCAAGATCAGCAACAGAATCAGGGCGACGAACATGACGACGCCGCTTTGCTTGGCTCGAGTTCCCAACAAATTGGATTGATTTCGCATCGGTATACCCTTCAAGGCAGCGCGTTTCGTACGGCAATGGTTTCTTCGAACACCTGGCGCGAGCGCGTATCGTTCGGTGCGGTCACCGTCGTACCCAGCAGGTTGTAGGTCTTGGCACCCGTGGGATGAGCCGAGCCCGGCGCGCTGGCAGCCAGCAGCGCAACTTTTATGCTCATCACCGTGTTGAAATTAGCGACCTGGTTCGCAGTTACGTACTCGGTGACGCTCTGAGTGTTGGTGGTATCCAGACCGTATAAAATCTGCATCGCTTCGATGTCCGGTACCAGCTCATTCGCCGTGAAGACGCCCGTGGCATTCAGATCGTAGGCGAAGAGTGCCCCGTCTCCGTCCGCGCCTACACCGATGTAGTAGACCACGGTGTCCACAGGCGTAACTTGCGCCCCCGGCGAGAAGGAAAGGGGGGCAAAGCTGGACGTGGAATTGCCCGGCCCGCCGCCGGCATTGTGGGTAATGACCGCGTTGGCACCCGGAGGGGCCAATCCTGTAATTTGAAAAACAATGCCCTTGGTGCAATCGGAAATCACCGCGAGTTGTCCCGCGAGCAAAGATCCTTGGGTGTTCACAGTGAAGGATGGAGCACCATCGACGATTGCCGAGACATAGACCGTCTGCGCATTTTGCAGGGTCGAGCGCGCCACGAGCACGTCATTGTTCTGAACCGGTAACCCGGTCAACGTGGCATCGAGACCACCCACCCAATCGGCCGCACTGGGATCGCCTGCGACCGGCGCCGGAGCGGCCGCATAGGCATTGCCGGGACCCGTGCCCGCTGCTTCGAAGCCTTGAAGCGCTTGATTGAAACTGAAGGCAAGGGGACCGCCGGCGTTGAGAATGCCCTGCACGTTCGGCGCGGTGGTGCAGGACATATAACCTGCGCCGCGAACCGAATTCGATATGAAGTTGAGGGCGAAGCGGCCGCCGTCGGTGAGCGCAGCGGTACCGGAGGTCGCCTCAAACGCAGATCGTGAGCCGACGAAAACCGATATGACACCGGCCGTCACGATCAACGCCAGGGTGATCGCAACCATCAGTTCGACCAGCGAGAAGCCGCGTGCGCGATTCATAGCACGGTCTCCAACGTAACCGCCTGATTGGTCACGCCGCCGACATTCAGAGTGTTCTGCGCGACGCTGTCATCCCAGGACACCACTATGGTCACCGTGGTCTGAGTACCGAGCGTCGGGGTCAAAACCGTCGCGGTCGTAACCGTTCCCTGACCATTGGGCAGTGCGCCGGGAGGCGCAACGCCGCTGTTTGCGTTCAAGTGCAGCCCCCATTGATACAGGTCGTACAACGCAACTTGCGTGGGATTGATGCAGGATCCCAGTCCCACGCACAGGGCGCCGGGCGCGACGGCCGGAACCGCTGCCGCCGTGTTGTAGCTCCCCGCAGATATCGCTTCCTGCCGGTTCGCGCGCATGTCGTCCAAGATTTCGTAGGCAAGAGCCGTCGCTTGGCTGCGCAGGTACGCGCTGTCGTTCGAATGCGATGAGAAGAGCATCAGCTTGGCAATGCCGAGCAAGCCGATCGCCAGTATCACCAGCGAGACCAACACTTCCACCAGCGTGAAGCCGGCGGCTTGCGAGGCGCTGCGTTTAAACTTGGGGTTGAGAATTGTCATGACTGTTACGGACACGCCAGTGCGGCGCCCCCCACGGAAAATCCCGGTCTTTGAGAAGCCGCCACGCGGCCTGTGGCATTCACCTCAACTTGACGCGCGAAGGCCGCGCCGCGCAGATCGCATATGCGCAGCGTAAAAGGCGCCAGGGGCGCTGCGCCGTTCGAGGCGAACGTGATTCCGGTGGGCGGGCCCACCACCGGCGTCACGGTGTTCGTGCCGCCGAGCGCAGGAATGGCCTGCAGCACAATCGTATTGGCCGGCGTGACCGGATCGATGTAGGTCACGATCCAGCCCTCGGTCCAAGGTCCGGCATCGCAATTCAAGTTGTCCAACGAAGGGCACACGGTAATCCCGTTGGGGGAGGCACGCTTGACGGCTTCGCTGCGCGCGTAACTGAAGCTCCCGACCAGCGAGTTGACCTGGCCGGTATCACGGTCGTTTTGCAGGAAACTGTTGAAGGCCGGCACGGCAATGGCAGCGAGTATTCCCGCCACGGTGAGGGACACCAGCAGTTCGATCAGCGTGAAGCCGTGATGGAGTTTCATGGGGGCCATCATAGGCAGGCAAGCTTGCTCGAAGCTGACGCGCGCGCCGCAACTCCAAGGAATGCGAACTAGTTCACAGCCCGCGCGGGAAATTGGATCAGCACGCGGGTGCCGGCGCCGTTTGCACCCGATTCGATCGTCATCGAGGCGTCGTACAGCCGGGCTATTTCATCGACGATGGCCAGGCCCAAGCCGCTGCCATGTCCCGGTGAATTCGGCATTCGGTAAAATCGCTGTCGTACCCGTTGACGTTCCCCTTCCGGGATGCCGGACCCGCTGTCCACCACGCAAAGATACGGTCTGCCGTTCTTCTCGCCGGCGCCGGCTGTGACGCTGCCGCCGGCGGGGGTGTATTTCAGCGCATTGTCGACCAGATTGCTCAACAGGTCATCGAGCAGGGATGGATCGGCACGGATGAGCGCAGGCGCCGCCTCGACGCCGAGATCGATATTGGCCTGCAAAGCGCGGTCAAAAAACCGGGCAGCGACTTCGTTGACGATGGCCTGCAAATCGATGGTTTGGTTGCGGGCGCTGATGTTGGCTGAAGGGTCGGCGCGCGCCAGCGTGAGCAGTTGGTTGGCGGAGTGGGCGAGCTGCTTCACGCCTTCCTGCAGCGTCAACAGCCGCGCCTTGATCGGCTGCGCCGCCGGCTCCGCCACGAGCAGGCCCAGTTGAGCCTGCATGCCGGTGATCGGGGTGCGCAATTGATGGGCTGTGTCGGCGATGAATTGTTGCTGCGACTGAACCGAGGTGCGCAGCATTCCGAACAACCGGTTGAGCGTGACCACCACCGGAGCAATCTCCCGCGGCACCGAGGTTTCGACGATGGGGCGTAGATCAAGCGGCGAGCGGCTCGCGATTTCATCGCGCAATCTTCGAATTGGACGCAATCCCAACTGAATGCCGACCCAAACCAGAACCAACGTGACATCGAGTTGGACAAAGTCCCACAGTAGAGTGCTCATCAAACCGAGCCGTGCCTCCGGCTCGTTGGTTTTTCTGATATCCGCGACCGTCAAGGTAACGGGACCTGCGGCAGTGTCGAAACGCGTGGTCAGCGTGCGCACGCTGCGGCCATCGAGCTGCGCCATCGCCAGGAGTTCGGTGCCCTCGCTGCCCATGACCACCGGCAGCAGCTGTGCGTCGCCTGCAAGCAGCCGCCCTTGAGAATCGCGCATCACGTACTTGATCGAATCCGCGGTCGGCAAAAACGGTTTGGCGTAGGGATTCAAGTCGATCGCAACCTGTCCCTGTTTCACCGACACGCGGTGCATCAGCGAACTTGCGGCGTCCTTCAAACGCCGCTCGCTGCTGATCATCACCGGCGCCACGTTGTTGAAATAGTGAATCAGCGCGCCGCACAGCGCGACCAGCATGAGCGGAATGGCCAGCCACAGGATCAATTGACGGCTGATCGACGAGGTCACGCGATTTTCGCCTCTTCCAGCCGATAGCCCAATCCGCGCAGGCTGCGAATGATGGCCGCTGTGCCGAGCTTGGCGCGCAGGCGCGAGATGTGCACTTCGACCGCGTTCGGCGTGATGTCCTGATCAGGGCCCGCCACCGCTTGCTGAACGCGTTCCTTGGAGACGATTTGGCCGATGCGCCGCGCCAAACATTCGAGCACCAACCATTCGCGCGCCGTCAGTTCGATCTCGGCCTCATCGATGCAGAGGCGTTTGCCCGCCAAGTCGACGCTCATGCGGTTGAGCTTGACCACGCCATTGATGGCGCCGAGCGAGCGGCGCATCAGCGCCCGGCATCGCGCTGCGAGTTCCGCAGCTTCGAACGGCTTGCTCAAGAAATCATCGGCGCCCAAATCGAGCGCCTTGACCTTATCGGTCAGGGTGCAGCGCGCGGTAAGAATAAGGGTGGGCAGGGTTTTCCCCGCACTGCGCAGCCGGCGCACCAGAGTCAGGCCGTCGGCCCCCGGCAATCCGACATCGATCACGGCCAGCGCGAATTCCTCGCTGGCGATCGCCGCTTGCGCAGCCTCGGCGCTGCTGACGCGATGCACCGCGTAGCTTGCGGCCGTCAGACCGCGCAGAATGGCGTCGGCAACCAGGTCGTCGTCTTCTACTAATAAGAGCCGCACGCGTCACTTTACTACGAGCAGGGCTGCTACTAAAACGCTACTGATCGCCGACCGCGTGACCGTTGGGATTGTTCGGCTCATCGCGATCGGCCCCGAAGGCGCTGCGTTTCGGCGGGATCAAGGCACGCAGCCGGGCTTCGAAAGCCTTTGCGAAGGTCTCGGTAAAGGCGTGCGGGAATCCGTCGGCGGGGCGCTGCGCAAGACCTGAGAACAGCTCTGTGTACATGTCCCAATACTTGGCCTTGCTCTGGCCGCCAAAGACGCCACGCTTGCCGGCGCGCTCGAAGCGCTCTTCCAGTTCCTTCGGATCGACGCGCCCCAGGAACTCTTCGAAGGCGGCTCGCGTCGCGGCCATGGCCGCCGTATTTTGCGCTTTGAGCTCGCGAAAGTTGTCGCGAATCGCATCGACCGATCCGGCCCGCGTCGAGACGGTCGTGAGCAATCGAACCAAAGCCTCGTCGACGCCTTTGGAGAGATTCAGCGGCGACTCGGCCGCGTCAGCCGACGGCGCCGGAATCCGGAACTTATTGCGGAACTCAGTGCGGCCCTGATTTAAGTCCATCAAGCCGAGCACTGCCTCACGCAGCAATTGGCCCGCCAACTGCAGCGCTGCGCCGCGGGCATCCGTGCCGACGGAGCGCGGATCGATGCCCGCACCGCGACAAAAGGCCGCCAATCCGATGTCGAAGTCGCCTTCATACAGAGCGAGGCTCTGCGAGCGCGACAGATTGGGGCTCGGGGAATTTTCGATCACGCGCGATGCTTGCGGCGCGTCGGGTCTCGGGGTGTCGACCTTCAGGGGCCGCGTCATCATGTGCCACGGAGTTCCCGCAGCGTCCGCAGAGTTCGAGTCAAGAGGAGGAAGGGACTGCCCATACAGGTCGCGCGGCCTGGAGCCTGAGTCCGCGATCGACAGACCGCTCGGCTCCAGCAGCTGACTCAGGTCAAGATCGGCACCCAGGTCGTTGGCGGTGGATTTCTTGATCGCGGATGAGGGCGCTTGCCCATCAAAGGCGACGATGGCGCTCTCATCCGGCGGGAAGTCATTGGTCTGGTCGATGCTCACCAAGAGCTCGTATTCACCCAGGCGTATGTAGTCGCCGTCCTTGAGCGGGTAGTCGTGATACTTTCCCAGGGGCACTTGGGCGCCATTGACATAGGTGCCGTTGGAACTGGTATCGACCAGAATGTAAGCGCCGGCCCGAAAATCCACGCGCGCGTGTTTGCCCGAGAGATAGCGCTCAGGGTCGGGTAGAATCCATTCGTTGTCAGTTGCGCGCCCAATGCTGCCACCATGCACGCCGAAGACTTTGGTGGCTAGCGTCCCTAGGCGGGTTGAGTGTTCGCTGACGACGCGTAAGCGCAGGGCCATAAGTCATTCCCTCCAGCGGGTCTCAAGGTTCGCGCTAAGTGCCGGTATAATATGGTGAAATACTAGCAATGCCGGGAGCCTTCTAAATGGCAGCGAGTCACATTTTCAAAGTTCTGTTCGTGAATCAAGGCAAGGTCTATGAGATCTACGCCCGTAAAGTGAGCCATGGGAGCCTGTTCGGCTTCATCGAGGTCGAGGAGCTGGTGTTCGGGGAGCGTTCGACGGTGGTCGTGGATCCGGCCGAGGAGAAAATAAAGGCGGAGTTCAACGAGGTAAAGCGCACCTACCTTCCCATGCATTCCGTGCTGCGCATCGACGAAGTCAAGAAGCAGGGGGTCAGCAAAATCGTGGCCCTTGAAGGCTCCAATGTCGCCCAATTCCCCGTACCGATCTATACGCCCGGCGGAGACTCCAGCGCTCGCAAATAACCCGATTCCTGTAGAATGCTGCATGTTTAGCCTTTTCGGCGCACCGGCGCTGTCGCAATTTCGTCTCGATCAATTGCTGCAGGTACTCAAGGCCGAAGAGCCGCGTGTCCAAACGCTCAGCAGCCGCTGGATGCACTTCGTCGACGCCTCGCGCGCACTCTCGGAATCCGAGCTCGAGGTGCTGGGAAAGCTTCTCACTTATGGGGCGCGTGTTCCCGACGCGCTGCGCAAGCCGCCGAGCGGCCACCGGATCTTGGTCACGCCGCGGGTCGGCACCGAGTCGCCGTGGTCCAGCAAGGCCACGGATATCGTGCATGTCTGCGGCATCCGCGCCGTCACGCGCGTCGAACGGGGCACCGTCTTTTTTCTTGAATCCGCAGCGCCGCTCGACATCGCGGATCTGAACAGGCTCGCTGTTCACTTGCACGATCGCATGACCGAATCGGTTTGGGCGGATTGCATTACGCCCAACGGCTTGTTTCATGCCGCAGCCCCGCGAGGCTTGCGCCATGTCGTGCTGGGCGAGCACGGCCGCGAAGCGCTGGCGCGGGCGAACCGGCAGTGGGGGCTGGCGCTGTCGAGCGAGGAGATCGACTATCTCCTGCAGGTGTTTGGCAAATTGGGCAGGGATCCGACCGACGTCGAATTGATGATGTTCGCGCAGGCCAATTCAGAGCACTGCCGCCACAAGATTTTCAACGCGCAGTTCATCATCGACGGCGAGCCTATGCCGCAGTCGCTGTTCGCCATGATTCGCGCGACACATGCGCGTAACTCCGACGGTGTGCTGTCCGCCTATCGCGACAATGCGGCCGTGATCGTCGGCGCAAACACCACGCGATTTTTCGCAGATCCACTCACACACCGTTATTCCGGCACGCTGGAGCCGATCGATATATTGATGAAGGTGGAAACTCACAACCACCCCACGGCGATCTCGCCGTTTCCAGGTGCAGCCACCGGTGCGGGAGGGGAGATTCGAGACGAGGGTGCGACCGGGATCGGCGCAAAGCCGAAAGCCGGCTTGACCGGCTTTTCCGTTTCCAACCTGAAAATCCCAGGCATGCGGAAGCCCTGGGAAATGGATTTCGGCAAACCGGATCGAATTGCCTCGGCGCTCGACATCATGATCGAGGCGCCCATCGGCGCAGCCGCCTTCAACAATGAATTTGGACGCCCTAACACCTGCGGATATTTCCGGGTGTTCGAGCAGCAGCCTGCGGCGGCCGGCGACGTGGCGATTCGCGGTTATCACAAGCCCATCATGGTCGCCGGCGGGCTGGGCAGTGTGCGCCGCCAAAATGTCGAGAAGCGGGACGTCGTTGTGGGAGCCCCGCTCGTTGTTCTCGGCGGTCCCTCCATGCTGATCGGCCTGGGAGGCGGCGCTGCCTCGTCTGTCGGCAGCGGTCAAAGTTCGTCGGAATTGGATTTTGCATCGGTGCAGCGCGGTAATGCCGAGATCCAGCGGCGCGCACAAGAGGTGATCGATCGATGCGTCGCCTTGGGCGATGCAAATCCTATTTTGCTGATCCATGACGTGGGCGCCGGCGGATTGTCGAACGCATTGCCGGAAGCCATCGCCCACAGTCAGCGCGGCGGCAGAATCGATCTGCGCAAAATTCCGAGCGCCGAATCGGAGCTTTCGCCGATGGAAATCTGGTGCAACGAGGCGCAGGAACGCTACGTTCTGGCGCTCGTGCCGGGCAGCATCGAGCAATTCAGGGCTTTGTGCGAGCGCGAGCGCTGTCCCTTCGCCGCCGTGGGGGAAATTACCGGCGACGGTGTGCTCAAGGTCTCGGATCCTTTACTGCAAGCAATTCCGGTCGATATCCCGATCGACGTGCTGCTCGGCAAGGTGCCGCGCGTGACGCGCGACGTTCGATCAGTATCGAGGGGCTTCTCGCCGCTGTCCACCGACCGCGTGGACTTCAGCGACTCGCTCGCGCGCTTGCTGGCTCTGCCGACCATTGCCGACAAGTCCTTCTTGATCACGATTGGAGACCGGACCGTCAGCGGTTTGATCAGCCGCGACCAAATGGTGGGCCCGTGGCAGGTGCCGGTCGCCGATGCGGCGGTTTCGTTGAGCAGTTACGAGGAATACAGCGGCGAGGCCATGGCCATGGGCGAACGCGCGCCGGTCGCGCTGCTGGACGCGCCGGCTTCGGGACGTTTGGCGGTCGCGGAGGCGATTACCAACATTCTGGCGGCCGACATTGCTCATTTGGAAGACATTCGCCTATCGGCGAATTGGATGGCCGCCTGCGGCGAACCGGGCGAGGACGCCGAGCTGTATGCCACGGTGCGCGCCGTCAGCGACTTGTGCACCGGGCTGCGTATCACCATTCCCGTGGGCAAGGATTCACTGTCGATGAAGACGACGTGGCGCGAGGACGGCCGCGAGCGCGCGGTCCTAGCGCCGGTTTCCTTGATCGTATCCGCATTCGCGCCGGTGCAAGACGCGCGCCTGACCCTGACGCCGGAACTCGACTTGTCGCAGCCCTCGCGCTTGCTGCTCATCGATCTGGGCAACAATCAAAATCGCTTGGGCGGTT
>Ga0210402_10004465_pt1 | contig 12764 bp, 12 predicted proteins | sample IncBWC7MmetaG_FD_161055 | JGI IMG/M metagenome (GOLD analysis project Ga0210402, IMG submission 161055) | Forest soil microbial communities from Barre Woods Harvard Forest LTER site, Petersham, Massachusetts, United States - Inc-BW-C-7-M | ecosystem: Environmental > Terrestrial > Soil >...
GGTGAGAGCGCGCGCGCGCGGGCTGACCTCGCCCGCCTCTGGCAGGACAGCAAGCCGTCCTGCCAGCGACGGATCGATTGTCTCGGCCGTGTGATCGGCGCCACCGCCCTGCCCGGCCTATGGCGCATCCAGTTCCAGGCGCTGTCGAAATACCTCGGCGGCGCCCGCACGCCCGAGCAGGTCCACCGGGCAGTGGCCGCCGACGTCCGCAGCGCCGCCCAGCTCATCGACACCGGGCTGAACTCGTTCGCGCCCCTCGCCCGGGACGGACACCCGGCCACCGCCGACGCCACTCAGCACGCCCCACGACGGACGCTCTCCCGCCCGCCGCCAGCTCATCGCGGCGCCGGGGTTGACCGCGGTCAACCCCGGTTGGTGATCTCGGGTCCGACTACCTGGTCAGGCGGCGATGGTGCGCACACGCGATCCACGCCGGCTAGCACTACGTCGACGAGCTGCTCGAAGAACTGCTCGGACCGTGCCTCCATCGCGCCCCGCAGGTGCGGCGGTGTGACGAGGGCGTGATTGAGGACCGAGCCGGCGACCATATCGCTGATCAGCGTCACCGATGCGCCGGCGGGGAGGTCGCCGCGTTGGATCGCGCGGCGGACGATCGCCCGGATCGCGTGTATCTGTTCGATGTGCGCCGCTGACGACAGGCCGTCGCGGAGGTCGTCGTAGAAGCGTGACTCGACGACAAGGCGGAGGGTTACCGCTCCGTCCTCGCCGTTGAGCCGGTCGAAGGTCTGCCGCGCGAACGCGAGGAGGTCGTGCCGGAGATCCCCTGTGTCGGCGACCACGTTGTCCCGCTCCCGGAGCCGGATGCTGTCCAGCAGGACGGCGAGCTTGGTTGGCCAGCGGAGGTACAGCGACGACTTGCCCACGCCCGCCTGACGTGCCACTTCCTCCGACGTGAAGCCGGCCCAGCCCCGCCTCGCGTAGACGGAGAACGCGGCGTCGAGCACCCGGGCGTCGAGGCCGGGATCGCGCGGGCGACCACTCGCGGGGCCGGTCGTCGGCGTTGTGCCCATGGCCGACATTGTGCCTCACGGCCGCTGCACGCGCAGCGCATGAGCCTGCCGATCGCCTGGGCGAGCCGGCTGCACCGCGGCCGGGGTGCAGCCGGCCCGGACTCCCGGTGCCGGCCGATTCCTGCCGAGGCCTACTTGCGGACGGATTCCGTCCGTAATACGATCTGTTCACGCGGGGTGCCGCCGAGGCTCGAGGCGCGGACGTGATCCTGAGTCAGAGCGGCGTCGCTTCACCACCCCTGCAAACCGATCGGCGGCAACGGCCCGATGTCGGGGAGAAGACCGGTTCGATGAACAAGATCGTGGATCCTCCTCCGGCCGCGGGCGCCCTGATGGCGCTGCCACTCACGTCCGGTGGCAGCAACGAGAGGTTGAGCTGTGGCACGGGAACTGCCGCGGCGGCACGGCCGGGCAAACCGTGCTAGCCGACTTGTCGTTCCGCGCCAGCACGCGCGGCGAGTCGTCGCGATGACGACCGGGGGGACAGCGGGCGAGCTGCCCCTGTCGGACGTCCGGGTGATTGACCTGACGGACGGCAAGGCGGAGCTGACCGCGCGCTTTCTCGGCGATCTGGGCGCCGATGTCGTGCGTATCGCCCTGCCGCGAAGCGACACCCGGGGCGCCGCCATCCGCAATGCCACTCACAACGCCAACAAGCGGATCGTGCCGGCGGACCTGACCGCGCCGGACGGACGCAGTCGGCTGCATCGGCTGCTAGCGATGGCCGACATCCTCGTCGAGGATCTGCCGCCCGGACGGCTGGACTCCCTGGGCGTCGGACCGGATGTTCTGCTGTCGGCCTACCCGCAGCTCGTTCTCGTTTCGGTGACCGACTTCGGGCAGACTGGCCCCTATCGCGACTGGGCCGGCAGCGACTGGGTGCACCTCGCCCTGGGCGGTGTGCTGTCCCGATCGGGGATACCGGGCCTGCCGCCGCTGCTGCCGCCTGGTCCGCTGGCCGTGGAAACGGCTGCGATTCAGGCCGCGTGGGCGGCGCTCATCGCGTACTTCAACCGATTGAGCATCGGCCTCGGTGACCACGTCGACGTGTCGATCTACGAGGTTACCGCCCAGGCGATCGACCCGGGCTACGGCATCGCGGGCAGCGCGACTGGTGGCGTCCCGCACTCCGCGGGGCCGCGCGGCCGTCCCGACGTCCGGCATCTCTACCCGATCTTCCCGTGTGCCGACGGCCACGTTCGCATCTGCGTGCTGAGCCCACGCCAGTGGCGCGGCATGCGCGCCTGGCTGGGCGAGCCCGAGGAGTTCGCCGACCCGGCGTACGACGACCTGGGCGCCCGCTTCGCGGCTTCCGGCCGGCTTTTCCCGGCCTACGCCTCGCTGTTCGCGGGACGCCTTCGCGCCGAACTGGTCGAGGCCGGGCAGCGCTACGGCGTTCCGATCGCCGGGCTGCTGACGCCGTCCGAAGTCCTCCAGGAGCCACATTTCGCTGCCCGCGGCGCGTTCACCGACCTCGAGGTCGCGCCCGGCGTGCAGGCTCGGGTGCCGAACGGCTTCGTCGAGTTCGACGGCGCCCGGGCGGGCCTTCGCCGGCCCGCGCCGGTCGCCGCCGATCCAGATGCTGGCCTGGACGCGCCCGTGCCGACCATGCGGGGTCCAGATGAGCGCCCGGGCGCGAGGCCGTCCGGGCCCGGTGCGGCGCGGGACGCGGGCCAGTCGCTGCGCCGAAGGCCCTTCGCGGGGCTTCGAGTCCTCGATCTCGGCGTGATCGTCGTCGGTGCCGAGGTCGGCCGGCTCTTCAGCGACCAGGGCGCGGAGGTTATCAAGATCGAGGCCCGCGCCTTCCCGGACGGCAGCCGGCAGTCGATCACCGGCGCCGCGATAACGGCGAGCTTCGCGTGGGGGCACCGCGGCAAGCTAGGGCTGGGCCTGGACCTGCGCTCGGCGCGCGGCCGGGAGCTCTTCCTGCGGCTGGCCGCCAAATCCGATGTCATCCTGTCGAACTTCAAGCCGGAGACGCTCGAGTCACTCGGTCTCGGTTACGACGTGCTGCGAGATGTCAACCCGCGGCTCGTCGTCGCCGACAGCAGCGCGCTCGGCGCGTCCGGGCCCTGGGCCAAGCGCATGGGCTACGGACCGCTGGTCCGGGCGTCAACCGGATTGACCGGGCTGTGGGCCTACCCGGGAATGCCCGACGGCTTCTGCGACGCCTCCACCGTCTACCCGGACCATGCCGCAGCGCGCGTCGTCGCCGCAGCGGTGGCGGCGTCGCTCGTCGCCCGGCGGCGTACCGGGCGCGGCGCCAAGGTCAGCGCGTCGCAAGCCGAGACGATCCTCGGGCAGTTCGCGGACCTGTTCGCCACCGAGTCCCTGGCACCGGGGGCCGTGGTGGCGGTCGGCGACGCCGGGCCTGGCGACGCACCGCGCGGCCTGTATCCATGCGCCGGCGACGATGAGTGGTGCGTCGTCGACATTCGCGGTGACGAAGGCTTCTCCCGGCTGTGCGGCGTGCTCGGCAGGGCCGATCTAGCGAGCGATCCCGGCCTCGCCGGCGCCGCCGGCCGCGTCGCGCACCGGGCAGTACTTGACGCGGCGGTCGAGGAGTGGACCCGGCGGCATCCGCCGCGGACGGCGATGCGGCTACTCCAGCAGGCCGGAGTTCCCGCCGGGATGATGCAGCGAGTCAGTGACTACCCCGATGACCCGCACCTGCAGGCGCGCCGGTTCTTCCAGCGAATGGAGCAACCGGGCCTCGACGAGCCCATGCCGACGGAGAACGCGCCAGCCCGCTTCCGGCGGGTCGCCGATCCCGACATCCGGCCCGCGCCCTTCCCCGGCCAGCACACGCGCGAGCTCGCCGCCCGCCTGCTCGGCCTCGATGACTCCGAGGTAGACGATCTGGTCGCCGCAGGCGTCCTGGAGGAGCGGACGAGCACGCCAGCGACCAGCCAGCCACCGGCGGACATCCCGACGAGGAGAGCCCATGACGGAGAGCACCAGTAGAGGCGACGCGATGCCAGAATCCGAGGACGCGCCGCCTGCCCTGGTCGAACTGCGCGGTCATGTGATGATCGTGACCCTGAACCGGCCCAGGGCCTTGAACGCGGTCAACGCGGCGATGACCCGCGCGGTGGCTGACGCGCTAGAACGAGCCGACAACGATCGGGAGATCCGCGCACTCATCATCACCGGCTCGGGACAGCGCGCTTTCTGCGCCGGCGCTGACCTCAAGGCGGTCGCGCGAGGCGAGCAGCTAACCCCGCCCGGCTACGAACGGTTCGGGTTCGCCGGCTACGTCGCGCATTTCATTCGCAAGCCCACGATCGCCGCCGTGAACGGGTTCGCGCTCGGCGGCGGGACCGAGATCGCGCTCGCCAGCGATCTGGTGATCGCTGCTGAGTCCGCGGCATTCGGGCTGCCTGAGGTCACCCGCGGTATCTTCGCCGCAGCGGGCGGAGCGTTCCGGCTGCCGCAGCAGCTGCCCTGGAAAATCGGTCTCGAGCTGTTGTTCACCGGCGACCCGATCGACGCGGCGACGGCACAGCGACACGGGCTGGTCAACCGCGTGGTCCCGGACGAGCAGGTGCTCCCCACTGCCATCGCACTCGCCCAGCGCATCGCCCAGAACGCACCTTTGTCCGTCCAGGCGAGCAAACAACTCGCGTACGGGGCGCTCGACGACCGACTGCCCGGAGAAGACGACCGGTGGGCGCAGAACAACGCCGTCACCGAATGGCTCATGTCATCAGAGGACGCCAGGGAGGGGCCGCTCGCATTCGCCGAGAAACGCCAGCCTGTCTGGCAGGGCCGGTAATCGAACCGGGCTTCTCACAACCAAGGGACCAGCAATGACCCATAAGAATCGGGCGGCGATCGTCGGGCTCGGCATCACTGAGATGGGCAAAGTCTACGGTCGTTCCGCCGCGGATTTCGCCGCCGATGCCATTGTGCGGGCGTGCCGCGACGCCGGCCTCGCGCTGACAGACCTCGACGGGCTACTGACAAATTCCGGTCTGACGCCGGGGCCCGGCCTACCCCTCGCGCGCGAACTTGGCCTGCGAGACCTGCAGCTGCTTTCCGAGGTCCAGGGGTACGGGTCGAGCGCGGGCGCGATGGTCTCGATCGCCGCGATGGCGGTGGAATCCGGCAGCGCCGATGTCATCGCGTGCGTCTTCGCCGACGCGCCGCTGAAGTCCGGCGCGAGCAGCGGTGCGGCCTACGAAAACGCCGCGCCGCGCGCCGCCGGCTTCAGCGCAATGCCCGACGCCGTCGGGCTATACGGCGCGAACCCTTACTACGCGCTCGCGGCCCGGCGCCACATGATCAAGTACGGCACCACAAGCGAGCAGCTGGGCGCGATCGCCGTGTCGACCCGCGCATGGGCGGCGCTCAACCCGCTGGCGCAGATGCGCAAGCCGATCACGATCGAGGACCACCAGGCGTCGCGGATGATCGCCGACCCGCTGCGCCTGTTCGACTGCTGCCTGGTGTCCAACGGCGCAGTCGCGGTGATCGTGACGAGCGCCTCCCGGGCCGCCGACCTGGCGAACCCGCCCGTGCACATCCTCGGATGGGCCCAGGCGCACCCCGGATACCGGATGGAACGCGGCAGCCAGTTCGGGCTCGTCACCGGCGCGGCACAGTCCGGGCCGGCCGCCCTGCGGATGGCCGGCGTGAAGATCGGCGATGTCGGCGCCCGCGAAATCTACGACTGCTACACCTACACCACGCTGGTGTCGCTCGAGGACTACGGGGTGTGCGCCAAGGGTGAAGGCGGAGCGCTCGCGGAGAGCGGCGCGCTCGGTCCGGGCGGATCGCTCCCCACGAATACCGGAGGCGGTCAGCTGTCCGGCTACTACATGTGGGGCATGACGCCGCTGTCCGAGGCCGTCATCCAGACCCGAGGCCACGGCGGTGAGCGCCAAGTCGCCAACCACGACGTCGTACTCGTCAGCGGGAACGGCGGCGTCCTCGACTATCACGCCACGCTCATACTCGGCACCCAGCCCCGCTCCTGACAAATAGAGGACACCCAATGCCAGCCAGCACAGCATCGACGCTCGGCGTGATGGTTCGCGATGAAGAGACGAGCGCGTTCTTCGACGCCGCCGGCACCGGCACTCTTGTCGTACAGGTGTGCGGAGATTGCGGGCACCGCCAATTTCCGCAGCCGTTTACGCCAGGAACAAGTCGCTGTCACGGGTGCGCGAGCAGCGACCTCAGCTGGCAGCCGGCCAGCGGTCAGGGGAACCTTGTCACCTGGACAGTGCTGCAGAACCGACCCCAACCGGACGGTACCCCAGCGCCAGTAGTGATCATCGGAGTGATCGAGCTCGACGAGGGGCCCTGGGTGCATACCCAGCTGCGGGACGTAGCGATCCACGACCTCACGCCCGGACTGCGGCTCATTGTCGATTTCGAGCGTCCAGCGGCCGGTGAACCACTGCCGGTATTCCGGCCGGCCTAGCTTAGCTAGCGATCTTGGACAGGCCGGTCCTGTCCGGGCGGAGAAGGACCGGGGCCGGGCAGTCAACGTGGGGGGTGGAGATCGGTCAACCCGGACTCCCGCCCATGGGCCGACGCCACAGATGGGTGCTGCGCGGCGGACCAGGTGATAACCCGCGGGTGTGAGACACGAATGTAGGTGCTTGGAGTTGAGGCTGGTCGCAGCGTAGCCTGGTTGTGGATCAAACAACCAGATCTGGAGTTGCCTCGGCCTGCCGCGCACGGTCGGCACCAGCATCGCCTAGGGCCGTTACCTGAGGGCGACGGGCACCAGTGAACCCTGTGGGGTTCCAGAACTCGGCCACTGGTGCTGACCTGGGATTCTATGCGGCCCGCTCGTACTCGTTGATGAGGCCGCCGAGGACAGGCCGCCGCTGGATCCGTGCCTGGGAGAAGTCGCCTACGGGGTGGTCGGGCCGGGGCGGGCGAAGCTGGCGGCTGCGATGGGGTCGCCGTCCGTTGTAATGGGCCGCGTACCGGGCTAGGACCAGCCGCAGATGCCGTTCGCCGAAGATCAGCATCCGGTCGGTGACCTCGGCCCGGGCTGTGAGCGCGAAGCGTTCCGCAAAAGCATTCGCTCGCGGGCTGCGCGGCGGGATCTTCACGGCCTCGATACCGGCGCCGGCCAGGACCGCGTCAAACGATGCGGTGAATTGCCCGGCCCGGTCGCGGACCAGGAACCGGAAGCCCGCGGCGCGATCACCCAGATCCATCAGCAGGTTGCGGATCTGCTGTACTGTCCACGGCCCGTCCGGGTTCGCGGTGACCCCGAGGATGTGCACGTAACGGCTGCCGACCTCGATGACGAACAGGCAGTACAGCCGTCGCAGCGACACTGCGCAGTCCACGTGGAAGAAATCGGCGGCGAGCATGGTCGATGCCTGGGCGCGCAGGAACTTCCGCCACGTCGTGTCAGTACGCCGTTCCGGTGCCGGGGGGATCTTCAGGGCTTTGAGGACCCGGCGGATGGTGGATGCGCCGGCCCGGTGGCCGAGCTTAAGCAACTCGCCTTGGATCCTCATGTACCCCCAGCCGTCGTTCTCGGTGGCGAGCCGCTCGATCAGCGCGGCGAGGATTGCGCGGTCGGCCCAGTCGAGCCGGGGCCGGGGATTGGCGCGGCGAAGCACGGCCACCTCGTGCCGCAGCACGAGCAACTCCGCGTCCTTGGAAGCGGAGGACCGGCCGAGCAGGACCAGCCAGCCGCAGAGCCGGACGAAGATGAGGTAGAGCAGGCTCAGGGACACAGATGATCATGATGCCGTACAGCTGATACTGGTCATCGCTGCAGCTCACAGGACACGCAGACTTCTGGCACCCCACAGGCCAGACGGGCTAGAGGTTCGTCCCGGATGGCTCTCATAGTGCATGGCCGGTGATAACAGCGCCGTCACAAAACTCGTGACGGCGCTGTTAGCCGCCTGCGCGTATCAATTCCAGCATGGCAGTCCGTCGAAGGGTCCGTGAAAGCCGGCAGGCGATGACCGCACGTGCGGCGCGAGACGACTCGCGCATCCCGGTCGCTGAGACCGCAGAGCCGACCGCTTGCCGCGCCCGCCAGGTCGCTGCCCGCGGCATCCAGATTCTGCCCAGCCCAGAGCCCTGGCACCGCCGCCACCGGACCTACCCGGAGGACACCATCCCATGAGTACCGATCAGCCGGTCACCGACCTGGTGACCCGGGCCAGGAACGGCGACAAGCAGGCGTGGGACGCGCTGGTCGAGCGGTACGCCCCGCTGATCTGGTCGATCTGCCGCCGGCATCGGCTAGACGGCGCCGACGCCGAGGACGTCGGCCAGAGCGTCTGGCTGCTCTTGGTGGATCATCTGGGCAACCTCCGCCACCCGGCCGCGCTGCCCGGCTGGCTGGCCACCACGACCCGCCGGGAATGCGGCCGGGTCCTGCGCGCTGCACGGGACCGCTGACGGCCGGGCACGTGCCCGACTGGGACACCCTCCCCGGCGAACAGGCCACCACCGCCGACCAGGAACTGCTGACCGCCGAGCGTCATGCGGCGCTGCATCAGGCGCTCCTGGAGCTTCCCCCGGACTGCCAGCAGCTGATCGCCCTGCTGACCGCCGACCCGCCCGTGCCGTACGCCCAGATCAGCGCCCGGCTAGGCATCCCGGTCGGCAGCATCGGGCCCACCCGCCGCCGCTGCCTGGACAAACTGCGCCGACACCCGGCCATCGCCGCGCTGATCAACGCAGAAGCCGGGGCCGCGTGTCGCGCGATAGACGACCACCCTCTGCGCGCGGGCTGACTCAGGATCCTGCACGAACCCTCGTCACAGGCCAACACCTCACAACCACCCTGTTCTGACAGGCAGTTCTGAGAGACTTCCGGCATGGAGCTGACACCCGATCGGGCCGCCGACGCGGCCGAGCGCCACCCGTGCCCCAAGTGCGAGGCGCCGGCCGGCAGTGCCTGCCGCACCCGATCGGGCAAAGTCGCCGCGAATACCACACCGCCCGCTTCATCCTCGTGCCCGCGCTGCGCGAGGAACTGGCCGTCGCCGTCCCCGCCGACCGCGGCCCCGGAACGCCGTGGAAGCCTGGCCCGCCGATCCCCGCCGCCGGGCCGCAGCCGACCGCCGCCCCGATCCGGATCGGCTACGCGCGCTGCTCGACCGCGCAGCAGGAGCTGGAGATCCAGATCGACGCCCTGGAGCGCGCCAACTGCAAGCGCGTCTTCTCCGAGAAGATCAGCAGCCGGATCAAAGTCCGGCCCGAGTTCGAGAAAGCGCTCGCCCTGGCGCGCGACATCAAGCAGGCCGCCCCCGACCAGCCGGTCACCCTTACGGCCCACGAGATGAAGCGCCTGGCCCGCAACGCCGCCGAGCTCATGGGCCTGTCGGCGGCCCTGGAGGCCGGCGGCATCCAGCTCGAACTGCTCACCGGCCCGCTCACCGGCGTCCATGATCCCAACGGCATGGGCGCGATGCTGTTCGCTGTCCTGGCCGTCGCCGCGCAACTCGACCGCGAGTACATCCGGGAGAAAACCCTCGAAGGCCAGCAGGCCGCCGCGGCCAAGGGCAATCACGGCGGACGGCCCAAAGTCATCGACGACGACATGCTCCTGTTCGCCCGCGCCCTCAAGGACAAGGGTACCCCGATCCCGCAGATCGCGAAGAAGCTGAGCATCAAGACCGGCAAGAACGCCGGCAAACACCCCTCCGTCGCATCCCTCTACCGCGCCCTGGCAGAAGCCGACTCGCAGCACGCCGCGACACGCCCCTGACCAGGCTCCCTCAGTTCAAGATCAACTCATGGCGGGTTTTGTGCTTACCTTGGCTGTACCCCCTCCTGGCCTTCCGGCATGACTGCACCACCGTCACCACCCCGGCGGAGCAGGCCGCCGCCACCGCCGGACTCACCAGCGCTGCTGCCGAACTCGGCAAGGCCGCCGAAGCCCGGCACGGGCTCATCGAGCTGGCCGAGATGACCGGACGGTCCGGCCGTACCGGCAAGACGGATCTCAGCTGAGTCCAGCCCGCCAAGGGGCCGGCAGGCCCCCGAGCCCCCAATTTGACCTCCGAACCGGCTTAACGTGCGTTCCGGTTCCGTTGGAGGTCCACCCCGGCCGCCTGTGGGGCGAGCTGGAGTGGCTGCTGACGCCGGTCCAGCGGCGCGTGCTGGACCGGCTGCTGGAGGTCCCGCCGGGGTCGCGGGTGTCGGACCTGGAGCGGTGGCGCAAGGGCCCGCCACCGCGCGGGAGCGGCCCGGCGATCATCAAGGCGCTGGACCAGGTTTCGGAGATCAGGGCGCTGGGCCTGGACGCGCTCGGTGCTGAGACGGTGGTGCCGCCGCGGCGGCTGGGCGAGCTGGCCCGGTACGGGATGAGTGCGGGCGCCACGCTGATCCGCCGTCACCCGGACGGCCGCCGGCTCGCGACGCTGCTGGCCACGGTGCGGCACCTGGAGGCCAAGTCGGCCGATGACACCCTGGAGCTGCTGGACCTGCTGATGACGGCCGAGCTGCTGAACAAGGCGCAGACCGCATCGGACAGGGACAAGGCCCGCAAGCACCCCCGGCTCGCCAGGGCGTCAGCCCGCCTGGCGGTGGCAGTGGAGGCGCTGTTCGAGTCTGAGGACTGGGGACGGGCGGGAGGTGATCAGACGGCGGGAGAAAGAGCCTGAGGGCGACGGTCTCCCGCCTGGCCATGCGCGGATCGCCTCACCGTATGACACCGACGCCCGGTGGGGCGTCAAGCGCGAGGAGTTCTGGCTGGGTTACAAGCTGCACATCACCGAGACCTGCGACGATGCCCCGCCCTGCACCTGCCGCACCGCCGCGGCATGCCGGCCAGCCGCGTGGCGGCTGGCTGGTGATGATGGCCGTGATCAGTCGCCGGCGGGTCGGCGGCAGAGGGCCCGGACAGGGAGGATGTCCTGCGGTGGGGGCGGCGCTTACCGGCGCCGGTGTCGATGGGCGGGGTGGACCTCAAGCCCGGCCGGACCCACCGCGACCGGGGCACGCGACATGTCGGCGCTCAGCGCTAGCCGACGAGCCAGAGCTTCTTGAATTGAGCGCGGTAGTCGGCCGCGCCGACGTAGTTCAGGGCCGGGTCCGCCACCATGGAGTTGACGTTGTCCTGGGTGAGCAGCTGCGTCGGCAGTGCCGCGTTGAGGGTGGGCATGCCCTCGAACTTGCGGGCAAAGGAGTCGACCTGGCGGTACGCGACGATCGGCAGCGTGTAGGCGGTCCAGACGTCCTGCGTCTTGTTCTTCAGCGCCTGGATGTTCGGGATGTCCGCGGTCAGGCCGCCGATGTGCAGGCCGTGCAGGCCGGCCGCGGACAGGGCCGCGTTGACGCCGGTCTCCAGGTCACCGAGGTCGAAGATCAGCCAGTTGGTGCTCGGGTCCCGGGTGACGGCGGAGACCACGGCCTGGGGGGTCTTCGTGCCGATGTCGGTGCCCTGCTGCGGGTGTTCGGTGACCTTGCAGGCCGGGCACCATTGCTGGATCGCTGCCTTGAAGGCCTTGTCGAACTCGTAGAGGATGGGGAAGACCGGCAGCGAGAAGGTCTGGATGTCGGCCTTGCCGTTGGACTGTGCGACCACGTACGCGGCGGCCATCTTGCCCGACTGGTGGAGCTGGTCGGGGTTCGCGATCGAGGTGTCGAACATGGTGCCGCTCGGCTGGTCCGTCGATGCGCTGGTGTTGACCCAGATGCCCTTCTGCTTCGCGAGGGCGAGCCCCGAGCTAATGGTCGCCTCCGGTATGCCGCTGGTGAGGATGCCGGCCGGGTTCAGCTGAACGGCTGAGTTGAAGGCGGCCTGCTGTGCGCTGGGCGTTGTCCCGGAGATCAGGTCCTTGTACGTCCAGCCGGCATCCGCGGCGGCCTGAGCCCAGTACTGCGCGAGAACCTTCGCGCTCCCGAGGCCGGAGTCCAGGCCGATCAGCAGCTTCCCGGCTGCGGGCTTGCTCTTGAGCGGCGTGCTGATGCCGATGGAGGTCGGCGTGCTCAGCCACTGCTGCTCGTACGCCTTCGCTGCCGCGACGCCCGAATTGCCGCCACCGCTGGAGGATCCCCCTCCGCCGCCCCCGCTGCTGCTGCTAGTACTACTGCTGCTACTGCTACATGCGGCTATGGCCAACGCTGAAGTAACTGCGATGACCACCGCCAGGGTCTTCCTCATCCGCACCTCTCCCTGGCACGCGCTCGGGCGTACCGAGAAACCGAGTCTCAATTTTATCGAATGTTTACTTAAGGTCATTAAAGGTTAACTTAAGGTTACTGAACCGATTCTCAACCTAGCCTCGAGCCTCGGCGGCACCCCGCGTGAAGAGATCGTATTACGGACGGAATCCGTCCGCAAGTAGGCCTCGGCAGGAATCGGCCGGCACCGGGAGTCCGGGCCGGCTGCACCTCGGCCGCGCGGTGACCGTGACGAACATGTCCAAGAGCTTCGCTGGACCGCGGGTTCTGGACAGCGTGAGCCTGTCGATCTCAGCGAATTCCCGCTCAGTCCGCCTCCCGCGTAGCTCTTCCGCTGCGACCGACGGGGGCTGCGAGAGATCCTCCCCATGCTCAATCCTCGTGATCGCGGTGGCCACATGAGTCACGAACTGTGCGCCATCAGCATCATCCAGGCGTATACCGAAAACGGCCGCCGTCCGGATGATCAGCTCTTCGGTGAGAGCGCGCGCGCGGGCTGACCTCGCCCGCCTCTGGCAGGACAGCAAGCCGTCCTGCCAGCGACGGATCGATTGTCTCGGCCGTGTGATCGGCGCCACCGCCCTGCCCGGCCTATGGCGCATCCAGTTC
>Ga0210402_10004466_pt1 | contig 12759 bp, 10 predicted proteins | sample IncBWC7MmetaG_FD_161055 | JGI IMG/M metagenome (GOLD analysis project Ga0210402, IMG submission 161055) | Forest soil microbial communities from Barre Woods Harvard Forest LTER site, Petersham, Massachusetts, United States - Inc-BW-C-7-M | ecosystem: Environmental > Terrestrial > Soil >...
ACCGCATTTCCAACCCCGTTGCAAACATTTTAGGTCTGCTTCTGCGCTTTTAAAATTTCAAACTCAAAGGCACAAAGTTTTCTTGGTGTCTTCGCGGCTTCGTGGTTAAATTTCCCACAGATTCAGGAGACAAACATCATGAGCTACAAATGGAAATTCTTCCGTGCCGGCGGCTTCGACCAGGTCAAACTGGAATCCGGTGCCGACCTCGCCAACCTCGACCAGCTCGACCAGAAGCTCTGGGTCGCGCTCGCCTGCCCGACGCACGGGCTGGAGTTCGACAGCCGCACGCTCGATTTGGTGGACACCGACAAGGACGGTCGCGTGCGCGTGCCCGAAGTCATCGCCGCCGCGAAATGGGCGACGGGACTGCTCAAAAATCCTGACGACCTGCTGAAAGGTTCGCCGGCGCTGCCGCTCGGCGCGATCAACGACGCCACGCCGGAAGGAAAACAAATTCTCGCCTCCGCCAAACAGATTCTCGCCAACCTTGGCAAGGCCGACACCACGGCCATCGGACTTGAAGACACGGCGGACACGGCGAAAATTTTTGCCGCCACGAATTTCAACGGCGACGGCATCATTCCCGCCGACGCCGCCAGCGACGACGCGACCAAAGCCGTCATCACCGACATCATGGCCTGCCTCGGCATCGAGAACGACCGCAGCGGCAAGCCGGGCATCGGGCAGGCCAAAGTTGACACTTTTTTTACCGAGGCGCAGGCGCATTCCGATTGGTGGAAGCAGGCCGAGGGCGACAAAAATATCCTGCCGCTCGGTGAAGCCACCGCTGCCGCGTCCGCTGCGGTGAAAGCGGTGAAGGTGAAGGTGGACGACTTTTTCGCGCGCTGCCGGCTGGCCGCATTTGATGCGCGCGCCATCGCCGCGCTGAACCGGCAGGAGTCCGAATACCTCGCGCTGGCCGCGAAAGATTTGACCATCACCTCCGCCGAAATCGCCAGCTTCCCGCTCGCGCAAATCGCCGCCGGCAAGGCGTTGCCGCTCGTGGACGGGGTGAATCCCGCATGGGCCGGCGCGCTGGCGGCGCTGCAATCAGTCGCCGTCAAGCCGCTGCTCGGCGACAAAAACTCCGTCACTGAATCCGATTGGGCGGCGTTGAACGCAAAGCTCGCGCCATTTGAAGCTTGGTCCGCCGGCAAGGTCGGTGCGACGGTGGAAAAACTTGGATTGAAACGCGTGCGCGAAATCCTCGCCAGCGAAGCGAAGATAAAAATCGGCGCGCTTATTTTGCAGGACAAGGCATTGGAGCCGGAGGCGAATGCGATTGCCGCCGTGGAAAAATTGATCCGGTTTAACCGCGATCTTTACACGCTGTGCGTCAATTTTGTCAGCTTCAAGAATTTTTACAGCCGCAAAGTCCCGGCGATTTTCCAGGCCGGACGATTGTATCTGGACCAGCGCAGTTGCGATCTGTGCCTGACCGTCGAGGACGCGGGCAAGCACGCGACGATGGCCGGTCTGGCCGGCGCGTATCTAGCGTATGTGGACTGCGTGCGCAAGGACACGGGCGAAAAATTGAGCATCCTCGCGATTTTCTCGCAGGGCGACGACGACAATTTGATGGTCGGACGCAACGGCATTTTCTACGACCGCAAGGGCCGCGATTTTGATGCGACGATTTCAAAAATCATCGCCAACCCGATCAGCCTGCGGCAGGCGTTCTGGGCGCCTTACAAAAAATTTGTCCGCGTGATTGATGAACAGGTCGCCAAACGCGCTGCGGATGCCGATGCCAGTGTGAATTCGCAGCTTTCCGCCACCGCCACCACCACGGTCAGCGCGACGCCCGCCGCGCCGGCCAAAAGCAAGATTGACACCGGCACGCTGGCCGCCATCGGTTTGGTCTTGACGACCTTGATGGGTGCGTTGGGAACCATTTTTTCAAAAATACTCGGATTGGAATGGTGGCAGATTCCACTGGCGTTCGTCGCCATCCTGCTGGCCATCTCCCTGCCGTCGGTCATCATCGCCTGGCTCAAGCTGCACAAGCGGAATCTCGGTCCGATTCTCGACGCCAACGGCTGGGCCGTGAACGCCAAGGCCAAGATGAACGTGCCGTTCGGCGCGAGCCTCACGCAAATCGCCACGCTGCCGCCCGGTTCGCAGCGCGACCTCGTGGATCCGTTCGCGGAGAAGAAAAGTCCGTGGCCAAAAATCATCGTCGTGCTGGTCGTCCTCGCGGTGATTGGTGGTTGCTGGTATTGCGGCAAGTTCGACGGCGTGCTGCCGGGAAAAATCAAGAGCACGACGGTTCTTGGGAAAAACGCGCCGGCTTACGTCGCGCCGACAAATTCAATCGCCGTTCCGGCGGTGGTTTCGACCAACGCGCCCGCGCCAGCGGCAAAATAATTCCGCGCCAAATTCAAAGTCCGGGCGTTCGCGTCCGGGCTTTTTATTTTCCGGCGATGTGACAAAATCATTTTGATGCCACGCGAAACCGCCGCCGCCAAAAAAGAACGCACGATGAAAATCATCGCCGTATTGCAACGGACTTATCCGGACGCGCACTGCGAGTTGGATTTTTCCAATCCGCTGCAACTGCTCATCGCCACGATTCTTTCCGCACAATGCACGGACAAGCGCGTGAATCTGGTGACGGCGGAGTTGTTCAAGAAATATCGCAGCGCCAAAGATTTTGCGGAAGCGCCACTGGGTGAGATTGAGGAAGCCGTGAAGACCACCGGTTTTTTTCGCAACAAAGCGAAGAATATCAAGGCCTGTTGCGCTGCGCTCGTGGAAAAATTCAGCGGCGAAGTGCCGCGCACGATGGACGAACTGCACGCGCTCGCTGGCGTCGGGCGCAAAACAGCGAACGTCGTCCTAGGAAACGCCTTTGGCATCAACGTCGGTGTGGTGGTGGATACGCATGTCACGCGGCTCTGCAACCGGCTCGGCCTGACCAAGCAGACGGACGCGGTGAAACTTGAGCAGGAGCTGATGCAACTGGTGCCGCAAAAAGATTGGACGCTGTTCAGTCATTGGCTCATCTGGCACGGCCGCCGCCGCTGCGTCGCACGCACGCCGGACTGCGCGAACTGCGAAATTAAAAAACTCTGCCCGCAAATCGGGGTGAAGAAGTGATTTTGCCACAGAGTTACAGAGACGCAGAGGGGAAAAATAATTTTTTCTCTGTGCCTCTGCGTCTCTGTGGCTAATCTTCTGGTTTAATGAACTGGCTTCTAATCAACTCCGGCCGGTGCGATGCCGCGTTCAACATGGCGCTGGACGAGGCGTTGCTGGAGGCGATGCCCCGTTTGCAACAAACGGTATTACGTTTCTACGGCTGGACGGAACCGGCGGCGACGTTTGGCTATTTCCAGAAATTTTCTAACGTGGAGCAGGCCACGCCGTTGCGACCGCTCATCCGTCGTCCGACTGGCGGGGGCATCGTGCCGCACGACGCGGACTGGACTTACAGCGCCGTTTTTCCGCCCGGCCACGAATGGCATTCGCTCAAAGCGGAAGAAAGTTATCGTCGCATCCACGACTGGCTGCGACTGGCATTTGCGGAATTAAAAATTGAAACCGAGCTGGCACCGTGCTGTAAAAAATCGTTGCCGGGACAATGCTTTGCCGGTCACGAAAAATTCGACCTGCTCTGGCGCGGTAAAAAAATCGCGGGCGCGGCACAGCGGCGGAATAAACTGGGCTTGCTGATCCAAGGCTCGGTGCAGCCGCCGGCGGTTTCAATTGCGCGCAGTGATTGGGAACGGGCGATGGTTGCGGTGGCGGCAGCGCAATTTGGCGTCCGCTGGCAGACGGGCGCGGCGGATGCCGGATTGCTGGCGGCGGCAAATCAACTGGCCGGTGAAAAATTTTCGCTGGCACATTACAATCAAAAGCGATAACTGCGGAGTCTGGCTGGATTCCGATGAAATTCTTCCGCATCCACCGCGCGCTGTAAAAAATTTATGGAAACCAGACCAGATCGGGATTATTCGTGATGCCTTTGCCCGCCGGGAAATTCCAATACTCCGTGTTGCGAAACCGCGCGACATGGCCGTCGAGAAAGACAAACTGTGCACCGTGGTTGTGCAGGTTGGTATGGACATTGTTTTCTTGCGCGACTGGAGCAAGTCCACCGTTGTCGAAAAGCCAGACGGTGGCCGTTGGCTGCCGGACTGAAGTTATTTTCACTTGATTACCGGTGCCCAGGCCGTTCACATGCTCGTTCAGACAATAATGAAACAGATTATTTCCGTTGCTCCGGCGCGGGTTGCCCGGGCAGATCCACACGGAGTGTCCGGGCGCAATGCTGGCATTCGTCCGCCACGGCATTTCAGCGTAAGACGGCAGGCCCATGACTTTGGGCAGATCAACATACCAGCCTTCAGTGGTCGAACTGCCGCTGGCCGAACCATCCTTGGGCAGATAATCCTCGTGATCCGTCACATAAAGATGCGTGGCCAGTCCCCATTGCTTGAGATTGCTCCGGCACGCCACCGCCTGCGCCGTGGCCTTTGCCCGGCTTAATGCCGGCAACAGCATCGCCGCCAGAATCGCGATGATGGCGATCACCACCAGCAGTTCGATCAACGTGAATGCGCGCAAAACCTTCATGAGGATTTCTGTTTTGAGCCTGCAACGGATTAGCACATTGACGGAACGATTGGCAAAACAATTTTCGCTGGCCAATGAACTGAATGAAACGTCGTTGAGCCGCTCAAGCATTGGCGTGCCGCTGCCCGTCTGCTAATCTCTTGCGGTGATTACGCAAGATGACATCAAGAACGCGCTCGCCGCCGTGAAATATCCGGGCTATTCGCGCGACATTGTTTCGTTCGGACTCGTCAAAGAAATTTCCGCCGCCAACGGCGCGGTCAGCGTCACGATGCAATTGACCTCGCCGAATCTCGAAGCCGCGCAGCAAATCAAAATGGAAAGCGAGCGCATCCTGAAAAATCTTCCCGGCGTGAATCACGTTCATGTTGAAGTTCGCCAGCCCGCCGCTGGATCAGCCGCGCCAACAAATCCATTCGCGAATCAGAATAAAGTTTCCGGCGTGAAACGCATCATCGCCATTGCCAGCGGCAAAGGCGGCGTGGGCAAATCCACTTGCTCGGTGAATCTCGCGTGCGCGTTGACGCATCTCGGCGCGAAAGTCGGTCTGCTGGATTGCGACATTTACGGGCCGAGCATTCCGCTGATGATGGGCGTTCACGAAAAACCGACCGTCAACGCAGCCGAGCGCCTCGTGCCGCCGTCCAATCACGGCGTGAAAGTGATGAGCATCGGCCTGCTGGTCACGGACGACCAGCCGGTGATCTGGCGCGGGCCGATGATCACGAAAACCATCCAGCAATTTCTCCTCGCCGTCGAATGGGGCGAACTGGATTTTCTGCTCGTGGATCTGCCGCCGGGCACGGGCGACGCGCAGCTTTCGCTCTGCCAGACCGTGCCGCTCGACGGCGGCGTCATCATCAGCACGCCGCAGGAGGCGTCGCTCGGCGTCGTGCGCAAAGGCATCGCGATGTTCCGCAAGGTGAACGTGCCGATCCTCGGCATCGTGGAAAACATGAGCTACTTCACCACGCCGAACGGCGAGCGCGTGGAAATTTTCGGTCACGGCGGCGGCAAGGAAGAGGCCGCGCGGCAGAATGTTCCGTTCCTCGGCGAAGTGCCGATATTCACCGAAATCCGCGACGGCGGCGACCGCGGAATGCCGATTGTGGTTTCCACGCCGAATCACGCGGCAGGCAAGGCGTTCATTCAAATCGCGGAAACGCTGCGGAAAAATCTGAAATAATTTTCAGCCACGGATGAAACACAGATTGAACACGGTTAAAAAAGATTTGGCGTTCACTCTGGTTGAACTGCTGGTGGTCATTGCCATCATCGCAATTCTCGCCGCGCTTTTGCTGACGGTAATTTCTCAATCCAAAGGAAGAGCGCAAAGAATTCAATGTGCAAGCAATTTGCATCAACAAGGAGTGGCACTGAATGTTTTTCTGTCAGACAATCATGGTTATCCACCGATTTATGCGAATAAAAATGACGGCTATCTTGACTATGATAGAAGCTGGATTGCCCAACTGGAACAAGTAGGATTTGGAATTTCTCAACCTCAAGCAAATTATTTTAAAAAAGAAATTTGGCTGTGCCCTTCAGCCCAATGGACATCTAATGTTTTAGGTTCTCCGCCCTGTTGCTATGGCTACAACTGTGGCAGTATTAATCAAAACGACCCCAATTATACCAATCGGCTTGGTCTTGGAGGTCTTTATAATCGAATTTCGCACATTTTTATCCCAATCACTGAATCAGACGTAATCGCGCCAAGCGACATGATGGCAATAGGAGACAGTTTTGATGGAACAATCGTTTTGTCGCGTGTAGCTGTAACCGAAAATGCGAAATACGGGAACATTCTTACCCGTCATCAAGGCAAGGCTAACGTGGTATTTTGCGACGGCCACGTTGAATCGCCGACGCTGCAATTTCTTTTTGCAGACACCAGTGACGCCGCCTTGGTCCGCTGGAATCGCGACCATCAGCCGCACCGCGAAAAACTTTCGCCGTGATGCTTCGGAACGCGGCATTTATGCCGCTTCAATTTTCAAAACTTCGGGATGGTGGAACATCCGAAACCATGTGGGCGTTGAAGCGGCATAAATGCCGCGCCCCGTAATCGCCCAGCCCCAAGCTGCGGAGCAGCGCACGCCAGTAGCCCACAGCGCGAGCTGTGGGTTAAGATTCACAACCGAAAAAGCTCCGGCAGGAGCGACAGAAAAATCACGGCGCAAAAAATTTTCTTCCGCCCCGTCTGGGGCTTGATTCATTTGGCAACCAAGCCCACGGTTTCACCGTGGGCTATTTTCTGTCGCCACTCCGTGGCTGGGCAAAGTCTTCGGCGGAATCCGTTCTCATTCTTCCTTGAAATGACACCTTTATTTTCAAGCGTTTTGGCGGTTCATTTTTCTATTGCGCGTTTGGCCGCGAAGATTTAACTTGGAATTCACGAATATGTCGAACGCTGCCAAAGAATCACCATCGGCGAACGATTTGCTGAAGAACTCTTCGCTCTACCGCGAGTTTCAGGCAGAGCGCGAGGAAATCCTCCGGCACAAGTGGATCGAGTCGGAAAAAGCCGGCCGGGACATCGGTTTTGAGCAGGCGCTGACGGATTGGATCATCAAGCACCGCTCCACTTGGCGCAAAAACCGCCAGGCCGCCGCCATGAATTGAACTGAATTTGTTCCTTTAACGCCGCCCTGCGAGGTGGCGAAGGAAACCATGAACGCCAAACGCTTAACGCGAATCGGCTCCGCCCGGCGGAGTGATTCGCGATTTTTATTTTTCAATCATTTATCATTCTCGTCCTCATCGTCACCCTCGCTTTTGTTTTTGAGGATGAGGATGACGATGAGCACGAGGAGGATTTTTCCCCATGCCTGAAGCCACTGTCATCCTCAACGCCCCCGCCATCCAGCGCGCGCTCACGCGCATTGCGCATGAGATCGCCGAGCGCAATGAAAATTCCGCCGAGGTCGTGCTGGTCGGCATCCCGCTGGTGGGCGACCAACTGGCGTTCCGGCTCGGAAAAATTCTCTCGGACATCTGGAAGCTGCCGGTGCCCGTCGGCACGCTCGATGTCTCGATGCACCGCGACGATCTGGACCAGCGAGCCGCCCCGATGATTCATCCAACCGTCATGCCGTTCGATGTGACCGGACGGACGGTCGTGCTGGTGGACGACGTGTTCTTCACCGGTCGTACCACGCGCGCGGCGATGGATGCGCTGAACGACTTTGGCCGGCCCAAAAACATTCAACTCGCCGTGCTGATTGACCGCGGCCATCGCCAACTGCCGGTGCGCGCAGATTTTGTCGGGAAAAATGTGCCGACGACCATCACGGAAAAAGTGCGCGTGCGGCTGGACATTCCCGGCCAGCCGGACGAGGCCGTGCTGGAAAAATGACATGAGCTGGAACCGAAAACATCTGCTCGACATCGAATCGCTCACGGCGGACGAAATCGTCACCGTGCTCGACACGGCCAAGGCGTTCAAGGCGGTCGGCGAGCGGGCGATTAAAAAAGTTCCGGCGTTGCGCGGCAAAACGGTCGTGAACCTGTTCATCGAGCCGTCCACGCGCACACGCATCAGTTTTGAACTGGCGGCACAGCGGCTGACCGCCGACATCGTGAATTTTTCCGCCGACGCGTCGTCGTTCAAAAAAGGCGAGACACTCAAGGACACGGCCAGAAATCTTGAGGCGCTCAACGCCGATTTCATCGTCATCCGCCACAGTGCGTCGGGTGCGCCGCACTTTCTGTCGCGCGTCGTGAACGCCAGCATCATCAACGCCGGCGACGGCGCGCACGAGCATCCGACGCAGGCGTTGCTCGACGCCTTCACGATCCGCGAGCACAAGGGGAAAATCGCCGGATTGAACGTGACGATCCTCGGCGACATCCTTTACAGCCGCGTCGCCCGCTCAAACATCTGGGCGTTGACGAAGCTTGGCGCGAAGGTGACACTTTGCGGGCCATCCACGCTGGTGCCTAAGACTTTTGAGCAGATGGGCTGTCGCGTGACGCATGATGTGGACGAGGCGCTGCGCGACGCGGACATCATTCATTTGCTGCGCATCCAGCACGAGCGCCAGCGCAAGACGATGTTTCCCAGCATCGGCGAATACACGAATCTGTTCGGCTTGAACAAGGCGCGGTTGGCCAAAACCAAGCCGGAAGCGCTCATCATGCATCCGGGTCCGATCAATCGCGGCGTGGAAATTGACAGTGAAATCGCCGACTGCGGACGCTCGTTGATTCTGGAGCAGGTGACGAACGGCCTGGCCGCGCGCATGGCGGTTTTATTTCTGCTCAACGGCGGCAAAGGCCCGCAGGAAGTGGCGTAAAATAAATTACGCCGTTGCCGGATTTGTTCCCGGCTCGACGGCTGGAGATTTTTTGCGGCGTTTGCGCGTCGCCCATGCCTGAAAAGATTCCAAGTAGAGATAAACCACCGGCGTGATGTAGAGCGTGAGGCATTGCGAGACGACCAAGCCGCCGACGACGGTAAGACCGAGCGCGCGCCGGGCTTCGCCACCAGCGCCAAGTCCCAGCGCAATGGGCAGCGTGGCCATCAGCGCGGACATCGTGGTCATCATGATCGGGCGGAAGCGCAGGAGACAACCTTCGTGGATGGCATCGGCGGCGGATTTGCCGTGCTCGCGTTGCGCGTTGACGGCGAAGTCAATCATCATGATGGCGTTTTTCTTCACGATGCCGATGAGCATGATGAGGCCGACGAATCCGTAAATGTTCAAATCAATCCGGAAAATCATCAGCGTCAGCAGCGCGCCAAAACCCGCCGACGGCAGGCCGGACAAAATCGTCAGCGGATGGATGAAACTTTCGTAAAGGATTCCGAGGATGATGTAAATGACAAGGATGGAAACGATGAGCAACGCGAACAACCCCGCCTGCGACGATTGGAAAACCGCCGCTGCACCCTGAAAACTCCCGGTGATAGTCGCGGGCAGGTGCATGTCAGTTTCAATTTTCTGCAATTGACTGACGGCAGTGCCGAGCGAAGTGCCGGGCGCGAGGTTGAACGTGATCGTCACCGACGGCAATTGTCCGACGTGCGAGATGCTGGTCGGGCCGACGGTGCGCGTCAATTTTGCGACGGCGCTCAACGGGATCAATTTGGGCATGCCGTTGGTGTCGGTCACTGAACTGGTGATGTAAAGTTGTGCGAGGGCTTCAGGTTCGCGTTGGAATTGCGGCTCGACCTCGAAGACGACCCAGTATTCGGCCACATCGGCATAAATCGTTGAAGATTGCCGTTCGCCGTAGGCGTCGTAGAGTCCATTTTCGATCTGCTGCGGAGTGACGCCGAGCGCGGCGGCCTTGTCGCGGTCAATTTGCACATTGACCTGCGGAGCGGCGATTTGCAGATCGGTTGTCACGTCCTGAAAGCCCGGTTCGTGTGCAAGCTTGTCGGTCAGGAGCGGCGCCCAATGAAACAATTCCTTCACGTCGGTGTCCTGCAGGCTGTATTGGTAAAGTCCCTTGCTCTGCTGCCCGCCGACGTTGATGAGCGGCGGGACTTTCAGATAAACATTCATGCCCGGCATCTGCGCGAATTTGGGGCGCATTTCCTGGATGACCTGCGTCACGCTTAATTTCCGCTGCGATTTATCTTTCAGGCGCATGAAGATGCGGCCATTGTTCAAATTTCCGCCGCCGCCGATGAACGAGATGAATCCGTCCACGTTCGAATCCGCCGCGACAATTTTCATCGCGGCAAGCTGGGCTTTGCGCATCGCATCGAAAGAAATATCCTGCGCCGCCTCGGTCGTGGACGCGAGCCGGTTGGTGTCTTCGTCGGGGAAAAAGCCCTTGGGAATGACGTAGAACAACACCGCCGTTGCAATGAAAATTCCCAGCGACACGAACATGGTCGCACGGCGGTGGCGCATGACCACCTGCAATGTGCGGTCATAGCCGTCGCGCAGCCAGTCGAAGAAACGTTCGAAGGCGTTGTAAAGTTTCCCGTGCTTTTTCTCCTTTTCCGAATGCACGAAACGGCTGCACATCATCGGCGTCAGCGTCAGCGAAACGAAACCTGAAACCAAAACGGCCACGACAATTGTCACGGCGAATTCGTGCAGCAGCCGTCCAAGCAATCCGCTCATGAACAAAACCGGAATGAAAACCGCCGAGAGCGAAAGCGTCATTGAAATAATCGTGAAGCCGATTTCGCTCGAACCTTTGAGCGCGGCTTCCATCGCCGGTTCGCCGTTTTCCATGTGGCGTACGATATTTTCGAGCATGACAATGGCGTCGTCCACGACGAACCCGACGCACAACGTGAGCGCCATGAGCGAAAGATTGTCGAGGCTGTAATTCAGCAGCGCCATGACCGCGAACGTGCCGATGAGGGACATCGGCAGCGCAAGGCTCGGAATCAGCGTCGCCGAAAGATTCCGCAGAAATAAAAAAATCACCATGATGACGAGGCAAACGGCGAGGAACAGCGTGTGTTCCACGTCCGAAACCGACTGGCGGATGGTCAGCGAACGGTCAATCAACACGTCCAGGTTCACCGACGCGGGAATCGCCGCCCGGAATTGCGGCAGCAATTTTTTGATGTTGTCCACGACTTCAACCGTGTTCGCGCCCGGCTGGCGCTGGACGGCGAGCACGACGGCCGGCGTATTGTCATACCAGCCCGCACTTTTGTCGTTTTGCACGCTGTCGAACACGTTGCCCAACTGCTGCAGCCGCACCGGATTGCCGTTGCGATAGGCGACGATCATCGGGCGATAATCCGACGCCACGTTGAGCTGACCGCTCGCCTGGATGGTGAATGCCTGATGGTTTCCGTAAAGCGTGCCAAGCGGCTGGTTCACATTTCCTGCTTCAACAGCCTGCTCGACCTGGTCAATGCCGAGTCCATAGGCCGCGAGTTTGTTCGGGTCAACCTGGATGCGCACGGCGTAAGGCTGGGCGCCGAACACGCTGACCTGCGCGACGCCGTTGATCTGCGAAATCTGTTCCGCCAGCAGATTTTCGGCATAATTGTCCACTTCTGAAAGCGGCAGCGTCGGCGACGACATCGCCAGAAAAATGACCGGCGTGTCCCCGGGATTGACTTTCTGATACGTCGGCGGCGTCGGCAGGTTCGGTGGCAATTGCTTGGCGGCCTTGGCGATGGCCGACTGCACGTCCTGCGCCGCCGCGTCAATGTTACGGTCGAGCGAAAATTGGATCGTGATGGAAACCGAGCCGACCGAGCTGACGGACGACATATTGTCCACGCCCGCGATGGTCGAGAATTGTTTTTCCAGCGGCGTGGCCACCGCCGAAGCCATCGTTTGCGGGCTCGCGCCGGGCAAACTTGCCGAAACGGAAATCGTCGGATAATCCACGCTCGGCAGGTCGCTCACCGGCAACTGGCGGAAACCGACGAGGCCAAACAATAAAATCGCCGACATTACCAGCGTGGTCATCACCGGGCGGCGGATGAAAAGTTCGGGAACGCTCATGCTAATTCGCCGGCGAATTGGTGGCGGAATCGCCGGAACTTTTGACCGTGACTTTCATTTTTGGCGCGAGCCGCAACTGTCCGTCGGTCACCACCGTTTCGCCGGCCTTCAATCCGCTTTGCACAACCATTTCGTTTCCAAAGGGGATGCCGGTTTTCACCGGACGATTTTCAACCGTTTGATCTGCTTTCACGACGTAAATGAACTGGCCGTTTTGCCCGACTTGCACCGCCTGCGACGGCACGACGACCGCGTTCGTCAATTCCGAGAGCGTCAGCACTACTTGCACAAATTGTCCCGGCCACAGCGCGTCGTCCTCGTTCGGAAATGTTGCCTTGAGCAAAATCGTTCCCGTCGTTTGATCCACGGAATTGTCCACAAAAGTCAAATCGCCCTGCGGCGGGGAAACGGTCATGTTTTCAAAAGTCACGGACGCTTTCAGCGTTCTTTCGCGCATCTGTTTTTGGATTTCCGGCAGAAATTGTTCCGGCACGGCGAACTCGACGTAAATCGGGTGAATTTGATTTATCGTCAGCAATATGTCGTCCGGCGCTTTCACGACGTTGCCTTCGTGAATTTGCAGGCTGCCCGTCACGCCGTCAAACGGCGCGCGGATTTCCGTGAACTCCAGATTCAATTCGTCAGATTGCACGGTTGCGGCCAGCGTATCCCTGTTGGCTTTGCTCGTGTCATATTGATCCTGCGATTCAATTTTTTGCTCGTATAATTTTTCGTCGCGCGC
>Ga0210402_10004467_pt1 | contig 12754 bp, 10 predicted proteins | sample IncBWC7MmetaG_FD_161055 | JGI IMG/M metagenome (GOLD analysis project Ga0210402, IMG submission 161055) | Forest soil microbial communities from Barre Woods Harvard Forest LTER site, Petersham, Massachusetts, United States - Inc-BW-C-7-M | ecosystem: Environmental > Terrestrial > Soil >...
GCCGGTCGCCTGCACCACGGTTTGCAGCGTGTACAAGGGACTGGTGCCAAGATCGCCAAACACAACGCCCAGCGCGCCAAAGGCAGCCCACCCGGACGGTCGCCCCTGGCGCGTCGAGGTCGTCACGCGTTCTGAGCGTTTGTAACAGTCCCGCGCCGGCGAAGGCGCAACGAATGCCGCACTCGCGCCAGGCACAGCGCGCCGAGTCCCAGCAGGGTCGCAAGGCCGAGCGCGCCGCCGCCCGAGTGCGAGCCGGACGATGCGGGCGGAGCAGCGGTAACCGTGAGGGTCACGGTGGTCGTGGGAGAGGTGCCCGCAATGTTGGTGCACGCGAGGGTATAGGGGTAGCTGCCCACCGCGGCGGGCGTGAGATTTTGCATACCCTTAGCAGCCAGTGGGCCGCTCCCGGACCAAGTGCCGGAAGGCGTGCAGCCTTGGTTGTTCGCAGAAGTCCAGGTGATCGTGGTCGAGCTGCCCACGACGATGGAATTCGCACCCAGGGTCAGCGTGGGCGCCGCAGGAAGGGTCGCGGGTATCTTACTTGCGGCCGCATCGGCCTGAATGAATCCATAGCCCGCCGAAACGTTAGGTGCAACGCCATTCATCGCAACCGCGGTCTGGCTCAGCGCGTCGTAAAGCTGCGTAAGTGTCAGCGCCGGATCGGCCTGCAGGAACAGCGCCGCAATGCTGGCGATGTGCGGCGTAGCCGCCGAGGTGCCGAAGAAATTGGGGTAGCTGGCATTGTTCTGGCAGCCGACAATCATGCTGTTATCCAAAATTGGCGGATTTACTTTCGCGAATTGAAAACCGAGAAATGTGTCGCTGCCGCCATCGGGCCCGACGAAATCGGGTTTCTGACGAACCACGCCCAGTGCCGGGAGACGCACTCCATTGACATCGAACAAAATCGGATCGCCGCCCAGGGATGAAAAATATTCCAGAGTGGGCGCCGTGGCTCCGCAGGCCTGAGTGTCCAAGAAAAACGCGGCGCCGATGGCCATGGCGCCGGCGGCACCCGGATGACCTTGGATCGTGGCGCTGTGGGTCGCAAAGTTCGTGATGGTGCTGCCGCCGCCGTCGTCCTCGACCACCACCTTGACGCGGCCTGGTGTGGTGCCAGCCGCCAGCCCCACGACGATGCTGATGGTTTCCACAGCACTGGGATTCGCATTAGTTGCAGGATTGACGATGAGTAGCAACTGCACCGGATCCACGCCCAACTCGTTCGGACCGGTACAGGACGTGGGAACCGTCTGCAGAGTGTCGTCGTAAATCACGTCGGTGCCGCTGACACCGAGCACGCATAGATCCATTTGACTGGTGGCGCCGCCGCTCGTGGGTGCGCCAGTCACGTAGGGCTGATCCCACTCGAGGACTATCGTGAGGAATTGACCCGGCAGCATTGACGGAATGGTCACAGGCAGCGACGTCACGGGATTGCCGCCAGTCGTTCCGAAGGTCAGCAATTGTTCGCCCGCGGTCGGCCCGCTACCAGGGGTTGCAAAGCTCGGCGCCAAGTTGTCGTACGCCAGATTGCTGTTGTTGCCCGCCGCGGAAAAATACGCCACGCCCTGCGCTTGTACAGCATCGATGGCCTGCGCGACGATGCCATCCTGAAAGAACGGCTCATCGAAGTAACCCACATCATCGGCGATCACTTTGGCGCCGGCATTCGCCAGCTTGCCGATTCCGGAGGCAAAATCCGCTTCGCTGTTGTCCGCAGTGTAGAAGGCAAGGCTGGCGCCCGGCGCGACATCATGCACGATCTGCATCATCGCCCGGCCCTCATCGCCGAGCGGCGTCAGGATCGGCTTTCCATAGTTGAAGCAGGGCGCTTCCGCGATCACGTTGACGGCGGAGGGTAAATCGCCGGTTGATGTGTCAGTCGCGGCAGTTGCCGTGAATCCATTGTAGGCGTAACCCGGATAGCCCGAGACCGGCACTCCGCTACCGGGCGCGGCATATTGCGCATAGCAATCGTAGCTGTCTGAAATCACACCGATGGTCACACCGGCGCCGTCGAGCGCGTTGGCCGAGCGCACCGAATCGCTGTGCTGCACGAAATCGCCCTGCGAGGTAACCGCGCCCGTGCGCGTTCGCGACATCGCGGCGCGAACGGCATGTAGTTCGCCCAGCGCAGTCGCCGCGTCCAGTTGTGATACCGGCAGCCATCCGCCGACGTCATTGGAATAGACAGAGGCACGTTGCAGACCCAGTGCACCCAACGCGGCCTTCAATTGCTGAGGGTCACCCAAAGTGACGGCATCGATCGATACCAGCGGCTCGGCGCTGTCCGCCGGCTGAATGAATTTGGCGGCGGGATTCAATGCGTGCAAGTCGGCCAGCGCGTGATCCGGGCGCACGCGGTTCAAGTGGCGCGCAATATCTGCAAGCGCCGCGTCGAATTTGGAACCGTTCGCGCTGGCGCGTTGCTGCGGGCTGCGGCTGCCAAAGGCCTGCAACTTGGCAGTGCCGGGCGGATTTGCGTGGAGTCTGGGCTGTACGGGACCAACCGCGGACACCGCCGTGATCAAGCCCAAAACGGCCACGATACCAACTGCAAAGAAGCGTGAAGTCATCCCAGTCTCCCTAAACCACCATGGGTGGTCGAGTTGAGACCTGCCCAACGGCAAAAAGTTTGTTCGTCATGGTAACAGCAGCGCAGCGAGCCGCGAAAAAGTCGTGGGTTTGCGACGACGATTGAGCTCGAACGAGGCCTTTTTCGCTTGATTTCCGCCAAAAAACTCGACCTGGATGACTCGCGAGACCGCAAACGCGATAATCTGCTCGTGAGAACAACTACGACCATGCAGCTTCGAACACGAGTCCAGGGCGGCGGTACCCCACGCCTTGAACGCTGGGGAGTCGACAGCGAATACGGCACGTTGCGCGACGTCCTGATCGGGCCGGTCGATCATTTCGCGTGGCAGGGGGGTAATGCGGTTGCACAGCGCGCCGAGCGCGTCGGATTGCACTTCGATTTCAAGGTCGCCCGGCGGCAATACGATGAGATGCTCGATGCCTATCGACGCGCCGGGGTCAAGGTCCACTTCCTCGCGGCGGATCCCGACCTGCCCTATCAACTCTTCGCGCGCGACAGCAGCGTGATGACCCCCTGGGGCGCTGTCATCATGCAAATGCAAAAGCCCTATCGACGCGGCGAATACGCCGCCTGTCTTAAGTTTTATCTCGCTGAAGGAATTCCGATCTACGATTTGATCACCGCGGGCAATATCGAGGGCGGTGATTTCATGGTGCTCGAGCCCGGCATCGCCGCCTGCGGCTTTTCAGGCGAGCGCTCGATCGAGCCGGCGGTGCGCCAGCTCAAGGGTTGGTTCGAGGCGGAAGGCTGGGAAATGCACACCTATGCCTTCGATCCGCATTTTCTGCACCTGGACGTGCAGATGGGCATGATCGCGGAGGGCCTGGCGGTGGCGTGCGTGGAAGCGGTCGAGCCGGAAATGATCGAATGGCTGCGATCCAAGCGCATTCGCGTCATTCCGATTCCGTACAGCGATGCGATGCAGCTCGGCACCAATGTCGTTGCCTTGGGTGATGGGCGCGTGCTGGTGCCCGCCTCGAGCAAAAATCTCATCGCCGCCTGCCGTGCCGAGGGCCTGACGGTTTATGATCCGGATGTTTCCATGATCGGCAGTGGCGGCGGTGCGGTACATTGCATGTGTCAGGCGCTGAAGAGAGATCCGGCGGCGCGCCGCTAGCGTAAATCCGCCGATTCAAGTTCCACCCAAACATAAGGGCGCCCCGTGACAGCCATTCGTTCTCTGATGTACCTGAATTTGACGCTCAGCTTAGGCGTCGGCAGCTTCTCTGCACCGGTGCGCGCCGCGGCGCCTCTGGAGCTGGAATCAAGCGATGGCATGGTCGTAACCGCCCAGCACACCGCCTCCGAGGTCGGGGCGCAGATTCTGCGCCAGGGCGGCAACGCCATCGATGCGGCGGTTGCGGTCGGCTACGCGCTGGCGGTGACGCACCCCTGCTGCGGCAATCTCGGCGGCGGCGGGTTCATGACGATTCACCTTGCCGACGGCAGAAACACATTCCTCAATTTTCGCGAGAAGGCGCCGCTGGCCGCGCGCGCCGATATGTTCCTCGATGCGCAGGGCAAGGTGCTCAGCGACAAAAGCTTGACCGGATACCTGGCGGTGGGTGTGCCCGGCACGGTCATGGGCCTGGAAACGGCACGCGAGAAGTACGGCACCTTGCCGCGCGCGACCCTGATGGCGCCGTCCATCCGCCTGGCCGCGGATGGTTTCATCCTGACCCGGGGCGATGTCGACGTGCTCAACGATGCCACCAAGGCATTTCGCACACAGCCCAATGTCGCCGCGATCTTCCTCAAGAATGGCAGTCCTTTTGCGCCGGGTGACCGGTTGCGACAACTGGATCTCGCCGCGACCTTGCGCGCCATCAGCGATGGCGGCACGGATGTGTTCTATCACGGCGCGATCGCCGCAGCGGTAAGCGCAGCGAGCCAGGCTCATGGCGGCCTGCTGACCCGCGAAGACTTCGCGGCGTACACCGTCACCGAATTGGCGCCGATCACCTGCGCCTACCGCGGCTATACGGTCGTTTCCGCCCCCCCGCCGAGTTCCGGAGGCGTCACGCTGTGCGAGATGCTGCAGGTGCTCGAAGGCTATCCCTTAAGCAAAATGGGTTTTCATTCCAGCTCTTCGGTACATGTGATGACCGAAGCCATGCGCCATGCCTACCGCGACCGCAACACTTATCTCGGCGATCCGGCCTTCGTAGATAACCCGGTTGCGCGTCTGCTGTCGGCGCGCAATGCAGAATCGATCAGGGCACATGTTCTGCGGAATCGAGCCACGCCTTCCGCGAGTCTTCTGGGTGGAGCAGCCCCCAACGAGCATGCGACCACCACCCACTACTCGATCGTCGATCGCTTGGGCAACGTCGCGTCGGTCACGTACACGATCAACGACGATTTCGGGGCGAAAGTCATCGCCGGCAACACCGGATTTTTCTTGAACAACGAAATGGATGACTTCACCTCCAAGCCTGGATTCGCCAACTACTACGGCCTGGTGCAGGGCAAGGCCAACGCAATCGCGCCGGGCAAGCGACCCTTGAGTTCCATGACTCCGACCATCGTGCTCAAAGACGGCAAACCGGTGCTGGTGGTGGGAGCACCGGGTGGGTCACGAATAATAACCACGGTGCTGGAAGTCATCGTCAACGTCATCGACCATGGGATGACGCTGCAGCAAGCGGTCGATGCGCCGCGCATTCATCATCAATGGATGCCCGACACGCTCGCCGGCGAGCCGTTTGCTCTGTCGGCCGACACGGTGAAGGCGTTGACGGGAATGGGCTACAAAGTCGTCGCTCTGGAACCCTGGGGCGCAGGCAACGCTGCCGAAGCCATCGGCATCGCACCCGTCGATGCGGCGGCCGCCAAGGCGTTGGGGTTCGTCAGACCTGGCCGTCTCTACGGCGCCAACGACTCGCGCGCACCGGCGGGATCCGCCGCCGCGCCCTGAGATGAGGGTACATGCCTTATTTCCCACGCTGGTTTATGCGGCCGCCCTGCAGAAGGGCGATTCGCGCGCCTTCAATCGCCAGCTCCTGAAGGAGTGCCGGCAACTGCGCGAAGACGATGCGGCGGGGCGCCGCTGGTCGCTCAAGAACTATGCGGGCGGATATACCTCCTATGGATCCGTGCATCGTCTCCAGGGCATATCGCCGACCTTCGATGCCCTGCGGCGCAAGCTCAATCGTCATGTCGCGGCCTTCGCCCGCGCCGTGGAATGGGATCTTCAGGGCCGCAATCTCGAAATGACCGATTGCTGGATCAATATCATGCCGCGGCACACCGTACACAGCCTGCACCTGCACCCCCACGCGACGTTGAGCGGCACTTATTACCTGCAGGTGCCATCGGGTTCCCCCGGCATCAAATTCGAAGATCCGCGACTGGACCGATTCATGGCCGCGCCGCCGCGCAAACTCAAGGCCCGGCGCGAGGCCAGGGCGTGGATCACGTTCCCCGCCGCGGCCGGCAGGCTGATCCTGTTCGAGAGCTGGCTTCGTCATGAGGTTGTACCGAACCGCGTCGACGCCGAGCGAATCAGCGTAAGCTTCAATTACAACTGGTTCTAAACCAAAGGATTATCAATGCCGGCCACAGCCTCGGATGCCACCATGGCGGTCTTTTTGGATTTGGAGAACATCGCGCTCGGGGCCCGCGATGCCAAATATCCGAGTTTCGATATAGAAAAAGTGCTCGAGCGACTCCTCCTCAAGGGCCACATCGTGGTCAAGAAAGCCTACTGCGACTTCGAACGTTACAAGGACTTCAAACGCGGGCTGCACGAGGCGGCCTTCGAACTCATCGAAATTCCGCACGTCCGGCAGTCCGGCAAGAATTCGGCCGACATCCGTATGGTCGTGGACGCGCTCGATCTCTGCTACACCAAGGGGCATGTCGATACCTTCGTCATCTTGAGCGGCGATTCGGATTTTTCTCCGCTGGTCAGCAAGTTGCGCGAGAACGCCAAAACCGTCATTGGCGTCGGCGTCAAGAATTCCACCTCGGACCTGTTCATCAACAACTGTGATGAATTCATTTACTACGATGACCTGGTCCGCAAGGAGCCGTCCAAGGCCCGTCGCCGCAATGCCGCGGCGACTCGCGCTCCTGCGGTAGCCGCCGAGAACTCGGCCGGCGAAACCAAGGGCCCCGACCTCGGGGCAGCGCTCGACCTCATTGTCGAAACCCTGGAAGCTCTGACCGAAGAGCGCGGCGGCAGCGAACCCATTTGGGGCTCGATGATCAAGCAGGCCATCAAACGCCGCCAGCCGGGATTCAACGAACGCTTCTACGGATTCCGGTCTTTCAATGACATGCTCGGGGACGCCGAAAAGCGCGGTCTGCTCGCGTTGAGGGCGGATGAAAAGTCGGGCGGCTATACCGTGAGTATCCCCGCAAACGCGCAAGATTGAGTGCTTGACCCTCCTCGATGCCGGGGCGCCCCATATAGTTTGACGGCCACTGCTGCGGCGCAAACCTGCGGCAAAGAAAATGGGCTTCGCGAGACCCCTTGGGCTTCCGCCCTCGCCCCTTGAACTTTGATGCGCTGCCCGCATTCAAACCGACATGGATATTTATGGTCGAAAGTCGTGGATGTGGGCGGAAGCCTGTGCGCTTCTGGAACAGGCCGAGCGTAAGCATCGCCAATTCTTCGAGTTGCTGGCCGCGCCAACGACTCACCCGGTGTGGGAGCCGCCGGCGGATATTTTCGCGGACGGATCCCACCTGACAGTCGTCGTCGCGCTGCCCGGCGCGCGTGCCGACGAGGTGACCGTGCAAATAACCGCCACGGGATTGCAGATCGACACCACCGTGCCGCCCCCGGCCGTGGGCGCCGCCGTGAGCGTGGTGCGCTTGGAAATTCCCTATGGACGAATGCGCAGGCGCATCGACTTGCCTCCAGGACGCTATGCCTTGATCGAGCGGCGCCTCGATCACGGCTGCCTGCACCTGCGTCTGCAGCGGGAGGCAGCATGAGCGAAGACATCCTGATCATCCTCCCGGTGCGCAACGCCGTGCTGTTCCCCGGCGTCGTGTTGCCGGTGGCGATTGCCGGCAAGGCCGCGCTCGCGGCCGCGCAAGAAGCGGTGCGCACTCAGCGTCGTGTCGGATTGCTGCTGCAAACGGACCCGGGCGTTGAAGAGCCGTCTCCCGAGGAATTGCATCGCATCGGTACCTCGGCGTCGATCGTGCGTTTCATTACCGCCCCGGACGGTTCGCACCATTTGATTTGCCAGGGCGAAGAGCGATTCTCGGTATTGGACTATGTCAGCCGCGAGCCGTTCCTCGTGGCCCGAATCGACAGCCACAAGGAGCCGACAGTGCTCGATCGCGAGATCGAGGCGCGTGGTCACACCTTGCGCGAACGGGCGCTGGAAGCAGTGCAGCTATTGCCTCAGGCTCCGGGCGAACTCATCAACGCCATTCGCAGCGTCGAGTCGATCCCGGCGCTTGCCGACATGATCGCGAGCTTCATGGACCTGAAACTCGCCGACAAGCAGGAGATCCTGGCGACGCTTGACTTGAAGACGCGGCTCGATCGCGTGCTGACCCTGCTGGGGCGGCGAATCGAAGTGTTGAAGGTGTCGCGGCAAATCGACGAGAAGACCCGCGAAGCATTCGATGAGCGGCAAAAAGAAGCGGTGCTGCGCGAGCGGCTGCATCAGATCCAAAAGGAGCTGGGCGAGGTTGACGGCTCGAAATCCGAGATTGAGGAACTGAAGCAGGCGATCAAGGATGCCGGGATGCCGCCGGAAGCCCTGGAACAGGCGCAGCGCGAACTCAGCCGGCTGGAGCGCATGCCGGAGCAAGCCGCCGAATACTCCATGACTCGAACCTATCTGGATTGGCTGCTCGCCATGCCCTGGTCCAAGCTCGACCCCGAGCAAGTCGACATCGAGCAGGCGCGCAAGATATTGGACGAGGATCATTTCGGGCTGACCAAGGTCAAACGCCGCATCCTGGAATTCCTGGCGGTGCGCAAACTCAATCCCGAGGGCCGCAGTCCCATCCTGTGCTTTGTCGGTCCGCCGGGAGTCGGCAAGACTTCGCTCGGCCAAAGCATCGCCAAGGCGATTGGACTCAAGTTCGGACGTGTGAGCCTCGGCGGCGTGCATGATGAGGCGGAAATCCGCGGCCACCGCCGCACCTATATCGGTTCGCTGCCCGGCAACATCGCGCAGGCGGTGCGCAAGGCCGGCCGCCGCAATCCGGTGCTGATGCTGGATGAGGTCGACAAGCTCTCGGCAAGCTATCAGGGCGATCCGTTTTCCGCGCTGCTCGAGGTGCTGGATCCCGAGCAGAACAACACTTTCCGCGACAACTATCTCGGCGTGCCTTTCGATTTATCGAAGGTGTTGTTCATTGGAACCGCTAATGTGCTGGATTCGATCCCTGCGCCGCTTCGTGATCGCATGGAGATCATCGAGCTGACGGGCTATACGGAAGAGGAAAAACTGCAGATCGCGCGACGCTACTTGCTGAAACGCCAATTGCAGGCCAATGGCTTGACCGCAGAGCAGGTGCAAATCTCGGATGAGGCGCTGCGGCGCGTGATCGCCGACTACACCCGCGAGGCGGGCGTTCGAAACCTGGAGCGTCAGATCGGCGGACTGCTGCGCAACTCCGCGGTCACCATCGCCTCGGGGGACGCGCGCAGCGTATCGATCGACGCCGCTGCGGTGGAGCGAATTCTCGGCCCCGCACGCTTCGAAAGCGACGTCGCCCTTCGCACCAGCGTTCCCGGCGTGGCAACCGGCCTCGCCTGGACGCCGGCCGGCGGCGACATTCTATTCATAGAATCGAGCCGCGTGCGGGGCAGCGGCAAACTGATCTTGACCGGACAGCTCGGCGACGTCATGAAAGAAAGCGCCCAGGCAGCCGTCACCCTGGTGAAGTCCCAGGCCGACCGCCTCGGCATCGACCCGACGACTCTGGATAACAGCGACCTGCATATTCACGTGCCTGCCGGCGCCATCCCCAAGGATGGGCCCAGTGCAGGCGTGGCGATTGCCACATCGCTGGCATCGCTGCTCACGCAACGTACCGTCAGGTCCGATATTGCCATGACCGGAGAGATCAGCTTGCGCGGTGTGGTGATGCCGGTGGGCGGCATCAAGGAGAAATGCGTCGCCGCGGCACGCGCCGGAATCCGCACGGTGATACTGCCGGCCCGCAATCGTCGCGACCTCGAGGATATCCCCGAGAGCGTACGAGGGCGCCTCGAGTTCGTCTGGGCGGAGAGAATCGACGATGTGTTCGCCCGAGCGTTCGAAGCAGTGCCCGCGGAACGAGCCGCGGCCTAAATTCCGCTGAAGTCGTACTGCTTCTTGTAATCGCGATACCAGTCCTGCGTTTGCCGGTCCTTGGGCAATTGTTCGGACAGGTATTGAAGCTCGGCCAGCATCTTGTCGACTTGCGATGCGTTGAGGTAAAGGTCCATCAGCCGCCACCGGTACTTGAGCTCGTCCGGAGCCAGCGCGGCGGCCTGCTCGTAGGACGCAATCGCCTTCGACAGCCAATTGACCTCGAACAGGTAGAGATCGCCAAGCGCCGCATGATTCGCCGCATTATCGGGGGCGCCGCGGATCCTCTCTTGCAGCATCTGTACGGCGGCGGCGAGTGAATAGGGATACGGGGGCAAAGCCGGGGTACCCACATGGTCGCCGTAGATGGCGTAGTCCATGTTGGGCACGTTCATTGCGCGCAGCGCGCCAAGAAACGGATTATCGGAATACTTGGCGAAGAAATTGACTTGGTCTTCGAAGCGGTGAAAGTACGTCCACGCCTTCGCTTCATCCACATACCAGAGGTTGTCGGTTCCACGGCGCAGCACAATCGGTAGATTGGAGTGATCGCGCGGCGGTATCGCCAGCGCGAGGTTGCCCGAGTAGCTCAATCGATACGGGCCGCCGGCGCGGAAGAACTTGGCGATTCTTTCCTGTTGCGCCTCATCGCGGGGGACGATGGCACGGAAAATCCGGCTGCCCTCGGTCAGGAGCGGCAGTCGCGGGTCCCCGACGCCGGCTTCGAGTGATGCCAGATAGCGCTGTACCGTGAGGTCCGCGTCCGGTGCCGGCAGGAACTGCGACAGCTGCGCCGCGGGCAGGCGGCGAATGGCCTCATCGTAGTCCGCCAATGTCCTGCTGTAGCCGCGCACCAGCGATCCCGCGCCGCCTGAGAGGAATTCGCCGCTCAGCCATTTGGGTCGAGATCCTGGGGCGTCGTCGCGAAGCTCGCCGCTGCCGCGCAGATTGGTCGTGATGATGAGCTCGGAAATGAAATCCTGCGGTATTTCCGAGAGCATGTAGGTTTTTGCCGCTTCCTCCAGACTGCGACAGTAAACATCGGGAATCTCGCCCTCGAGGGCGTAAGACACCTCGATCTTCAGCAGATTTTCCTTGGCACTGTACACGTAAAGAATGCCGCGGCCGTTGCGCCGCGCGCCGATTTGCAGCTGCGTAAAAAGCGCGGTTGCCGTCTGCTCGATGCTCTGCGACGGCGGCAGCGATGCGAGCAGCACAAGAGCGTTCTCGATGCCGGACTTCTTTTCCGCGAGCTTCAAGCTCATGGTGAAGGCGCGGTCGTATTGGTGCTGCTCCGTCTCGTTGATCAGCACGTAATGCTGACGCGGCGGCTTTGCCGGGTGCCTTAAGGTCCACCAGCCGGCGACGCCGAGCACCGCGATGCCTGCCAGAATCAGTGCGCGTTGCCGACTATTGAGTGCCGAAGACATCGGTTTTCTTGCCGTCGCCGGAATAATTGGTGAGAAAAGGCTCCGTTGAGCTTGCGTTGAGCCCATAGATGGAGCGGTCCCGACCCTGGGCTTTGAGCACCACAACCGGAGTATCGCGGGGACCAAATAAGCGAAATATGCCGGCTGCGTGCTGCGCCGGGTCGTTCAGGACGACAGAAGGAGCTTCGCCTTCGGCAGGAGAATACAGTCCGAGAACCATGCGGTTTCTGCCGGCGCTGTCGTAGAAGAACAATGCCGGACCGCCGTCCAGGGACATTGCCAATTCCGCGCGCACCTTGCCGCCTGCGTCCACGAGCTGGATCCTGCTTGCGGTGATCACGTCAGCCGATCGCGCCGCGGCGATTGCGGGCGATGCCAAGGCGGGCACTTGGATCTGGTGTAGAAGCAAAAACGCGCCGGCGATGCCGCCGATCAATCCAGCCAGAATGCCTGCGAAGAATGTCTTCGTCATGTTCGAATCCTTGTGCCTTATCGGTATCGGTCTCGGTATCGCAAACGAAGTCGCCTAGCTTCTCGCCGCCTGCACCAGTCGATAGCCGACTGCGGTTTCCGTCAAAATATGCTTCGGCTGAGTCGGATCATCCTCGAGCTTGTGGCGCAGGTGCCCCATGTAGACGCGCACATAGTGGCCATCCTCGGAATGCGCAGGCCCCCACACCTCGCGCAAGATCTGCCGATGCGTGAGCACCTTGCCGGCGTTGGCGATCAGGAGGCTGAGCAGCCGGTACTCGATGGGGGTCAGATGGATCGGCTTGCCGCCCTTGTGGGCGGTGCGCAGGCTGAAGTCGACCTTGACATCGCCGAATTCGAACACCGAGCCCACCTCGGCGCCGGCCTCCATGCGCCGCCGCGAAGCGGCGCGGACGCGCGCCAGCAACTCACCGATGCCGAAGGGCTTGGTCAAATAGTCGTCGGCGCCCGCATCCAAGGCCTCGATCTTGTCCTGCTCGTTGACGCGAGCCGACAGCACGATGACCGGCACCTTGGACCAGCCGCGAAGGTCGTGCAGGAACTCCACGCCGTCGCCATCCGGCAGGCCCAAATCGAGAATGATGAGATCCGGCTTGCGTGTTCCGGCGTCGGTGAGTCCCTGCCGCATGGTCTCGGCCTCGTGGACAACCCACCCTTCGGTTTCCAGTGCCGTGCGCACGAATCGCCTGATCTGACGTTCGTCCTCGATGAGAATTGCCACGGGAAGGGGCTCAGCCATCCGCGGCCTGTGCTTCCGCCTCGATCGCGGGTACCGGCGGATTCCCGATCGGCAAGGTAAATGTGAAGATGGCGCCGCCGCCGGGACGTTGTGACGCGACGATCTTGCCCTGATGCGATTCAATGATGGCGCGACAAATCGAGAGTCCCAAGCCCACGCCGGGTGTGGCCGGTTCGCGTTCACCGCGGGTGAATTTTTGAAATACCGCCTCCTCCTGTCC
>Ga0210402_10004468_pt1 | contig 12750 bp, 12 predicted proteins | sample IncBWC7MmetaG_FD_161055 | JGI IMG/M metagenome (GOLD analysis project Ga0210402, IMG submission 161055) | Forest soil microbial communities from Barre Woods Harvard Forest LTER site, Petersham, Massachusetts, United States - Inc-BW-C-7-M | ecosystem: Environmental > Terrestrial > Soil >...
CCCCGGACGGGATCGAGAGCGAGTTCTTCGGGCATCGCGCATGGACGTTCAAGAGCCTCGCCATCATCGCGCTGGCGACCGGCGCGCCGGTGCTGCCCGCCGCGAGCTGGCGTGAGCCCGACGGCAGCCACGTGCTGCGTTTCGACGATCCCGTGCCGCCGGTCGAAAACGACAACGTGAGCGAAGAAATCCGGCTCAATACGCGCTCCTACAACGCCGTGCTCGAGCGCCTGATCCTCGGGCACCCGGAGCAATGGTTCTGGGTGCATCGCCGGTGGAAAAACGTCGAGTCGCGGAAGTAGCGCGAAGTGCATTGCATTTCGGGCTCCGGTCGGCGCTTTTCCGCGTACGCAGAGGGGCGCCAGGCGGTAGGCTTATAATAGCGCCTGCCAAGGAAGGACATGCTCGACTACCTGCCAAATCTGCTGGCGCCGAAATTCTTTATTCTCTACGCGTTCGTCGCGTCGGCGATGTACATCCACTATCGCGGGCGCATCCGGCATCGCTTTTATCGCCAGCTCACCGACCACTCGACGTTCATGGCGCCGTACAACGTGCTGATGTATTTTTTTTCCGCCGTCCCCAACCGCCCCTACGTCGACGTCAAGGAATTCCCCGAGCTGAAAAAGCTGAGCGATAACTGGCAGATGGTGCGCGAGGAAGCGATGCAGCTTTTCGACGAGGGGCACATCCGCGCGGCTGCGAAATACAACGATCTCGGATTCAATTCCTTTTACCGGCGCGGATGGAAGCGCTTCTACGTGAAATGGTACGACGATCCCCTGCCTTCGGCGGTGGCTCTGTGCCCGAAGACGGCGGCGCTGGTGCAATCGATCCCCTCGGTCAACGCGGCGATGTTCGCGCTGCTGCCGCCGGGAGGCGATCTGGGCAAGCATCGCGACCCGTTCGCCGGATCGCTGCGCTATCACCTCGGGCTTTCCACGCCGAATTCGGAGGACTGCCGCATTTTCGTCGACGGCGAGCCCTACCACTGGCGCGACGGCGAAGCGGTCGTCTTCGACGAGACGTTCATTCACTGGGCCGAGAACAAGACCGATCAGACGCGCGTGATCCTGTTCTGCGACGTCGAGCGGCCGCTGACCAGCCGCATCATGGCCACCATCAATCACTGGTACGAAGCCACCGTCATCCGCGCGAGCCAGACCGAGAACATGGCCGGCGACCGCGTGGGCGTGCTCAACAAGATCTTCAGCTTCGCGTATTACCTGCGGCTTCCGGCCAAAGCGCTCAAGCGCAAGAGCAAGTTCGCGTACTACTCCGCCAAGTGGCTCGTCCTGGGCGGATTGCTGTACTGGATCTTCGTCTAGCGGTGCGCAGCGCAGCGGCGCCGCGCGAATCGCGCCCATGCTGCCGGTGCGCGGCCGCGCTCAAGTCAAGAGGAAGAGCATGACCATCTCTGTCAGGGCCGTGCTCGCTGTCGCGTCGCTGGCGATGCTTGCCGTTTCGCCGGCACACTCTCAGGACGCGTACCCGTCGAAGCCGATCGCGCTGGTTGTCCCGTTCCCTCCGGGGGGCGTTGCCGATATCGTCGCGCGGCCGGCAGGCGACGCCATGAGCCGCGTGCTCAACACGCCCATCGTCATCGAAAACAAGGCTGGTGCCGGCGGCGGCATCGGTATGGGGTACGTGGCCAAGTCCAAGCCGGATGGCTATACGCTGCTGCTCGCGCTGTCGTCGATCTCGATTCTCCCCGAGGCCGACCGTATTACCGGCCGTGCGCCGATGTTTCAGCTCGACCAGCTGGTTCCCATTGCGCGCCTGACCGCGGATCCGACAGTGCTGGCGGTGCGCGCCGACAGTCCGTGGAAGACGCTGCAGGATTTTGTCGCCGATGCGCGAAAGCGGCCGGGAGGGATCACCTACGGCTCGTCCGGAAACTACGGCACCATGCACGTCCCGATGGAGATGTTCGCGAGCAGCGCCGGGGTCAAGTTGCTGCACGTCCCGTATACCGGTGCCGGCCCGGCAGTGATAGGCCTGCTCGGCGGCAACATCGACGCGGTCGCCTCCGGCCCTTCCACCGTCATCCAGCACGTCAAGGCCGGCAAGCTTCGTGTGCTCGCTTCCTGGGGGGACAAGCGCCTGGCGTCGCTGCCCGATGTTCCGACCTTGGCGGAATCGGGGTACGACGCCGTGTTCTTCCAGTGGTCGGGATTGTTCGCGCCGGCGGGAACGCCGGAGCCGGTGATCGTCCGCCTGCGCGAAGCAGCACGCGCCGCTGCAGCCGATCCCCGATTCGTGGCCGCGCTGGCGACGGTCGAGACGCCTATCCAGTACATGGATGCGCCCGAGCTGCAGCGGTTTTGGGATGCCGACGCAAAAAAGCTGGGCGATGTCGTGAGGCGGGTCGGGAAACTGGAATAGCCGGCTACGCGATGCATGCCGCCGATCGCGAAACAGCGACATATGGTTTTATCGATTTTTTGTAAGAAAGATACGGGAGCACATCCATGGACGAAGAAGCACTGAACATAAGCATTCGCAAGTTCCTCAAGATGGTTGGCGTCAATTCGCAGCGCGAGATCGAGCACGCGGTGGCGGCTGCGGTCGCGAACGGGAAAGCCGCAGGCGTCGGCTCCTATCCTGCGCAAGTCACGCTGAAGATTCCGGGACTCGGGTTGGAAGTCGCGTTCGACGGAGAAATTCGTTTGCAATAGCGATCCCGATGTTTCGCGTATTCCAGGTCGTTGTATTCGAGCCGGGACAGCGAAGGTGCACGCTCGGTTAAAATGGCGTCATGTGCGGTCGCTTCACCCTTACCCAACCGGCGTACATCGCCGCCAGGTTCGGGCTCGATAACTTCGCTCCGGTCGAGCCCGAGTTCTATGAGCCTCGCTTCAACGTCGCTCCAACGCAACGCATTGTCGTCATCCCGACGGTTGACGGGCAGCGTGAAGCCCGACGGATGCGCTGGGGTCTGGTGCCGAGCTGGGCCAAGGACGGCAAGATCGGAGCGAACTGCATCAACGCCCGCGCCGATAGCATCGCGTCCAAGCCCGCGTTCCGGGCCGCATTCAAGAGTCGCCGCTGTCTTGTTCCGGCAGACGGCTTCTATGAATGGCAAGCTGGGCCGCAAGGCAGGCAGCCCTACCGCATCACGCTCGTGGACGGATCGATGTTCGCCTTCGCCGGTTTGTGGGAGCGGTGGCGCAATCCGGCAACCGACGAAGCCATCGAATCGTGCTGCATCGTGACCTGCGAGACCAACGAGCTCACGGCCAGGTTTCACGATCGCATGCCGGTCATCATCGCCGCGGAGGACTACGACGCGTGGCTCACCGGAACGCCGGAGCAGGCGCTGGCACTCCTTAAACCGTACCCTGCGGAACTGATGCGCGCGTATCCCGTCAGCCCGCGAGTCAATAGCCCCAAGAACGACAGCGCGGACCTTGTCACCGAGCTGCAGGAGCGAGCTGACGGCGAGCAGGAGCCGGACACGCCGGCGCCGTCGGAACCCGCCGAGTGCTGAGCCTATTTCACTCGTTCCTTTCTGACGTAGGAAGGTTCGGTGAACAACGACGCAATGGCGACTTTTTCTATCTCGGGACTGTCCGGAATCACGTAGAGGACAGGTGTAATCAGCTCCTCGAATATGCCTCTCAGGCTGCGGGCGCCGGTCTTGTATTCGACCGCAAGCTCCGCAATCTGATCGAACACCTTGGGCTCGACCGTGAGCTCGACACCCTCGCTCTGGAAGATCTTGCGGAACTGCTCGTAGATGGAGTTCTTCGGCTCGATCATGATGCGCACCAGCATTTGTTTGCTGAGCTCCTGAAAACGGGTGATGACGGGGAGCCTGCCGGTGAATTCCGGAATCAACCCGAAGGTAAACAGATCGGTCGGCTTTACGCGCGTGTTGAGCCGGTGCAGCATCTTCTGGCTCTCGCCCTTTTGGATCGAGATATACCGGTAGGCGTTCGACTGCGACATGATGTCGTCGAGCCCGACGAACGCACCGCCGCAAATGAACAGAATATTGGTCGTATCGATATATCGTCCGTTGATCAGTTTGACGGCGGCGCCTTCCATGATCTTGAGCAGTGCGTGCTGCACGCTTTCGCCGGAGACGCTGCGCGGTTGACCGTCGATCGCCTTGAGCTTGTCGATTTCGTCGATGAACACGATTCCATGTTGAGATGTGGCGACATCGCCGCCTGCCTTGTCGACCAGCCGCTGCAGGACGGCCTCGATCTCTTCGTTGACATACCGCGACTGCGCCAGCGCAGTGGCTTCGGCGGTCACGAAGGGCACGCCCAACACTCCGGAAAGGGTTTCACACAGGAGCGTCTTGCCAGTTCCCGACGGACCGATGAGCAACATATTGCTCTTGGCGATGGGCATGCCGTCCAACTGCGATTTGGCTATTTTCTTGAAATGTGAGTAGACCGCCACCGCCACCGTTTTCTTGGCGTCGTCCTGTCCGATCACATACTCGTCAAGATATTTGACGATGAAGCTCGGCGTGATTACTTTGTTGAGCAACTTGGTGTCCCCCAGGCGGAAATGCTTGTATTCGGAAGTATGACTGTTTCCTTACCTGATGCAAGGAGCGGTCTGGGAGTTGACGTGCTCCATGACATGTCCGCGTCACTGCCCGTCCAACTCCTGGGGGGCGTTGTGGTTGAATCTCCAATTGTCTGTTGTCTTTTAGAAAGCTGCGATGCACAAGCTAGCCGTACTCGTGTCCGCCGTCGCGTTTTCGTTCGACTTAAGCTGAAGTCCGGAGGCTCCCAATGATCGCTCGTTGCTCTGCCCAACTCTTGCTCGTGCTCCTGCTTGCCCCGCTGTGGGCGTCTGCGCAAACCGGCGCGGGCGCATCCGGTGTCTACTACCCCGATGCGGTGTGGCAGCACAGGACTCCGGCCGAGGCGGGCATCAGTCCTTCTCTCTTAAAGGATGCGATCGACTTTGCCGTTGCCGGCGAGACAAAGGCGCCGCGCGATCTCAAGCTCAATCATTACCAGACGTTCGGCCGCGAGCCCTTCGGCTATGCGATCGGGCCCATCAAGGATCGCGGCGAGCCGACCGGCATCATCATCTACAAGGGCTATATCGTTGCCGAATGGGGAGAGCCGTTGCGCGTGGATATGGCGCACAGCGTGACCAAAAGCTTTCTTTCAAGCGTGGTTGGAATCGCCGTCGATCGCGGCATGATCAGGAGCATCAACGACACGGTGCGCGAGTATGTCCCGCCGATTCAGGTCTACAACCCGGTTCCAGCGGGCAACAAATCCGACAGCCTCGGCACGTCGGATTTTCTGTATCTCTTCGAAACCCCGCACAACCGGACCATTACCTGGGACGATCTGCTGCGCCAGACCAGCGACTGGGAAGGCACGCTTTGGGGCAAGCCGGACTGGGCCGACCGGCCGGGCGACAAGCCGGGCGAGTGGACCACGCGGCAGCGCGACAAGCCCGGCAGCGTCTACAAATACAACGACACGCGCGTGAACGTGCTGGCGCTCGCCGCGCTCAACGTCTGGCGTCGCCCGCTGCCGCAGGTGTTGAAGGAGAATGTCATGGATCCCATCGGCGCCTCGAACACGTGGCGCTGGTACGGCTACGAAAATTCCTGGATCGTTCTCGATGGAATGGCGGTGCAGTCGACGACCGGCGGCGGCCATTGGGGCGGCGGCATGTTGATTAACGCCTACGACATGGCGCGCTTCGGTTACCTTACGCTGCGCCACGGCAAGTGGAAAGACCGGCAGATACTTTCAAATCAGTGGGTCGACTGGGCGCGCACGCCCACCCCCGCGCAGCCGACGTACGGCTTCATGAACTGGTTTCTCAACACCGACCGGAAATATCTTCCGAGTGCACCGGCCAGCGCATTTACACATATCGGCAACGGTACTAACATGATCTACGTCGACCCGGAGCACGATGTGGTGGCGGTGGTCCGCTGGATCGACACCAAAGCGATGGATGAGTTTGTGAAACGGTTGCTGGCGGCGATCGAAAGCAAATAGCCGCATGGACAAGCCCAGAGAATGAACCGCCTATGAACTCTCAGGCCCTGAATACGTCTAATTTCATGCCTCTTGCTTCACTTCCTGGAGAATCGATCATGATGAAGTGTATTGTTGCAATTTCTGCAGTAGCGTTTGCCCTCGGCTCCGTGCCAGCGGTCGCGGCCGATATGATGGATCCCTGGAGCCAAATGTTGGTGAAGCCGATGACCCCGGCGGAGACCGCGCAGCTGAAGGCCGAGCGCGACGCGGCAAAGGGCAAATGGGCAACGATGACGCCCGACGAAAAGGCCAGCGTGAAGAATTCGATGCGCGGCAAGAAGCTCGCCGACCTGAATGTAATGGAGCGCGTCGCTCAGGATGACGACATGGGCACGATGACGAAGGATGAATCCGCGCAATTGAAGGCCGACCGCCAGGCGGCGCAAGCGAAGTACGGGCAGATGAGCGCAGAGGAAAAGGCGGCGGTGCGCAAGGCCGCTCACCAGAAGAAACTGTCGGACCTGAACATGATGGAGCGGGTCGGTCAGGAAAATGACATGGGACGGTACATGTCGTACTGATTGGTCTAGATGTTCAGGTTGAGCTAAGAGAGTACCCACTAGGCCGCATTCCTGAAGCAGTCCTCGCTGGCGCTCCACGTTGCGCGAGTCAGTGGGGTCGTTGCGCGCAAAAAACTCGGCCGCCCGATAATAGTTTGAGAATCTCCCGGTGCTCGCGTGGCCCGCAACGCGCCCAGCTTCAGCCACCGACCGCCTTGATTTCGGCATCGGGCCGGGCAAAATCCGATTCTTGCAAGATAACCTCGGCTCGCGCATGATCGAATTCGGACGAGCGAGGGGATGCCGGGTCTGGCATTTCCGGGACTGCCCATTTCCCACTCCGGTGCTCATGCCCGCTCTTACCAAGGAGACCCGATGAAATCGACGCAGCTTCGCAATCCTCGTCGTCGCACCCTGCTCAAGGCCGCTGCGGGTCTCGGTGGCGTCGGTCTGGGCGGCTCTCTCTTGTCGCTCGACGCGCTGGCGCAGGGAGCGCCGAAGACAGCCATCAACCTGCAACTGGGCTGGCTGCCGGGCAACAATCAGATCGGCGAAGTCGTGGCCAAGCAGCTCGGCTACTACGCGCAGGAGGGATTGGACGTGCAGATCCAGCCTGGAGGCCCCAACATCGATGGTGTGGCGATCGTGGCGTCCGGCCGGTTCGAAGCCGGCCAGCTCGCATCCAGTCCGTCGCTCATGCTCGCCGTGTCGCAGGACATCCCCGTCAAGTGCTTCGCATCGGGCCTGCAGCAACACCCGTACACATTTTTTTCGTTAAAGAAAAAACCGGTGAACACGCCCAAGGACATGGCCGGGAAGAAAGTCGGCATCCAGCCGACGGGAGTCGTGTTGCTGCGGGCGCTCCTCGCCAAGAACAACATTCCGGAGAGCGCAGTCGAGATCATTCCGATCGGCGCCGACATGTCGCCGCTCCTCACCGGGCAGGTCGATGTCGTCACCGGTTGGCAGACCAACGTCACCGCGTTGAAGCCATTGGGTCCGGAGCGCGTCGATCTCCGGCTCTGGGACGCTGGCGTCCGGCTCTACGCGCTCCCGTATTACGCCACCGTCAAGACCATCCAGACGCGATCGGACGTGCTGGGGAAATTCCTGGCCGCGACCGCGCGCGGCTATGCCTACGCCAACGCCAACCGCGAGTCCGCCGCCGATCTCCTGGTGAAGGAATATCCCAACCTCGAGCGCAACGACGAGAAGGTCGGCATCGATGCGATGATGAAATACGCATTCAACGATCTCACACGCGCGAACGGCTGGGGCACGATGGACCCGGGCGTTTGGCAGGATCAGATATCGCTCTACTCGCAGCTCGGGCAGTTTTCGAAGCGCACGCCGAAGCTCGAGGAGGTGATGACGCTGGAGATCCTGAAAGCGACCCGCGACGCGCGGCTCAAGGCCTGAAACGCAATGGGGATTGCGGCCGCCGCCCAGGCAGAAGAGAGTCTCGCAACGCCGGCCGGTTCGCGCAACCCGGCGGTCGACGGCACGGCGATCACTTGCCGCAACGTCAGCGTTCGGTTTTTCACGGACCGGCGCAGCGTAACCGCGCTATCGGAGATCAATCTCGACGTCGACCGCGGCGAGTTGCTGACCCTGCTGGGACCGTCCGGCTGCGGGAAATCCACGCTCCTGCGCGCAGTCGCGGATCTGGTCACGCCGAGCACGGGCGAGATCCGCGTCCACGGAAGCACGGCAGCGGCAGCGCGCCGCCGCCGCGATATCGGCTTTGTCTTCCAGGATCCCGCGCTGCTGCCGTGGCGCACCGCGCTGCAGAACGTCGAGCTGCCGCTGGAAGTCGCCGATGGTGGAAAGCACAAGGGTAAGGCGACGCCGCGGGAATTGCTCGAGCTGGTCGGTCTCAAGGGTTGGGAGAACGCGTTTCCGCACGAATTGTCCGGGGGCATGCGGCAAAGGGTGTCGATCGCCCGGGCGCTGGTCAGCGATCCGAAGATCCTGCTCATGGACGAGCCGTTCGGCGCGCTCGACGAAATCACCCGCGATCGTTTGAACGAGGAGCTGCGCCGCGTGTGGCGCGATACGGGTACGACGATTCTGTTCGTTACGCACAGCATCTACGAGGCCGCGTATCTGGGTCAGCGCGTGCTGATGCTTGCGGCCAATCCGGGACGCGTACGGGAAATTGTTCCCGTCGGGCTGCCCGAGACGCGCACGCTCGACATCCGCGAGACGGCTGATTTCGTCGCCCTGGCGGCGCATCTGCGCCGCGTACTGGAGAACTGCTGATGAACATGCCCGATGCGATGGCAGCGAGCCCGCAGGCCGGAATGGAGGATCCCGCGGCGCTCGCATACTTTTCGGCAAAGCAGCGTGAGCAATGGCGCCGGCGGACGCTGCCGGTGCTGGGCCTGTTCGGGCTGGTTTTCCTGTGGTGGGCGGTTGTTGTCGGGCTCGACGTGAAGCCCTTCATCGCGCCCTCGCCGCAACTGGTGGCCGAGACGATGATCCACAAGTGGCCGATTCTGTGGCAAAACGTGATCCCGACGGCGATCGAGGCCGTCGGCGGGTTCATGTTGGGTAACTTGGCCGCGATCCTGCTGGCGACGGTGTTCGTTCACAACAAGGCAATACAGGAGGCGTTCTTCCCGATCGCGGTGATGATCAACACCATTCCCGTCGTCGCCAAGGCGCCGATTCTGGTGCTGTTGATGGGCAATGGGATGGAGCCCAAGATCACGATCGCGGCGTTGATCTGCTTCTTCCCGACGCTCGTCAACATGGTGCGCGGGCTGGAGGCGGTCAATCCGCAATCGATGGAACTGATGCGCGTGCTGTCGGCGAGCAAGAGTGAAGTCTATTTCAAGCTGCGTCTGTACAACTCGCTGCCCTACCTTTTCTCGGCGCTGAAGATCGCCACATCGACGTCGGTGATCGGGGCAGTCGTCGGCGAATGGATCGGCTCGACCCGCGGCATCGGTGCGCTGATCATCCAGGCGACCTATAGCTTCGATTCGGCGCTGCTCTACTCCGCGGTTATCATGAGCTCGTTCCTCGCCGGAGCTTTTTTTCTGCTGATCACGCTGATCGAGCGAATGGTCGTGAAGTGGCAACCCGCAAGCGCGCCGTGAAGGAACCTTGAACCATGAATCGCATCGGTGATCGGATGGTCGAGCCGGCGGGCGAAGCCCGTGTCGCGGCACAGGCGGATGTGGTCGTAGTCGGCGGCGGTCCCGCGGGAATGGCGGCCGCCTTGGCGGCCGCGCGCAACGGCGCAAAAGTGACACTGCTCGAGCGCTACAACCACCTGGGCGGCCTCGCGTCGGGCGGAATGGTTCTCGTGCTTGACGACATGTGGGACAGCCATCACGAGGAAATATCGGTACGCGGCACTTGCATGACCATGATCGAGCGCCTGGCGAAGTTGAAGCTGGCCACGTTTCCCCGTCAGCACGAATGGGGCGAGCTGCCCGAAAGTTATCGCCGCTGGGCGCGCTGGGGGACCTTCGATTTCCACAGCCACAAGACACCGTACCCGATTTGCTTCGCGGCGTCGTTCGATCCCGACGGCTGGAAGCGCGTTTCGCTCGAATGGGTGGAGGAGCTCGGGATTCAGTTGCGGTTGCATTCCTGGTTCTCTCGCGCGCTGGTGGAAGATGGCCGTGTCAAGGGCGTCATCTGCGAGACCAAGGCCGGGCGCGAGGCGATTTTGGGCGACATCGTCATCGATGCGACGGGCGATCTCGACGTTGCGGCCTCCGCCGGCGCGCCGTACGTGAAGGGCAGCTACATCATGACGACGGTGTTCCGCCTGGGAGGTGTCGATACCGACGCGGCGGAGCGCTTCGAATACGAGGAGCCTGCCGCATTCGCCGCTCTGGACAAACAGGCGAAGAAGATGATCGGCAACTCCTGGGCGCACTGGTGGTTGAAAACACCGCTGCCTGGCGTGGTGTGGTGCAACTGTCCTCACATGCCGGGATTGGACGGGCTCAAGGTCGAAGATTTGACACACGCCGAGATACAGGGCCGCAAGCACATCGCGAACCTGCTCGATTACATCCGCGGCCACATGCCGGGATTCGAGCGTTGCTATCTCGTCGACGTCGCGCCGCAGACCGGCGTCCGGCAGACGCGGCTCCTGACGGGCGAGTATGTGCTGAACAAGGAAGATCTCGCGCAACGCACGCGCTTCGCGGACTCGGTGGCGCGGGGTCGCGACTACACAGTGCCGTATCGCACGATGCTGCCGAAGCATATCGAGAACCTGCTGGTCGCCGGGCGCCACTACTCGGCGACGCCGCCTGCCCAAAAGATCTCGCGCGAGATTCCCCCGTGCATGGCGATGGGCGAGGCCGCGGGCGTCGCGGCGGCGATGGCGCTCGACAGCGGCGTCAGCGTCCGCGACGTCGATGTGAAGCTGCTGCAACAAAAACTGCGCGCGCAAGGCGCGGACCCCGGCGACCAGTCGGGTCCGAATCCGGACCTGCCGTCCATCGCGCGCCAGGACCATGATCTGGAGTTGATAGAGTGAACGCGCCCGAACCGATCGACCTGCCATTGTCCGGCATCCGCGTCATCGATTTTACGCAAGTGATGCTGGGGCCGGTGTGCACGCAGATGCTCGGGGACTACGGCGCGGATGTGATCAAGATCGAGCGCAAGGGCGCGGGCGACCTGTCGCGTACCACCTTCGAACCCGTCGCCGGGCATGACAATCCCGTCTTCTGCAGCTTGAACCGCAATAAACGCAGCGTTGCGCTCGATCTGAAGAACCCCGACCATCTGGCGGCGGTGCGCGCATTGATCGCGGATGCGGATGTGGTGGTCAACAACTTCCGGGCCGGCGTGATGGAGCGCATCGGCCTGGGTTACGACGATTGCCGGCGGATAAATCCGCGCATCATCTATGCGGTCGGCACCGGATTCGGCGAGACCGGTCCCTATGCCCACAAAGGCGGCCAGGACGTGCTGGCGCAGGCGATGAGCGGCGTGATGGCGCGCAGGGCGGACGACGCGCTGCCGCTGTCGATCTACGCGACCACGTTCGCCGATTATTCGGCCGGCATGCACCTGGTTCAGGGCATCCTGCTGGCGCTACTGCAGCGTGCCCGTACCGGCGAAGGGCAGAAGGTGAGCGTATCCCTCTACAATTCGATGCTCGCCGCGCAGATGCAGGAAGCGGCGATGAGCATGATGGCCGATTCCGATCTGAATTGGGCGGCGATGCCGCTGACCGGCGTGTTCGAGACGCAGGACGGCGCAGTGGTGGTCGTCGGCGCGTTCAAGGAGAATCCGCTGCGCGCGATTTGCATGGCGCTGGAGATCCCGGACTTGTCGTCGGAGTCCCGCTTCGCGACGCTGGAGGAACAGATAAAGCATAAACGCGAGCTGCAGACCATATTCCGCGAGCGCTACCGAACCAACACCACCGCGCACTGGCTCTCGCGGCTGGAGGAGCAGGACCTCCTGTGCGCTCCCGTGCGCAACCTGCGCGAAGCGCTGGCCGACCCGCAGACGACGCACAACGAAATGGTTCTGGATGGTCACGACGGCGAGCAGGCGATGCGCCTCATCGGCAGCCCGATCCGCATGTCGAATGCGCCGGTCGGCATGCGGCGCGCGCCGCCCCGACTGGGCGAGCATACAGACGAAGTGCTGGCGGAGGCGCGTGCAATGGCCGCGGCCAGCCTCGGGCAATGAACAAGGTCCTGTTCGAGGTCCGCGACCGCGTCGCCCGCGTGACGCTCAACCGGCCGGCGTCGATGAACGCCGTGGACGGCGAGACCGAGCAGGAGTTGCAACGGATCTGGTCCGCCATCGAAGCCGACCGCGACGTGCGCGTCGTTGTGCTGACCGGCGCCGGAGATCGGGCATTTTGTGCCGGCTCCGATATGAAGCATTCCAACCACAAGACGGGGCTCGGGTACTGGGCCGCGTCGCGCCCGGGCGGCTTCGGCGGCATCGCGCTGCGCCAGACGCTCGATGTCCCGGTGCTTGCCCGCGTCAATGGATTTGCATTGGGCGGAGGTTTCGAGATGGTGCTCGGCTGCGACATCGTTGTCGCCTGCGAAGACGCGAGCTTCGGTCTGCCCGAGGCGCGGGTGGGCCGGCTCCCGCTCGACGGCGGCATGACGCTGCTGCAGCGACAAATCGCCTTCCGGCCGGCGATGGGCATCCTGCTTACCGGTCGCCGGGTCCCGGCGCGTGAAGCGCTGGTGCTGGGCATCGTCAACGAAGTG
>Ga0210402_10004469_pt1 | contig 12741 bp, 9 predicted proteins | sample IncBWC7MmetaG_FD_161055 | JGI IMG/M metagenome (GOLD analysis project Ga0210402, IMG submission 161055) | Forest soil microbial communities from Barre Woods Harvard Forest LTER site, Petersham, Massachusetts, United States - Inc-BW-C-7-M | ecosystem: Environmental > Terrestrial > Soil >...
GTAAGTAACCGCGCGACACCATGGTTGCAATCGCCCTGCAAGACCGAAAATGGCCGTTCTCGTCACCCGCCCGCATCCCGACAATGAGGACACCGCCCGCGCGCTCCGCGAACGGGGGTTCAAGGTCGTGCTGGCGCCGATGCTGCGGTTCGAGGCCCTTCCGCTCGCGGACGATCTCGACGCGGATTTTGCCGCTGTCATCGTGACCTCGGCCAATGCGCTGCGCGCGGCCGAAGCGCAACTCGGCCCATTGCTGAAATTGCCGCTGTTTGCCGTCGGCGAACATTCGGCCTCCGAAGCGCGCCGCCTCGGTTTCGACCAGGTGGTCTCGGCCGAGGGCGATGCGGGCAAGCTGCGCGACCTCCTGCGCAAGAATCTAAAGGCGAAGAAGGCCAAAAGGCTGCTTTATCTCGCCGGCAACGATCTCTCACGCGATCTTGCGGGCGAACTCTCCGGGCACGGTTTTGAGGTCGTGACGCAGACGACCTACCGGATGGCCGCGCTGTCAAGCCTGTCGCGCGCGACCCGCGACGCCTTCGCCGCCAACGAGGTGGAGGCGGTGCTGCATTATTCGCAGCGCAGCGCGCGCGCCTTCCTGGAGGCGGCGCGGGCGGAGGGGGTCGAAATTTCGGCGCTCGCCGTGCCACAATTCTGCATTTCGGCCAATGTGGCCGCGATCCTGCGCGAGGCCGGCGCGTTGCGGGTGCTGGCCGCGGCGTCGCCGGACGAAAATGCCCTGTTTGGGGCATTGGAGCGTGCTTTGCGGCCCTGATTGGCGTAAGAGACCCGGCCGAATCCGGTATAATGGACTTGTCGGGCATGATCTTTTCGGAAAGCCGGTGTCCATTTTTCCGGATCATGCTTCACCAAGCAGGGAACCGCAGGCATGGCCGATGACGTGCTAGAGGACGCTGGACCCGTGCCGGATGCCGGCAAGGTCAAGCGCGAACCGCCTACGATCGATCTCGAGGCCACGAAGGTCGCCGAGACCGGGTCTGCGCCCAAAGCCGATGACAAGGCTGGCGAGAAGGCCGGCGAGACCAAATCGGAGGCCAAGGCCGCCGCTGAGGCAGAGCCGAAGCCCGAGCCGGCAAAGGCCAAAGCTTCGCGCGCGATGTCTCCCTGGGTCGTCGCGCCGGTTTCCGGCGCGGTGGCCGCCGCGCTCGTGATCACAGTTGGTTCGCTGCTCGGCTGGCCGGCGACGGAGGCGCCACCCGCCGCCCCGCAGGTGAGCGCCGCCACGGTCGACGATCTCACCACGCGTGTCGCCGGACTGGAGTCGAGGACGTCGAAGGCGCCTGCGCCGGTGACCGACCCCGCGATGACCGCACGCATCGATGGCATCGAAAAATCCGTGACAACCCTGCGCGGTGACTTGGCTTCCTTGCGCGCGCAATCGGAGAAATTCGCATCCGCCGCGAAGACCGCGCCCGGCGAGGCCACGACGGTGCCCACGATCGATCTTTCCGCCATCAACGAGCGCATCGACTCCATCGAGCGCGCCACCCGCGCGCAGGCCGCCACGATCGCAGGCGAGAAGGCCGCTGCCAGCAAGGCCCAGGACGACCTGCCGCTCCGCCGCGTGGTCGCCGCCGCACTGCTTGATGTCGCAGTTCGCCACGGCGATCCCTACGCGAGCGCGCTCGCGGCGGCCAAGGCGCTTTCGCCCGATCCGAGCAAGCTGAAGCCGCTCGATGAATTTGCGGCGAAGGGCGTGCCCAATCCGCCCGCGCTCACCCGCGAGCTGCTGCCGCTGGTACCAAAACTGTCGCCGGCTGCGGAAACCCCAACCACCGGCAGCGGCATTGTCGATCGCCTCAAGTCAGGCGCATCGAGCCTGGTCCGCATCGAGCGCACTGACACAGTCGGCAATGACCGCAGTGCCGTGGTGGCGCGCGTCACCGCGGCGGCGCTGCGCAACGATTTCGGCGAAGCCCGGCGTGAATTGTCCTCGCTCGATGCCGCCGACCGCGCGCCCGCGCAAGCCTGGCTCGACAAGGCGGCCGCGCGCGACGCCGCGCTCGCCGCTTCCCGTCAATTCGCCGAAGAGGCAATGGCTTCGCTGGCGAAAGCGGCGCAATAGGTTTTTCATGCTTCGCATTATCCTGTTTCTGGTGTTGATCGCGCTCGCGGCATGGGGCGCGACATGGGTCGCCGACCAGCCCGGCGAGGTCGCACTGTCCTTTGGTGGACCCAAATACATCGTGTCGCTGCCGGTGTTCGCGCTGTTCCTCGGCATCATCATTGTCGCGGCGATGATCGCGCTGGGTATTCTCGTCATGTTGTGGCGTACGCCGGGGCGCGTTCGCCGCGGCCGGCACGAGCGCCGCCGCACGCGAGGGCGCCATGCCATCACCCACGGCCTGCTCGCCATCGGCCATGGCGATGCGGCGGCGGCACGCCGTCACGCCGAGGATGCGCGACGACTCGCCGCTCACGATCCGCTGGCGCTTTTGCTGCATGCGCAATCGGCGCAGCTCGATGGCGACCGCGCCGGCGCCAAGGCCGCGTTCTCCACCATGGCCGAGCGCGAGGACACCCGCCTGCTCGGCTTGCGCGGCCTGTTCATCGAGGCGCAGCGCGCCGACGATGCGGTCGCCGCCGTGCTGATCGCGGAAGAAGCGCTGAAGCTGTCGCCGTCGTCGACCTGGGCCTCGCATGCGGTGCTGGGTTTCCGCTGCGCGCAAGGCGATTGGACCGGCGCGCTGAAGATTCTCGACAACGATCTCGAATCCGGCCTGATCGACAAGGCCAATTATCGCCGCCGGCGCGGCGTGCTCTTGACCGCACGCGCGCTCGAGCTGGAAAAGGTCGATCGCGACCTCTCGCGCGAAAGCGTGATGGAGGCGGTGAAGCTGGCGCCGACGCTGGTGCCGGCCGCCGTACTCGCGGCGAAATTCGAGAGCGAGGCGCACCAGGTGCGCCGTGCGATGCGCCTTGTCGAGGCCGCCTGGCTCGCGCATCCGCATCCCGATCTCGCCGATGCCTATGCGCATGTGCGGCTGGGGGATTCCGCGCGGCAGCGGCTGGTGCGGATCGAGACGCTGGCGGCAAAGACGCCTGACAATTTCGAAGGCAAGCTCGCGATTGCGCGGGCCGCGATCGATGCGAGCGAATTTGGCAAAGCGCGCGAGGCGCTGAGCTCGCTCATTGGCAATCCGACACAGCGCGTGGCTATGCTGATGGCCGAGATCGAGCGCACCGAGCATGGCGACAGCGGCAGGGCGCGGGCCTGGACCTTGCGCGCGGTGCGCGCGCGCCACGATCCGGCCTGGACCGCGGACGGTTATGTCTCGGACCGCTGGCGGCCCGTGTCGCCGGTGACGGGGCGGCTCGACGCATTCCAGTGGCAGACGCCGGTGGCGAGCCTGCCGTCGTCCGACCGCGGCGCCACCGTCGATACCTCGCCGTTCGAGGAGGCGATGCTGGCTGCGCCCTCGCCGCGCAAGGAGATCGCGGTCGCTGAGGCCATCGCGGAGCTGCCGCGCGGGCCGGTTCCGCCGGAAACTCCCGCGCCGGCCGCGCAGGACAATGTGCTGCCCGCCGTGCAGGCGACCGAGCCAGGCATCCAGCTGACCCCGCCTGCGGCGCCTACGCCCGCGCCGGTGACCGCGCCGTCGGAGCCCGAATCGCCGCAACCCGTCGCCGCCCCCGCGCCCATGTTCCGCGCCCGCGCCGACCTCAACAAGCCGGCCTCCGCGCCGCTTCCCGTGATCCCCATCGTCCGTGCCCCCGACGATCCCGGCATCGATGACGAGGCGCCGATCGATGAATTCGTGGAACAAATCGGCACGCCCAAGGCGCAGGCCGGCGGCTGGCGCGGTTTCCTGGCCCGCTGGGGCGGGTAATCGGGGCTGTCGGGACCCCCGTTTTTCTTGCCAATTGCGCCTTCGCCCGATATCAGGTGCCCACGCGTTTTGGGACGTTTTGCCTGGCGCGCCGCCGCAATAGCTCAGCTGGTAGAGCACGTCATTCGTAATGACGGGGTCGGGGGTTCGAGTCCCTCTTGCGGCACCAATAGCTTAGCAGGAATCTGACGATCTATCAAATACCTCGGGGTAACGCTGGGGTAAACACTCCAGATCGAGGTTATTAGGCTAGTTGGTGCTTCCATCTCGCCGAGCCGGCCGTGCTCGCGCAGAGGCTGCCGCGAAGAGATCAGCGTCCGTTGGGCCTTCGCGATATCCACCGCTTCTGAGCGCGCACCGGTCACTTCCGATCTGCCCCAATGAGCAGACATCGTGAGAGTCTGTCGGCATGTCTCAAATGTGCCATGTGTGGACGGCTCCGGGCTGGCAAGAGAAATCTTCACGTCGCACGCTTGGTCGGTGCTGCCATGTGTTCGGCCTGCAAATGCGGTTCTCGTGACCGCTGGCCATAATGCCCTCCGCATACCTTACAGCGTGCTGGGAGAATGCGCTTGCCGGGTTCCGATGGTTGTTTGACGATCTCTACGCCGGTGCCGTTGCACGCTACGCATTTCATTTCATCTGACAAGGGACACCGCGCTTTAAAGTTGTTTCGTCTCCACAAGCGATAGTGGTAGACCGAAGGCGCTTCAATCGCCGAGTTGTTTTAACCTAGCGCCTCAACCTTAATGAGCTAACTTAGGTGCAGCCAGTTCTCCGGCCGACACTCAGAATGTCCGTTGATCGGGCAAGAGCGGAAGTGGCGGGCGCAGGGTCGAAACGGCGCTTTTGACCGCGTTTCGGGATCGGCCCTGTCCTGCACAGCCCAAGGGCTGGAACTCCAATCTAGGGGCTTCCCTGACCGGCGAGCGCGTTGAACGGCGACTGGCAGCGGTGCTGGCGGCGGACCGCCTGATGGGGATCGACGAGGAAGGAACGCTGATCCGTCTCAGGGCTGTCAGAAAAAATCTTGTCGATCCCCCCGATAGCCTCCCATCGAGGCCGCATCGTCAAGACAACCGGCAACGGTATGCTGGTCGGGTTCGCAAGCGCCGTTGAACACCGTGACTTGTGCAATGGCCGTTCAAGACGAGATGGCCGAGCGTAATGGCGATACCACAGAAAGGATCATCTCCCGCATCGGCATCATGTCGGTGACATCATCATCGACGGCGACGATATCTTTGGCGACGGCGTCAATGTCGCAGCCCGCGTCGAAAATGAATACGAGCCGGGCGGTGTGTGTCTGTCTGGCAGCGCATTCGATCATGTCAGAGGCAAGACCCGCGTCGCCTTTGAGCTCGGCGAAAAGTCACTGAAGAACATCGACCGGCCCGTGCGGCTGTATGCTGTGCGTCAGTCAGCTGCGACAGCCTCAACATTTTTCGATACAGGCGCCACCGATTCCCTGGCGCTGCCCGACAAGCCGTCTGTCGCGGTGTTGCCCCATGTTGACGAATTTGGAGGGATAGGGTTGTGCTAGCTGAGCCTGCAACATGAAAGGTGCTCGGAGCGGCAGAACGTGATGGCGGTCCCCCTTAGCTCCCCCAAAACTCAGACTTCAGAGTCGAAGAACCAGTCAGGCTGGACCTTCTCAAGTGAGAGCTCAACCCTGCGCGGGTTGAGCTCCAAGTGTCGGTCTTGGCAAACCATGGACCCAATCTGCCACTCTTACTCGCTTCCGAGTCTCAGCGGACTTATGAGCGGCGTTCGAACAAAGTCAGGGGTAGCCGATCGATCTAGCCCGCAAGCACTTGCCATGGTTTGATGCGCTGATCGCAGACATCGGGAGAGGTCGATGAGGTATCTGGTGTTGGGCGCCGGCGCACTCGGAGGATATTTTGGCGGAATGCTGCTGAAAGGTGGCGCGGATGTCACTTTTCTCGTACGGCCGGGGCGTGCGGCCCAGTTAAAACGCGACGGACTAATCATCAAATTGCAGGACGGTGGCGAACTCCGCACCCAGATCAGAACCGCTCAGCAAGGTCAGCTCGATGGTGCCTATGATGTCGTTCTGCTCGCCTGCAAATCCTACGATCTCGATGATGCCATGGGCGCCATTGCTCCAGCGATAGGCGAACAGAGCGTGATCGTACCCGTGCTGAATGGGGTGCGTCATATCGACGTGCTGACGGCTAAATTCGGTCGAAGGTGTGTACTGGGCGGCCTCACGACCATCAATGCCGCCTTGATGTCGGACGGAACGATCCAGCAGAGCCAGGTACGGATCAATATAAACGTAATAGGGGAGCTTGACGGCCGCGCTTCCAAACGCTGCGCGGCCATTAAAGCCGCCCTGGAGGCGGGTGGCATTCCCGTCCAGATCAGCGACAACATCCTTGCAATGATGTGGGCAAAGTTTTTCGGTTTTGTCATTAGTGCTACCATCGCTACGTTAACCAGGTCGCGCGCGGGAGTGATCGCGACATCAGCTTCCGGGCCGTCCTTCGTCTCTAACGTAATCGAGGAATGCACGCGAGTTGTGACCGCGGCGGGTTACCCGCCGGCTCCTCCTCCTGCGCCTGACACGGCTGGCCTGATTCGCGGTATGTTTTCTCAACCGGCCTCGACTTATGGACCGTCGATGCTGATCGACATGGAAGATGGCCGGCCCACCGAAGGCGAACACACGATAGGCGATATGGTAGAACGCGCAGCGCGGGCTGGTGTAAATGCGCCGATTCTGTGCGCCGCGCGCTGCAATCTCCAAGCTTACGAAATTAATCGCGGTGCTCGACCGTAGAACTCGACAAGTGGCCTTCTGGCCTCAACAGACGTTCGATGAGGCGACCTCGACCTCCGCTTCCAGGTGCAGATCAGACGTGGGGCCGGGAGTCAGCCGGGAGAGGTAATGAAGATACTAGAGGCTAAAAAAATACCCCATCGTCTTGGGCTTCTCATCGCCTCGCCTAAGGCATACGCGAGGCAAAAATCTCTTCTTGCGGGACTTCAATGGCTTCGCGCGAACCAACCATTTGGTCAAGTCGAGACCAATGGATTTGATCCGTTTTGGTTGGTGACCAGGCACACCGACGTTTCCAGGATCATTCGTCAGCATGACTTGTTTCACAATGGCGATCGCGCGCACAGCCTTGTGCCACGGGCCTCCGATGAGATGACGCGCGCGTTGACCGGCGGGACCCCGCATCCCATCCGCACCCTTGTCCACATGGATGAGCCGGACCATTTGAAATACCGGCGGATCACCCAATCCTGGTTCACCCAGCAAAGAGTGGGTTCACTGGAGCATGGCATCCGCGCCATTGCGCGTGCTAGCATCGATCGCATGGCCAAACTCGGTCCGGCCTGCGATTTCGTGCGTGATGTCGCTATTCATTATCCGTTGCGCGTCCTCATGCAAATCCTCGGCGTCCCCGAGCAAGACGAACCAAGGATGCTCAAACTGACGCAGGAGCTGTTCGCAAGCGAGGATGTGGACCTTGGACATGGCGAAAGCGGGAGCGGCGATCCAGCCAGACATGCCAGGGAGCTGTTTCGTCTGCTCGGGGAATTTCAGGCCTACTTTGTCCCGCTCATGGAGCGACGCCGGGCTAGTCCCGCCCAAGACCTTGCAAGCGTTATCGCCAATGCGGAGGTCGACGGCAAACCCATCAATCATTTCGAGGCAGTCAGTTATTACGTGATCGTCGCGGCCGCCGGTCACGATACGACGTCTTCGTCGATCTCTGGGGGACTCTGGGCATTGTGCGAAAACGACGATGTGTTCAGGACGCTGAAGGCCGATGCCGGCTTAATTTCGAGGTTCGTTGAGGAGGCGATACGCTGGACCACGCCGGTGCACCATGTCATGCGAACGGCGACCGCCGACGTCGAACTGGGCGAACAGAGGATCGCGCGCGGTGACTGGTTGATGTTGTCCCTTCTTTCCGCCAATCGCGACGAGGAGGTTTTCGATCAGCCGAACCGCTTTCGACTGGATCGCGACACCTCAGGCAACGCGCTGTTCGGGCAGGGAGTCCATACCTGCCTTGGTCAGCATCTCGCACGACTCGAAATACGGATCTTCTTTGAGGAATTGCTGAGCCGGCTTGAATCGGTCGAAGTTGCCGGAAGGCCAAGGCGCTCGGCATCGATCTTTATCGGAGGGCCTAAGACATTGCCGCTCCGCTATAGGATGAATTAAGATGTATCGCGCGTCCGGGCTGAATGGCCGCCTCGACCATTCCTAGGCTGCGACAGAGCTGGATAGCCGAATCAATCAGCCGCTCGGCCTCCGCCTGGCGTCCCAATTCCATGAGCAGTTGCGCAAGAGCCATTTGGCAGCGCACGTATTCGGGCCTCAACCCGAGTTCACTGCTCAAATCGCAGGCCTGCAGGTAGGAGCGCTCGGCTTCCTCTGGCGCCGGAGCGGACGGATTTCGGTGGACGTCTCCCAGTAGGCGGAGGGAGTCCACTTCGATCGCGCGGTACCTGTGCTTTCGCGCGAGTTCGAGGATGCTTCGGGCCTGGTCGAGCATCCCCTCGTAGCGATTGTCGAGCAGGTTGGCGAAGCCCAAATACACGCTCGACCAGCCCTCGCCATAGGCGAACTTGGCGCCGCGATTGAACGCCAATGCCTTTTCAAGCAGCGGTATTGCCTCCGCGGTGCGGCCGGCCAGCGTATAGGCATGGCCCAGCGAGGTCGAGATAATCGGCAGCAAATAGTTGATCTGGCTGGTGCGGCAGACGTTGAATCCGTGCTCCAGATACTGCAGGGCCGCGGGGATATCGCCCTTATGCTCCAAGACGAAGCCCGCCCACCAATATGCAATCGCAATGTCCGCCGGACGCCGGACTTCGTCGGCAATCAGGCACGCCTTTCGTGCGGTCTCAATGGCGGTGGCAAAGTTGCCCAGGCGGCCTTGGGAAGCTCCCAGCATGCCGAGCCACAGCACCGAGCTTGTCCCGGTCGTGCCGACCCGCTGGTGCCGCAGTGGTCCATCGATCCACGCCATGTTGTCCTCCAGCACAGCGACCGCTTGCCGGAAGTCCCCGCGCCACATGTAGGCCTGTCCCAGATAGAAGGTCGCACCGACTTCGAGACCGATGTTGCCGATTGTACGGGCAATGTTGCGCGCCCGGGCGCCTCGTTCAATGGTCGCATCAAGCTCGCCGCGCGCATTGTGTACGAATGCCCGGGCAACGTCGATTGCCGCTAGCCGCTGCTGGTCCTGAATGGAGCCGGCCATCGTCTCGGCGTCAGCGAGATAGCGCTCGAGCCGATCGAAGTCGGCGATGGCTACAAAGACCGGGCGCAACTTCAGTCGAATGTCGATCCCCTGTCGCAGGCGTTCGTGATCCTGCGGCAGGTGGGTGAGCGCCTGCAAGGCCGACTCGAAGAAGGCAACCGCCGCCTGATAGGCCGAAAACTCGACCGCCTTATCGCCAGCCTGGCACAGATAGATTCTGGCGTCGTCCCACAGTGCCGCATTGAAGGCGTGGTGGGCGAGGCTTTCGACTACGTCAAACGTGTTTTCCCGAAATTGCGATTCCATGGCACGCAGCACGCGCGCATGGAGCGTCTGCCGCTTGGGCAAGGTCAATGATCCGTAGGCAATTTCGTGGATCATCGCGTGCCTGAACTTCAATTGGGCGTAAATCGGATTTGGGGTCTCGTAAACAAACTGCGCCGCCTTGAGTTCTGCCACGAGCTTCTGCAACTCGGTCTCGGAGAGATCGGCCACTTCGCGCAACAGCATGATCGGAATGTTTGATCCGATGACGGACGCGACTTGCAGCAGCGTCTTGCGGTTCGGGCTGAGGCTGTCGATGCGCGCGGCGATCACCAATTGCACCGTCTCCGGAATCCGGATTTCCGGGATCTGACGGGTCAGCTCATAACCGCCGCTGCGCAGGCGCAGCGCGCCGTTTTCCACCAGCGTTCTGACGGTTTCCTCGATGAAGAGCGGCGTTCCGTCGGTGCGATCGACGATGAGGGCGCGCAGATCGGCATTGGCATCGCCGACCAGGCCCTGCACCAGGTCGTGCGCCGCTTGGGCTTCGAGCCGGTCGAGATTGATGGCGGTGAGAAAGGGCTTGCCGTCCCACTTGTGCTCGTATTCCGACCGGCACGTCAGCAGCACGAAGGGGCTGGCCCCCTCGATGAGTTCGATCAGCCCGTCGATCACGGCTCGCGTCTCGACGTCGGTCCATTGGATATCCTCGAACCAAAGCAGCAGTGGCTGACTTTCGGCGCAACGAAGGAAAAGGTCCTTCAGCGTCGCGCGCATTCGTTGCCGCCGCTCCGCGGCATCGAGTGCAGGCCAGTCGGCATCCTCGACAGGAAGATCGAGCAGCCAGTGCAAAGCCGGAACATAGATCGAGGAGCCCCCCGGCAGCCCGGCCAGGGCCTCCTGCAGCAGGCTCCTCGCTTCGGCAGGAGGAGCCTGCTCGGAAATCCCGCACCAAGACCGCAGCAGGTTGGAAATGGCCAGATAGGGGGTGCCGCGTTCGTAGGCGGCGGCCGCCGTCTTGAGTACCAGCCACCCCGACAATGGAGAGGACTGCAGGAATTCATGGACGAGCCGGGATTTTCCCGTACCCGGCTGGCCCTTGACGACAACAAGCTGGCCGGAGCCCGCAGCAGCCGATTCAAGCGCTCGCTGCAACCGCGCGAGTTCGTTTTGCCGGTTCACGAACGGCGTCAGTCCCCGCGCCGCAGTGACCTCCCATCGGGTGCGGGCTGCGGTGTGACCGACGATTTGAAACACGTCGATCGGCTGACGAATCCCCTTCACGGCGACCGGTCCGAGCGGCCGGGCGTCGACGAAACCCGTCGCCATCCGCATCACCTCGGCCGTGCAGTAAACTGCACCGGGCGGCGCCATCTGCTCCATGCGCGCCGCGAGATGCACGGTCGAGCCGACGGCATCGTAGTCGACCGAAAGATCGTTATGGATGGCGCGAACGAGCACGTCGCCGGCGTGCAGGCCGACGCGGACTGAAATGTCGGCGGCGCAGGCCGCGCGAACGTCTTTTTGTATGTCCAGGGCCGCGTAGGCCGCACGCACCGCATTGTCCTCGTGCGCAAGCGGGGCCCCGAATAAGGCCATGATGCCATCGCCCTGCACCCGGTTGATGGTACCCTCGTAGCGGCGGACGGCATTGATCATCGCATCGAGCGCCGGACGCAGCCGCAATTCCGCTTCTTCCGGATCGAGATCCTCGATCAGGTTCGTCGATCCCTTGATGTCCGCGAACAGGACCGTGATCTGCTTGCGCTCGCCTTCGAGCAGCGCGCGCGTGTCCACGGTACGCTGCACCAGGTGGTGCGAAAGCCGGATGGGTGCCGACAGGTTATCCCAGATCTGGTCGGTGCGATCCGCCCGGCTGCGCTCGGACCGCGCACCGCAATTGCCGCAAAACCGGCTCGAAACAGGGACGGGGGCGCCGCAACCGCCGCACACCTCGACCAGAGTCGCTCCGCAATTCGAACATTGCGGACTCGCTGCCGGATTCGAGGTGCCGCATGCCACGCAATCCATATAAACGACCGGTAACGCATTGACTAACAGGCTAAAACCTACACCGCCCTTTATCATGCAGGCAAGCAAGATGTGCGCCGTAGCACGGCCACGACTTTGCTCGGCACGTTCGCAAACCGAAAAAGACGAGGGCCCGCGATTTTGTTGGAAGTCCAATTGGTTGTACGCCGCGAGCTCGGGTGGGGTTCGTTGCGAGGACGTCCATGGCAGATGGCATAGCCAGACACTTACCCGTTGGCGGGCTTTCGGTCACCTCTTACAACCTTGGCGGAGACGACCTTGGACACTGGAAAAGTGATAGCATCATGCACCCGGACGATGCGGAGACTGAGGTCAAGCGGTCTACGCCATGACCCGACAGGACAATCAAGCTAACGACAATCCAACTCTGGTTTTGTCAAAGCCGCAGAACGCAACGGGTACAAAATTACTTGCACTACGATCCGTGCGCGCCTTCTCAGACATTCTTGTCGACGTCCTTCGCGGAACGGCACGGGAAGTATTGTTTATTTCCGGATGGCTACAATTGGGGGAATCTCTCGCGCGCGAGATGGGGGCCAGTTGCTGCGTTTGAGTCACCTGGCAGGTTACGAGAATCCAGGCTGCGCCCCAGGTCGGGAGCACTCAGATCACGCACAACATTTGACGCAACGATAATGCCATGTAGGGTAGAAACGCAAAAATGAACTTTTCCGCCATCGGAGGACGGTCATGGGAGACGACATCGTTCTAACACGTCCAGGCAGCCCGGATATCAACAAACAATTCCAAGCCGGCAACCATATAAGGAAAACGAGAAGAATCTATGATAGGATAAAGAACCGCTCCAATAACAATGGAGACTATAATTTCGGGGAATTGACCTCGTTCTTTTATGGCTACGACGAAGATCAAGACGATAGTTGGCAAGACGATATCAAAAATAACTACCCGCAGAACATTATTGATCAGATCAGGCAAAACGTTATTGCCGTCTTATCTAAAGTGGATCCGCATGATGCCAACACCCCAATATCGCTGACATTTATATGGACCGCGGGGCCAATGGGGGTAACGATGACCTCCGATGCGGCTGGCCATGCCTACACGATGACAATCTCTGGACTGATGGCGCCGTCCAGTACGTCCTTCGTCGAGAGGCAAAAGACGAAGTCGTACTAGCTGCGCACATCAAAGGACCGCAGTCGCCTTGGGCGCCCAGTCCCTTGGCTTGAACCCGAGGGACGGCCTTTCAAGTTGTCGCACATTTCGGTGCAAGCTGCCGGAGTTCGGGACGTGAGTTGGTTGCAACATTGACTTTGCGGAGGCGAAAGTATGTTGCCGTCTTCGAAGCTCTTTCGCTGCGCATT
>Ga0210402_10004470_pt1 | contig 12737 bp, 13 predicted proteins | sample IncBWC7MmetaG_FD_161055 | JGI IMG/M metagenome (GOLD analysis project Ga0210402, IMG submission 161055) | Forest soil microbial communities from Barre Woods Harvard Forest LTER site, Petersham, Massachusetts, United States - Inc-BW-C-7-M | ecosystem: Environmental > Terrestrial > Soil >...
CCCGAAGCGCGCATGGATTATCACGTACACGGGGAAGAAGTTCTACCACCTCCAGCCGACTCCGGAGATGGTCTGCATCGAGGACATCGCGCACTCACTGTCGATGCTTTGTCGCTGGACAGGCCACACGAGATTTCATTACAGTGTAGCTCAACACAGTGTTTACGCAAGCTATCTGGTATCAGACCCATTCAAGCTGTCCGCGCTGCTTCACGACGCCAGCGAGGCATATCTGGGTGACATGAACCGACCATTGAAGTATTTCACTCAAGCAGGTCCGGCGTACAAGGAAATCGAAGAGCAGGTCGAGCCGGTCATTTTCGAAAAGTTTGGTGTACCTTATCCGATGCCAGAAGAAGTAAAGACGATTGACACAGCGCTGCTCTACGCGGAGAAAGCTCAGTTGATGAACGTCACTGAAGCCGCCGCTTACGAAGCTCGCAAGTGGGGTCGCGATGAAACTCCCGCACAGGTTTTGATAGCGGAGTGGACACCGAGATTTGCAGAACAAATGTTCTTGGAAAGATTCCGAGAACTCAAGGAGAATCAATAGTGGGAGCCAAGGATACAGTAATCAAGACAGTGACGTGTGATGGACCGGAGTGCACCAAGCACTCGATGTTCGACGGTGCGGAGCCCGGAGTTTTGGAGAAGCCGGAGCATCAGTGGCTGAAATCGCATCGTATCGTTCGCGCAGCAGATGGTCGTCATATGTTTTACTGCTCGGACATTTGCGAGTTGAAGGGAATCGAAAAGGGCGTGCACAATATTCAGGAAGCGCCTAAGGTCGTGGCGGACGGCAGTCAGGCAGCTATCGCGCTGGCGGCACAAGCGGCAGCTAATGCGAAGGCGCAGGACGCAGCCATCCGAGCTGGACAGCCAGCCAAAGTGCAACTAAGCTGATGCAGCATCTGGTTCGATTCAACGCGAAGATATCTTGGGAAGGGCGCATGAATGGACTACCCGAAGTGGTCCACACTTACGTCATCTTTCAAGGAAACGGTCCCGGTTTAGTTCAAGCTATCTACGACCACACCAAAACGATTGTCAGCATGCACGGAATCACCGTAGAGAAAGAGCCGGGAAAAATGAGCGTATTCGGCAAGGTCTCCAATAACGCCATGTACATTCCGATGCAGTGGATTGTCTTCATGGATGTGGACATTCTGCCGATGAGCGGAGAGATGCCCATCGAAGACGCAAACGGTGTGCCGCGTCTGTCAGACGGCAAGGAGCCGGTGAAACAATGATTCGCTTTTGCCGGAAATGCGGTCACAGAAAATCTTGTGCCAAGAACCGGAGAATCTGTAAAAGCTGCGAATATAAAAGAGTACGAATTTGGGTGAAAAATAATCGCCGCCGTCGTCAAGTCACTTTAATTGCATGGAGAGCCAAAAATCCTTTGATGGTTTTGAGAGCACGGCTTCGTTCGGAGTATGGTTTCTCCGATAAAACCATCGAGAAAATTCTCAAGTGGAAAGGCGGAAAGTGTATTTGTGGTAAAAAGATAAAAAGACTCGGAAAAGGATGGGACGATGGTTGCATTGACCACAACCATAAGACGGGCAAATTCAGAGGCATAATTTGCTCAAGATGTAATTGGGTTTTGGGGATAGTGGAAGAAAGTATCGAAATTTTGAACATCTTGAAGAGGTATCTAAAGAAGGAGTTGAAATGATTTTGGCTGGCATTGATATGGAAGCAACAGGTCTCGACAAGGTCAAAGACCGCCCAATAGAAGTTGGCGTGGCCTTGTGGACTACAAAATTCAATCGTAGTCTTGATACCCGCGCATTCCTTGTCCAGTCTGACGGAGTGAAGGTCACCGACGAAATTACCGCCATCACTGGAATCAACCAAGGCATGGTCGATAAGTTCGGATACACTCCGGAAGAGGCTTTCGACGAGACCTTGTACTTCGTCGACCGGGCTGAAGCGTTGGTCGCCTTCAACGGTCGCCGGTTCGACTTCCCCATGTTCAGCGCGTGGGCCACGCGACTACAAAAGCAGTTTCCCGACAAGCTCATCATCGACCCGTACGAAGACTTGCCAATGCGTGGGCAGGAGCTTATTACGATGTGTGCCAAGATGGGTATCTACTACGACCCGCACGAAGCGGGCGCGGACGTTGGCGCGATGCTCCGGCTAATTGCCAAGTTCGACTTCGATGTCGTCCTCAACAGGGCCAAGAGTCCGGTGGTGGTGATTCAATCGCTGCAACACCGCAGCCAGAACGATAAAGTTAAGAAGCACAAGTTTCGATGGAATCCAGATAAGAAGATTTGGTGGAAGGCCGTCAAGCAAATCGACCTCGCTGACCTCGCGAAAGCGGTCAACAACGAGTTCGGAATGCAAGAGACCAACTACCGGCCAGAGGATTTGGATACCAGCGATTAAAACCAAGCGCACAGCGCAGGAGATAAAAATGAATATCAACCAAGGAAAAGTATTTGAAAAGCCAGCAGGAGGGCCGTACATCGGAACTATCATCGATGTCGTGGACCAACCGCAGACCCCGACCGCGTTCGGATTGAAAGACAAGGTTCGCTTCCTCTGGGTTCTCGCTCACATCAACGGAGCGCCGTACCTTGACAAGGAAGGACAGCCTTTCACCATCGCTGGCTTTTACAACGCAACAATGTCGGACAATTCGAATCTCACCAAGGTGCTGCGCCAGATTCTGAACGCTCAACCGCCGCTCATCACCAACACAGAAGACCTGACTCGCTTGGTTCTCGGTCGCTCCAACGGTCTGTATCTGACTCAAGAGCCGGACAAGAAGAACCCGAACGAGCTTGCTACCTTCGTCGCTGGTGTGACTCCGCTGCCAGCTGGCGTACAGCCACCGCAGGCTCCCGTGGGCTTCGTCCGCTTCAAAGACAAGCCGAAGACGCAAGCAGGCCCGAACGGTCGTCCAGTGCAGACGTACGCACAACCGCCCGCGCAGCCCGCATCGTTCCAGCAGCCCCCGGCAGCTCCACAAGGCCAGTATGCCCCTCAAGGTGCTTACGTGCCTCCAGCAGCCCCGCAAGCTCAGCAACCGGGCAATAACGTGTCGTTGAATGCCCCGGCTGGTGCCCCAGAATCGTTCTAATTTCCCTCAGACCCGAAAGCCGGGGAACAAACAAGGCTTGACGCCCACGCCAGAGCGCGTGGTATAATCTTACACGAGGGCACATGGGATTTAGAGACATAGCAGAGCCGTTAGCGAAGATGGGTGTCCCAATGACACCAGTTCGTGCAGGCACCAAGCGAGCATTCCTGCCCGACTTTCCCACCACTGCGACCACCGACCTGAATCAAATCACCGCGTGGGATAAACAATACCCGGATTGCAACGCTGCGTGCGTGGCTCGTGCCGAGCAAGGCGGTGTGTGGTTCTTCGAGGTCGACTCACCTGATGTAATTCCCCGCCTGCAAAAAGATACCGGGCAAGCGATGCCAGCGACCTTTATGGTGCGCTCCCGCCCCGGACGCGGTCACTTTTATTTTCGTCACACTCCTGCATCGATGGCGATGGGAAACATTTCGCAAACCTACGTGGTGGGACAAGACTGGTCTGTTCGTACGAACCGTGAGTACGTAGTTGGACCCGGCAGCATTCACCCAGACACATTGAAGCCGTACACCGCGCTCAATTGGGGCACCCCGATTGCGGAAGCGCCGGACTGGCTGATTAACTGGCTCTCGTCGCAGAAGATTCAAAAGCAGAGCAGCGCTCCGGTCGCGGACGCGCCACGCAATGAGTGTGGGAAAGTTCCTCACGGAGCGATTCACGGATTCATGCTCTCTCAAGCTGGCCGACTGCGCAACGCCGGTCTTACCCAAGATGAAATCGAGACCTCACTTCTTCGTATCGTTCACGAGCAGTGTCAAGAGCCCATCGACGACAGTAAGGTCCGCCAAATGGCGAAGTCGATTTGCAACTTCCCTCCCGGGGAGAATAAGACCCTCGCGCTGACTCAGGTTACGGCACAAGTAACGGAAGAGCCGGAAGAGGTTCCCAGCTTTCTCACCATCGATTACCCGATATTTCCTCGTCACGTAATGTTCGGCACCAGCCTTTACGACAACTACGTGAAACCGTTCTGCGAGAACAGCTCCCGCATCGATTACTTCATGTGGATGCCGACCGCCGCGATGATGATGAACTATCTCGGCACCAAGGTCAGCGTGCCTTTCGTCTCGTGGAAGCCGAGCTTTTATGTCGTGCTGATTGGTAAGAAAGGCCGCGCCAACAAGTCCTCGTCAATTAAGGACGGGATGAAGTTTCTCCAATACGCCAGCGTGCTCTCGATGTACTCGAAAGAAATCAAGAATGCAGACGGCAAGTCCTTGGTGATGGAAGTAGGCTCGCCGGAGGGCTTGGGCACCGACATGATGCGTACCAACTGCAAGAACGTCGTGCTCTTTTACGATGAGCTGTCAGCGTTGGTCGGCAAGGCTCGTATTGAGGGCAGTGGGATGAACAGCGCGCTGTTGAAGCTCTACGACTCAAACAACTTTGCTAACTCAGTGAAGAGTAAGAAGGATGTTTACAACGTGGAGCCTGGTTCTTACTGCGCGACTCTCATCACCGCCACCACTGACCGAAAGTTCGCGGAGCTGTGGTCGCAACTGGCCGGGGAAGATACCGGATTGAACGACCGCTTCACTTGGATATTGGAGCCGAGTAAGCTCCCAGACCCGAAATTGGAGAACGTCTCCGAGTATCAGCAGGCTGCGCTCGCCACTCGAAAACTGATTGACCGGGCCGTGGAGAAGAGAACGTATCAGTTCTTTGACCGCACCCCGCTACAACGAATCTTGGTGGTTCACGGCAACCGTGCCGCTGCCCGTGCGGAGAAGTGGGCTCTCTACTTCGCTATCGACATGGGACTGGATGAAATCGACGAGGACTGTGTGTATCGCGGCATCGAGCTGGTCAAGTATGAGGAGTCCGTGAAGGACTACCTGATGACCTTCGAGGCCAAGAACGACGAGTCTGCGATTGAGCAAGGCGTCGTTCGCCTACTGAAAAAGAATGGTGGACGAATGGAGAAGCGCGATATCGAGCGCGCGTTGAACGCCAATAAGTATGGACTTTCCGTCTGGAATAAGGCATACTTGATGCTCATCAACTCAGGCTACGTTGTGCAGGAGGGCCGGGGCGTCAAAGGCGACCCGATTGTTGTCCGCATGACCCGCGATATGATGTTTGGGAGCGACGATTGATTGTAGAACTTCACGGAGATTACGAATCGCGCAGTCCAGTCGGTCCATCTGACGTGGGGTTGCACAACTATATCTACCATCTTGACACAGAGCCATTATTTTTCTGGTACAATATCGGCGGGGCCGGTTATAACTGCTGGCGCATTTGGGAGGACTCGGCATTCCTTACTCGTGATTGGAAAAATCTCTCTGTTCCTCAAGACTTGGACGAGGCATTTCATGACCCGAACGTAATGTTCGTGGCCTATAATTCATCGTTTGAGCGCTATATGACCGACAAATTGGGTTGGGAAATCCCTGTCAGTCGCATGATAGACCCACAAGCTGGCGGACGCTATCTCTCTCTGCCAGCCAGCTTGGAAGTGCAGGGAGAAGTGCTAGGACTGCCCCCCAGTCTCGCAAAGAACAAGCGGGGCGATGAACTGGTCAAGCTCTTCTGCCAGAAAGTTTTTGTGAAGGCTACCAAGAAGAATCCGGTCGCCCGTGAGTATTACAACGATTGGAACTCCCACCCGAAAGAGTGGGCGGAATTTCTAGAATACGGCAAGCAAGACGTGGTCGCGGAAGGTGAACTACTTCGCAGGATGCGACTGTTACGTGCGATGCCACTCCCGCCGTTGGAGCAGAAGCTCTGGCTCTTCGACCAGAAGGTCAACGACCGTGGCATGCCGACCGACCGAGAATTCGTACGCAAGATGTACGCGCTCGCAGTTCGAGCCAAAAAAGAGGCCAAGGAGAATTTCGAGCAGATTACCGGAGTGAAGAACGCCAACTCCCCCGCGCAGATTAAGGCGTGGGCGCATCCTCAAGGCTATCCTTACCCGTCGTTGGCTAAGGACATTGTCACCTCGGCGTTGAAAGATTCGAATGTGAAGTTATCGGAATTGTGTCGAACCGCTTTGAAGATGCGTGCGGAAGCAGCTAGCACCAGTTATCAGAAGTTGGGCAAGATTTTGGAGACCATCTCCCCGGACGGTCGACTGCGCGGACAATTCGTCTACATGGGCTCTTCCCGTTGTGGTCGCTGGTCCGGTAACGGATTTCAAATGCACAACCTCGCTCGCCCCGGCGTCATCACAGTTTGTTCGAGCTGCAAAGTCATGATGAAGGAAAAGGTTTGTGCAGCTTGTGGGGCAGAAACAAAATCGCATGACTTTGAAGACCAGAAAGTTGTGCGGGAAGCTCGCGCGATGATTTATCAAGAGGACTACGACGGAATCAAGGCAAAGTATGGCACCGTGCTGCTCGTGGTCAAGAATTTGATTCGCACCGTGTTCGTAGCACCGGAGGTAGCATAATGGCATTCACTGGATTCGATGAAAAAGATGGCGAGCCTTTGTACGATACGAAAGAGGCCGCGATTGAAAGAGCTAAAATGATGAAGGCTTGGGACTCCGACCCAGATACGAAGATATTCATTCATCGTAAAGGCGTCCCCTTGTGGTTTGCTCATTTGGCGCGCGACACTTGGTTTCAAAAACTGGCATATACGGAGTTAAAATGAGGGCACAAATTTCTAAAAACTGGCGAGAAAGAAACAGAGCCAAGGGTCATGGTTGCAATGTTGCGATAGGTTTTGCTGAAGAGAACATCCAGAAGTTGAAGGGATGTATCCGTTATTTGGAGAAGCAGCGATGACAACACGTTTTAACGTCTGCGACCTTTAACGCCATCGAAACTCGCGTGGGCGCGTGGCTTGCGCAATGCACAGAGCTGATGGGCGTGTTCCGCCCGTGGACCGACCCGAAAGGCGTGTACAAACCGAATGGGAAGTGCCCGTATCTCTCCTTCGATGGCAAGATGAGAAGTTTTCCGTTCGAAGCGATTTACGCGGACTACGAAGGTTGGAATGGTAAGGACCGAAAATCGGCTGCGAAGCGCTTCCGTCAGATTGCCAAACCGGGCGTGTTAGGCGCTATTTATCGTCTCGCTGGTGGGGCGCTGGTGTATGTCTTCAAGTGCACCGATTGCAAGATGGAGCACAGCAGCATGTCTCCGACCGGCTGGCCTTGCCCCCAGTGTGATGCTGGTGACCCATCAGATTTGCAGTACACGAAGAAGACCGGGCTCTGGGATTACGCGGACAAGATGGGCGTCGAGATGTCGCAGGAGCAGGCCCACGAGGTGGTGCGAATCTTCCGAGACTCGTACCCGGAAATCTGCGACCCGAAGACCGGAATCTGGAAGCAGTTGGAGAACGCAGTAGCAGATGTGATGCACCCGAATCACCCGGCCACGGTTCGCACCATCGGCCCGGGCGGCTGCGTGGTTATCGACCGAATCAACTTCATCGACTCTGAAGGCCGGGAGGAGCGTAAGCCGATGATGCGTATGCGGCTACCGAGCGGTCGCTACTTACACTACTTGGATGCACGGCTCGAATCAACAATGATGCCGTGGAAGGGGCAAGACGAAGATGGAAACGAAATTGACGTTTACCGTGACTCTCTCATTTACGCCGGAACAAATCAAAAGACTAAGCAGTGGGATATCTGGGTTTCCACCCATGGAGGGAAGCTCTTTGAAAATCTCGTTCAAGGAATTGCACGAGATATACTCGGTGTTAAACTCCTTGAATTCGAAGAACGAGAGATGCCAGTTGTTGGGCACGTCCACGACGAAGGAATCTGCTTGGTGGAAGACGATATTCTCTCGCCTACGGTTCACGACATGGTCGAGATAATGAGCAGAGAAGTTAGCTGGGCTCCCGGCTTGTTGTTGGGGGCAGACGGATTTCAAGAGAGGTACTATCACAAATGAGATACGAAGACAGTGCGAAGTTTTGGTTTCCAAAGATAGCAAATATGTCGTTGGCACAGATTCGGGTCCCCAAGACTATTTTTGTTGACTACAACGAAGATACCTTGACCGAATCTCTGTTTGGTAAAAACACTGCCGAATATGAGCGCTTGTACTATGCAGTGGAGGATGCGATTCGAGAAATCGGATATCCGACCTTCATTCGGACTGATTTAACCAGCGCGAAGCACTCTGGTCGTCTCTCCTGTATCGTGGAGAACGAAAACACACTGAATAACGCCTTGTTGAACACGCTATACCAAGCCCACTTGAAGAGCTACCACAGCAAAACGAAATCGAGCGCCATCATGGTTAGAGAGTTCATTAAGGTGAAGCACGAGCGCACCGCCTTTCGGGGGCTGCCTATAGGCAATGAGTGGCGAGTATTCGCTAATCAGACTGAACATCAGTGCTATCACTGTTATTGGCCTATGGAGGCACTGGACGGAAAAATGGACGACGGAAAAGAAGCTTCTCCGTTCTCCAAAGGCTGGATTCGCAGTGATTTGCCAGAGACTGCCGCTCTGTTAGCAAAACAACTTGGTCTAGGAACGTGGAGCTTCGATTTTGTGGAGGACGTTCGCGGAATTTGGTGGCTGGTTGATATGGCGACCGCAGGTAATTCGTATCATGACCCATCTTGCGAGTACGCAAAGCTTGACAAGCCCGACCGACTGTGATATCATCTTCGGATGAGAAAAACACTAGGAGTTATCACAGTTCTTGTGATGCTGCCGCTGCTCACGTTGTCGGCGGATGCACCCAAGACTAATTCGAAGGCCAAGTACAGCAAGCCGTGGTATGGGATGGCGAGCTGGTATGGTGACGAGTGGACTGGGAGAAAGACCGCATGCGGTCAGCGCTTCGACCCGGAACGTTTAACGGCGGCGCATCCGTATCTTCCGTGCGGGACGTGGGTGCGAATCACCAACCCGCGCACCGGGCACAGTGAGTTCGCCCGTATCACTGACCGAGGGCCGTATGAAGAGGGCCGGGAGATTGATGTTAGCGCGCGAGTGGCGCGTCGAATCGATTTGGTGAAGTTGGGAGTGGAACGAGTAAAAATTGAAGTTGTTCGGTCAGTGGAGGAAAAATGAGCTACATCATAGCAACTGGATTTCTTGTAGTGTGCGGTCTCGGGTTTATCGCTTTAGTGGGCTGTGTGATTCAGTCCATACGAAACGCAGGTCCGAAGTCTTTGTAATTTTCACTTGACAAATCAAACCGACCGTGGTAGGGTTCGGTACTAGAACTAAAGTACTGGGAGAAAATATGAGCAAAAAGAATCTCGTCATCAAGCATGACCTTTCTAAGTTGTCGCCGGAAGAGCTGACACAGTATCTTCGCGACGTGAGCACGTTCATCGGGTTGGACCCGGACTTGAATGCGCTGGACACAATCTGGATGCCGAACGAGAACGGACCCGGCCAGTCGCGGGTGGTTTACGCTCGGCGCGGCACTGCGGAGATTTTGCGCAACGAGTTGAAGATTGAGGTCTCGTCTTTGGTCCATCAAATGGTTAAGGGCTCTATCGTCTTCACCGCAACCGGGAAAAACGGGGAAGGTCGACAAGAGATGGCAATCGGTTCGAAGTGCATCGAAGGACTTCAAGGCAAGGTCTTGGATGATGCCATCATGACCGCCAGCACCCGCGCTCTCCGCCGCCTGACGATGCAGTTCACCTCCCTTGGAATCCTCGACGAGAGCGAAGTTCGCGCCATCTTGGGTGACACCTCGAATCCTGCCGCAGGCGCACAGCTCGCTGGCAGCTCCATTGTTCTCCCTCCCGCTCCCACCGTGGTAAATAATGCTCCGGGCCGCGACATCACCGCAGAACCCGCCGAGAGCATGGAAGACCGCCTAGTCCGTCTTCGTGCGGAAGCAGCCACAGAATTGGATGCTCGCAAGGCAGCCCGAGAAGCGGCAGAAACATCGGCAACCGTGGCACTGTCTCAGCCCGTAACCTCCATCCCTGCACCAGTTACAGACGAATCGACATCGGCAAAACCGAAGCGCGCCCGTAAGTCTAGAAACACAGTATCTTTGGACGGGCCGGAGCCAGAGGTCGCTACAGGCCCTGCGCCGTCCGTTTCAGCTCCGGAACCCCCATCCACCGCCCCCACAGCCCCACAGCCGCCCCTGACGCCAGCAACACCCCTTCCAACGCCTGTTGCGCCCCCCGCCCCCGTTTCGGGTACGACTGTACCCAATCAGGGTACGCCGACCTTCCCCGGCCAGCCAAACGACACCCAAATGGCTGATTACCGCAAGCGCGTGTCGGTTTACACGGCAGAGCTGCCGTCTTCTGAAAACATGGGCAGCGTTCAAAAGATGCGAGCGTTCATCACCAAGATGTCAGGCAATCCTCCTCAATCGATGACCGTCGAGCAGTGGGAAGAGCAGATGGCTTTTTTCGAGAGCTTCGTGGGCAAGAACGGCATCAAGGGTCTCGTGAAATATATCAATGACGTTCTCGGAGTTAAGTGAGCCTTCTCCTAAATCCTGACCAACAGGTGGGCGTTGAGGCGGTCGACGGCGACTACGTGATGATAGCAGGCCCCGGCGCGGGAAAGACCCGCGTGCTCACGGAGCGCTATCTCCGCATGCGTGCTCGCGGAATCCCGGACAAGGACATCCTCAACCTCACCTTCACCAACGCGGCAGCGACCGAGATGGTTGAGAGAGTCGGTCTGCTCAATTCGGCGGAGGTCTTCCGCACCTTTCACAGCTTCTGCCTTGATTTGATGAAGCGGGAGCGAGCGTACATCCTCTTCCCACTCTGCCCCACCATCATCCCCGTTCGAGGGGAGCAGTTCATGCTGATGAAGGACCTTTTGAAGATTTATCCGCCCATCACTTCCTACCACGCGCTGTCCGACCAAATCGCGGAGTGGAAGGCGCAGAACATCAGTCCGGAGCGTGCCAAGAGTCAGGAATTCGACAACGGCATCCGATACTTTTACGCGCTCGCGTATCAAGATTACGAAAAGAAACAGAGGGAGCAAGGCTGGCTTGATTTCGATTCGTTGATGAAAGAAGCCGTCAATCTGTTGGAGGTGAACGAAGATGTTAAGAAAAGAAACCAACGCAAGTACATCGCCGTCGACGAGTGCCAAGATACCGACACAACCCAATTCCGACTTCTTCAACTACTCTACAACGGAAACATCTTCGTCGTTGGAGATGAAAATCAGCTCATCTATGAGTGGAGGAGTGCTCAAGCTGGAAATCTCACTAATTTCTCCAGAACATTCAGAGGAGCAAAGACACTTTATCTTGGAGCGAACTATCGCAGCACTCAGCGTCTGGTTGAATTCTTCAAAAAGATTCTCCCGGTAGACAATGGACTTGCCAGCCACATGGTCTGTTGGATTACGAAACTAACAGCTAAGGAGATAGAAAACGATTTCGAATTTAGAAAACAAGACCCTCTGTTTAAGTTTATATCTCTGGATGACTGGATTAAAAAATGGGAAGGAAAGCCTCCTCAGTTCATCGAGTACTCGAACGAAGACGAAGAGGCCAACGAGGTCTTGAATCAAATTTCTAGCCGTGGCATCGTGGATGAGTCGGCCATCCTCGCTCGCACCAATCGTCAGCTTCAACTGATTCAGCGCCGTGCTATGAACCGCAACATCAAAGCCGAAATTCTCGGCAAGAAAAATGTGTGGCAGGAGAATGAAGTCAAGCACCTGATTGACCTGACTCGGGAGAGCATGTTCGACCCGCGCCCAGCCGCCACTGTGATGAAGGACCTCATCAAGAGCCACAACATGGTGCATCGATACGCGAACACGAAGAGCAATCCGTTGTACAGCAAAGACCCTATCGAGAACTTGAATGACATCGTTCGCATGGCTGGGCGCAAGAGCAAGGCAACCGGCCAGCCGCTGACTGTGCTCGAATTTCTGGACTGGATGCGCAAGATTACCTTCATGCGCCGCACCAAGACGGAGCCGATTCTCACGCTATCTACGGTTCACCAAGCAAAGGGCCGGGAGTGGAAGAACGTGTTCGTGGTCGGATGCGACCAAGGCGTGATGCCACATCGAGAGGGCGAGCTGTTGGAAGAGCAGCGCATCTTCTTCGTCGCGTGCAGCCGCGCCGCTGACCAGCTACAAATCAGCTTTAATAAAGTACGCAGCCAATTTTTGAACGACTTCGTAGAAGATATCGAGGTCTTTGGAGAAGATGATGGCATTCCTCTACATCAACGCGAAGGGTAAGCCGTGGCGCAAGCATAGCTACAGCGCTGGAAACACCTTCGACCAGTGCCCGCTTAAATACAAGCTGCAAAAAATCCACGGCTGGAAAGAGAGGAATTTGAAGGCCCGCTTCGAGCTGGGCCGCGCGTTCGAATCTTCGATTCAGTACTACCACGAGAATCGAGGCGACTTGAAAGCTGCTATCGCTCACTTCCAATCGCAGTGGCAGCCGTTTGCCAGCAACACAGAACTGCAATACACCAAGGTGGAGAAGGACTGGGCGCAATGCGCCCGCATCGCGACCGACTGGTTAAGGCTTTACGCAGTTCGCCAACCGAGTCTGCCGATTCCGTTGGGCGGACAGGTGGTCTTTCAAAGAGAATATGCCAAGGAGGTTTTTCCTAATGACCCAAATTATGGAGAGATTGAAGACTGCGGTAAGCTCGACATTGTCGCGTACGTGGAACCTGAGCATCCGATGCTCCCGAAGCTCCAGTGGCTCCCCGAGTACGGAGCCTT
>Ga0210402_10004471_pt1 | contig 12735 bp, 10 predicted proteins | sample IncBWC7MmetaG_FD_161055 | JGI IMG/M metagenome (GOLD analysis project Ga0210402, IMG submission 161055) | Forest soil microbial communities from Barre Woods Harvard Forest LTER site, Petersham, Massachusetts, United States - Inc-BW-C-7-M | ecosystem: Environmental > Terrestrial > Soil >...
TACGCCGTCGGGTGAGCGTGATCGTCACACCGGGTAGCGCGACCGCTGCGCTCGCAGCCAAGGCCGCGACCACGACGATCCCGATCGTGTTCGGTGTGGGTGGTGACCCGGTACAGGAAGGGCTGGTCACTAGTCTTAATCGACCCGGCGGCAATGCCACTGGTGTCAACTTTTTTACCGTCGAAGTAGTGGCCAAGCGCATGCAGCTACTGCGCGAATTGGTGCCAACAGCGAAACGGATTACCGTGCTGGTCAATCCCACCGATCCGGAGGGCTATCAGACGCCACGCGACGTACAGGCGGCTGTCGGCGGGGAGCAGGTCCTGGTTCGCGAGGTTGCCACCGGCCGGGAAATCGACGCGGCCTTTGCGAACATGGCGAGCGGGAAGACGGATGCTGTGTTCGTTGGTCCAGGCACATTCTTCAATACCCGACGTGTGCAGCTTGCCGTATTGACGGCGCGCTATGCGTTTCCTGCCGCGTACCCCACACGTGCCTATCCCGAAGTTGGTGGACTGATGAGCTACGGAGCCGACGTCCTCGACGCTTTTCGGCAAGTCGGGGTCTATACGGGGCGCATCCTTAAGGGCGCTAAGCCGGCGGACCTGCCTGTTTTGCAGTCGACCAAATTCGAGCTGGTGATCAACCTCAATACCGCGCGGGCGCTCGGCCTCGACGTGCCGCCGTCGCTGCTCGCGCGCGCCGACGAGGTGATCGAATAACCGAGGGGTAAAGGGAGTGCTATCCGATGACGCCCGAGCAGATCGATTTGGTTAGGAAATCATTCGACGCGCTGTGGCCATTCCGTCGGAAGCTCGCAGAGCATTTCTACGGCCGCTTCTTCGAACTCGTGCCCGATACACGACGGCTGTTCCCTGAGGATATGGAAAAGCAGCAGCTCAAGCCGATGGATTCGATCGCCGCGATCGTCGGAACGCTCGATCAACGTGAAATATGTCAGTCAATCATCAGTCACACAGGCCGCAAGCACGCGGACTTCGGGGTGCAGACAGCGCATTTTGCCGCATTTGGTGACGCCCTGATATGGGGCCTGCGCGAGCAGTTCGGTCCGGCGTTTACTCCAGAGGTGCAGCAGGCATGGATTGTGCTTTACGACGCGATCCAGGCGGAAATGATGCGTGCCGCAAGAACCGTCTAACGAACCAAGCCGCTTCTAGAGTTTGCTTCTAACCCCTGTCAGAGTGCTAGGCTGCGCCGATAGCATGCCGACGAGGTGACCTTGGCTCGCAAAGGGGCGAAGAGCCGAACGCCAGCACGCAATCTTCGTTCGAGGAGAACGAAGGCGACGGCGGGCGTTGACCGCCTTCGCGCCGCCAATGCCGACCTAAAAAAGCAACTCGCCGAGGCGCTGGAGCAGCAGACGGCGACGTCGGAGGTGCTGCGCGTGATCTCCAGCTCCCGCGGCGAGCTGGAGCCCGTGTTTGGAGCCTTGTTGGATAATGCGATAAGGCTGTGCGGGGCGAAGTTCGGAATGCTGTATCTATGCGAGGGCGAGGATCTTCGAACAGGAGCTGCGCACAATCTGCCGCCGGCCTTCGCCGAAGTGCGACGGCAGGGCCCGTTCCGTCCGATCCCGGGCGGCCCGGTGAGCGAAGCGCTCAAAACCAAACGGCCCGCCCACGAACTCGATCTCGCTGCGACACGCGCCTACGCGCAGCGCCATCCGCAGAGCGCCGCTGTGGTCGAGCTCGGTGGCGCTCGCACCTCCGTTGCAGTGCCGATGCTCAAGGACGATGAGCCCATCGGGGTCATTGTCATCTTCCGTCAAGAAGTTCGGGCGTTCACCGACCGACAGGTGGATCTCCTTTCGAACTTTGCCGATCAGGCCGTCATCGCCATCGATAACACCCGGCTGCTCAACGAGTTGCGCGAATCCCTGCAACAGCAGACCGCCACCGCCAACGTGCTCAAGGTGATCAGCCGCTCCACCTTCGATCTACAGGTTGTCTTCGACACCTTACTCGAATCTGCGGCCCAACTATGCGAGGCCGATCATGCTTGGCTATTTCGATCCTATGGCCAATATTTCTGCTGGGTTGCTAGCTACGGCCACGCGAGCGACGTGCACGAGCGAATCAGGGATTATTACACGGCGAGGCAAATGCCAGTGGATCGAGGCACCATCACTGGCCGAACCGTACTAGAGGCCAAGACGGTTCACGTTTCCGACGTGCTGGCGGACGATGAATATACCCTCGGTGATGTGCAAAAGATCGCCGGCTACCGAGCCGCGCTGGGCGTTCCCCTCTTACGCGAGGGAAATGTCGTAGGCGTGATATTCCTGGCACGAAGCGTGCCACATCCATTTCGCGCCAGACAAATTGAATTGGCGACCACCTTCGCCGATCAGGCCGCAATCGCGATCGAGAACGTGCGGCTGTTTGACGAGGTGCAGGCGCGCACGCTTGAATTGAGCGAGTCCCTGGAGCAGCAAACCGCGACCGCTAAGGTGCTGAGCGTGATCAGCAGCTCGCCTGGCGAACTGGAGCCGGTCTTCCGTGCGATGCTAGACAACGCGGTGCGCATTTGCGCGGCCAAGTTCGGCACGCTGTACGTACGCGAGGGCGATGGCTTTCGCGCTATGGCCATTCACAACGCGCCGCCGGCTTATGCCGAGGTGCGCAAGCGCAGTACCATCCGTCCTCCACCCGACACCTCGCTCGGCCGGATGGCCCGGACGAAGCAGGTGGCTCAAGTCGCCGACGTGAAAGCAACGCAGAGTTATCGGACCGGAGATGCGTTTGCGGTGAGTGCGGTCGATCTTGGCGGTTACCGGTCCGTGATGTCCGTGCCCATGCTCAAAGAGGAAGAACTCATTGGAGCGATCACCATCCACCGCCAGGAGGTTTGCCCATTCTCGGACAAGCAGATCGAGCTGGTCACGAACTTCGCCAACCAAGCCGTTATAGCCATTGAGAATGCCCGCCTGCTCAACGAACTGCGAGAGTCGCTGCAGCAGCAGACCGCCACCGCCGACGTGCTGAAGGTCATCAGTCGCTCGACCTTCGATCTTGTGACGGTGCTCGAAACCCTGGTCGCGTCCGCCGCCCGACTGTGCGAGGCTGATAAGGGCTTCATCGCGCGCAAGGAAGAGGCCGGCTATCGGCTTGCGGCCAACTTCGGATTTGCTCCCGAATTCGTGGAGTACGTGCGACAGGTTTTAATCGAACCAGGCCGCAACACGCTGGTCGGAAGAACGGCGCTTGAGGGGCGCACGATCCATATTCCCGACATCCGCGCCGATCGCGAATACACCTGGTTCGAGGCGGCCGAGCGGGGAGGCGTTCACACCCTCCTGGGAGTGCCGTTGATGCGGGAAGGCGTGCCGATCGGCGTGTTCAATTTGGCGAGAGTGGCCGTCCGTCCGTTCACCGAGAAGGAGATCGAACTGGTTTCGACATTCGCCGATCAGGCGGTGATCGCGATCGAGAATGTGCGGCTGTTCGACGAGGTGCAGGCGCGCACGCGCGAGCTTTCAGAGGCGCTGGAGCAGCAGACGGCCACCTCTGAGGTGCTGCGCGTGATTTCGAGTTCGCCGGGCGAGCTGGAGCCCGTATTCCGGTCGATGTTGGAAAACGCGACCCGCATCTGCGAGGCGGATCTCGGCACAATGGCGTTGTACGAAGATGGTGGGTTCCGGCACGTTGCGCTGCACGGGGCGCCGCCTGCTTACGCCGAACTGCGCCGGCGGGAACCCGTGGTCCGCCCCCATCCGGAAGCTCCCCTTGGCCGCCTCGCCCGAACAAAGAGCGTCGTTCATGTCGATGATCTGTTGGCACAGCCTGACCACGCGCAAGGAGGACTCGCCAAGTCCGCTGGCGCCAGGACTTTGCTGATCGTACCGCTGCTCAAGGAGCAGGAACTGTTGGGCATCATCGGCATCTATCGCCAGGAGGTGCGGCGCTTCAGCGAAAAGCAGGTCGAGCTGGTGCAGAATTTCGCTGCGCAGGCGGTGATCGCCATCGAGAACACGCGCCTGCTTAATGAGCTTCGCGAATCCTTGCAGCAGCAGACCGCAACCGCCGACGTGCTCAAGGTCATCAGCCGCTCGACCTTCGATCTGCAAACAGTGCTCGACACGCTTCTGGAGTCGGCCGCAAGACTGTGTGAGGCCGATATCGGATATATCGGACGTCCGGGAAGCGACGATTTTTTTCGTGCGGAGGCGACCCACGGCTATTCGCCTGCCCTCAAAGATATCGTGGAACGCACGCCCTGGAAGGCGGGCCGGCAAAGTGCGATTGGTCGCGTGCTGCTTGAAGGCGGACCGATTCATGTCCTCGATGCTGCGACAGATCCGGAATACCGGATGGTTGAGATGCAAAAAATCGGCCAATACCATTCCATTCTCGGCGTGCCTCTTCTGCGAAATGGAACGCCCACAGGCGTGCTCGTATTGGCCCGCCATACTGTGCGACCCTTCACCGACAAGCAAATAGAGCTGCTTGCGACCTTCGCCGACCAGGCGGTGATCGCGATCGAGAATGTGCGGCTGTTCGACGAGATCCAGGACAAGAACCGGCAGCTCGCGGAGGCAAGCCAGAACAAGTCGCAATTCCTCTCCAGCATGAGCCACGAGCTGCGCACGCCCCTCAACGCCATCATCGGCCTGACCGAGATGTTGGTCACCAACGCGGCGCGTTTCGGCACGGACAAGGCGCTGGAACCGCTGCGCCGTGTGAATGCCGCCGGGACCCACCTCCTGAGCCTGATCAACGAGGTGCTGGACCTTTCGAAGATCGAAGCCGGCAAGCTCGAGCTAAATCCCGAGCCTGTCAATTTGGCCCGGCTTATCGACGAGGTCATCGGCACCGCGGGCGGGCTTGCCGAGAAAAACAACAACCGGTTGGTCGTCGAAGCGCAAGCGAACCTGGGCGCGCTCACCGCGGACCCCATGCGGCTCAAGCAGATCCTGCTCAATCTCTTGAGCAACGCCTGCAAGTTCACGAAAGCAGGCGAGGTCGCGCTGCGGGCGCGCAAGGTGGCGGACGGACGCGACTGGGTCGAGCTTGCGGTTGCGGATACCGGCATCGGCCTCACCGCCGAACAGCAGGCGAAACTGTTCCAGGATTTCACCCAGGCCGACTCCCTGACCGCGCGCCGCTATGGCGGGACTGGGCTCGGCCTTGCAATCTCGCGCAAGCTCGCGCGCATGATGGGCGGCGACGTGACGGTTGCAAGCGAGCCCGGCAAAGGCTCGCTGTTTACGCTTCGCCTGCCGGCGAGCGGCGAGGGCTAACCAAGTCCAAAATAGCTGCCGACGCTTTCTCGGGCGGCCGTCTCGCGTGTGCCAGACGGCCGACTGAGAGGCACCATCTCGAGCCTGCGAGCACAAATGCTCGTTGGCCCGCGAGCTTGTCAGTAGCCGTTGTCGCCGAATGCCGGGCTCGACGGCGAAACCAGGGCCGCGTTGGCACTCTCGAGAGCCGGGATGGTAAGCAGCGAGATCAACGCGATCACGGTGAGGAATTTCTTCATGACACATCTCCTTAATGAAGTGATTGTGTTGTGTTTCCTGCAACGACAGCGCGGCGAATGCCTTATCCGTTGCAGTCATTAGGTAAATGGGCCCTTGGAAGCACCGGAAAAACTATATTTCCGGATCGATCAGACGACCAAATTCGTTGAGCCGCTAATATCTTGGTTTGGCTCTGTTCACGAAAGCGTGCTGCAGGTTCAAATCTGCTCGGTTTTATGATGACCGGCGGACGTGCCGGCGTGAAGCGCGCACGAGCTCCTTCGTCCCGAGAATGTTTCTCGCAGGCCGATCGCGGATATCGATCTCCCTCGCCACGAAACTTGACGCAATCAAAGCGCGGCGGGCGCGCGAGCGCCAGCAGCGAGCAAAAAGTTCCGATCGCATACCTGATCGCATACCTGCCAGACGGTCATTGACAAGCTGTGGGCTTATCATAACCTCCTAAATTGCAGTTACATGGTTATGGGCAGCGCCCGTCGATGTCAGGAGCAACGGGATGACGACACGGGATGTGAGCGTGGTGCTCGTCCATGGAGCATGGGCGGACGGATCAAGTTGGGCGCGGGTCATCACGGCGCTCAAGGCAGAGGCCGTGAAGGTGTTCGCCGCGCCGCTTCCCCTGACGTCTCTTGCTGACGACGTGGCCGCCCTTAATCGCAGCTTGGACCGGACCGCAGGACCGATCGTACTGGCGGGACACGCCTACGCCGGTGCGGTCATAGCTCTCGCACGTCCTGAACGCGTGAAGGCACTGGTCTACGTAACCGCTCTTGCTCCCGATGAAGGCGAGAAGGTCGCCGACGTGTTCTATCGCCTTGACCCCCATCCCCAGGCGCCAAAGCTGGCACCGGACAATAATGGCTTGGTTTGGTTGCCTGAAGGAGCCTTCGCGGCCGCGTTCGCGCAGCATGCATCCGCCGAGGATCAAGCCGTGCTCTGCGCGGTGCAGCGACCGATCTCGCTGAACTGCATCACCGTTCCGGTTGGGCGTCCGCTTTGGAAGGACGTTCCGAGTTGGTTTCTTGTTGCCGAGGACGATCGAATGATCGTCCCTGAAACGCAGCGGTACATGGCGGAACGCATGAAGGCGAAGACGAAGGCCCATGCCGTCGATCACACACCCAGCGTCACCGCCCCGCGAGTTGTGGTCGACATCATCCACGATGCAATACGCTCCGTAACCGGCAACTGAAGCAAGCCTCGCAGGCCGCAACCGACGGATTATCGCCCTTTTCGCAGATAACTGCTTAAAAGCCATAAATGAGGTTACAAACTCGAACGCATCGTCCAAAATCGCGGACGTCGTCCGCGATTTTCTGTTGCGTTCGAAATGAGAATCCGCCGGCCGGTCTCGGCTGCGCCGGCCAACGCGGGTGCACAGCTCACATCTCGAAAGGAGTGGCCTTTTATGAGTGACCTTCATCATGTCGGCCGCCGTCCCATGCTTGCCGGGATCGGGGCCGCCGCGCTCGTCGCCTCTTTCGACACTCCACTGGCTCGCGCTCAGGCGCTCGATCGGCCGCCTAGCGTGCTGATCTTTGATGTCGCGGAAAGTCTGCTTGATCTCCAGGCGTTGCGGCCTTTGTTTCAGCGCATATTCGGCGACGGCGCCATAGTCGACGAGTGGTTCGGCCAAACCATTCTTTATTCGGAGTCGGCGACCCTCACCGATACTTTTGTGCCCTTTGGCCAGCTTGGAGCCGGAGTGCTCCGCATGCTGGGCCGCATCCATAACATTTCGATCAGCGAGGCCGACGTCGCCGACCTCGGCAAGGGCCTAGCCTCGCTGCCGGCCCACCCGGATGTTCCCGACAGCCTTCGGAAACTGAAAGCCGCGGGCTATCGCCTGGTCACCCTGACCGACTCGCCGGTGATCCCCGGTCGAGGACCTCTGCAGGCGGCGGGCTTGGCCGACCTCTTCGAACGGCAGTTCACCGCCGAGGCAGTCCGCCGGTACAAACCCGCCCGCGAGACCTATCAGATGGTCGCGCACGCCATGGGGACGGAGCTATCCGAGCTGTGCATGATCGCGTCGCACCCCTGGGATGTCATCGGCGCCCGCACAGCCGGTTGCTCGGCCGCTCTGATCGAGCGGGCCGGCGTCGCGCCGCTGATCCTGCCGAGCCTCAAGCAGCCTCAGATCATCGCGCCAACCCTGACTGAAATCGCCACGCAGCTCGTCCAGCTGAAACGCGCCTGAGCGCCCCACGGGAGCCTCCGCCATGTCAAAGGTTCGCAACATCGTTTTCGACTGTAACGAGACGATCCTGGATCTCACGACCGTCACGCCCGTTTTTGAGCGCTTGTTTGGCTCGCCAAGCGCCATGCGCCTCTGGTTCCAGGAACTCATTACCTACTCGCAGGCGCTGACGATCGCCGACGTCTATGTCCCCTTTACCGATATCGGCGGCGCGGTCCTGGAAAAGATCGCTGCGCCCAGAGGCATCAAAATCACTGCGGCCGACCGCCAGGAGCTCACTGATCGCTTCGCCACCATGCCGCCATATCCCGATGTTCCAGGAGGCCTGCGACGATTGAAGGCGGCGGGCTTTCATCTTTTCACGCTGACGGACAACACCGCGGCGATCTCGGGCCGCCAGCTCACCCATGGCGGCATTGTCGACCTTTTCGATCGCCGCTTCAGCGTCGATGACACGGCCAAGCGGCACAAACCGGCGCCGGAGGCCTATGCCGAGGTCACCAAAGCGCTCGGCGCGTCGCCCTCGGAAATGTGCATGATCGCCTGCCACACCTGGGACACCATCGGAGCTCAGGCGGCCGGGTGGGAAGCCGGGCTAATTAAGCGGGTCAACAACGACGTCTTGGATACTGCCGCCCAGCCGCAGTACGTGGGAAAGGATCTCAGCGCTGTCGCTGACCAGATCATCGCACGAAATGGTCCCGGGCAGGGGCGCGCGGGATAAGTGGCACGCTGCTTCGCGGCAAATGCACGGCTGCCTAATGCAGATGCCTCAGCTTGTCCGGATTGCGCACCACATAGATCGCGGTGATCCTGCCGTCCTCGATGTCGAGCGTCGTCGTCTGCAGTTCGCCATCGGCCTCCAGCGTCACGAAGCCCGGCAAGCCATTGATGAAGCCTGTGCGGACGAGTGTCGACTGATGCGTCTGGAATTGCTTGGCCAGCCATGCGTGGAGCTTCATCACCTCGGCGAAGCCGGGCTGTTGAAGCTTACACCAGGCTTACACCAGGCTTACAAAGGCGCTTTACAACGCCGCTCTCGCTCTGGTCAGCCTCTGGTGCCCAGGGCACGCGACTTTAGAAAAAAAGCCCCGGCTTTGCGACCGAGGCTTGGGCTTAGACACTGATGAAGATACTCCAGTTAATAGTGAAAATTGTTCCAATTACGACTAGTGGCCGCCGGCATTAGCCTCACGTCTTCCATGTGACGCCTGCTGAGCCGCCCAAAATTATTCAAATTCTGAACCGAGATTGATTCTCGGGGCCGGCGGGGGCGGTCGGCTCAACCGCGATTATGCAGGAGACGACCATGAACAAGACCGTGCTCGCGTTTGCTGCTGCCACATCCGTGGCAGTTTCCCTGTTGGCGGCTCCGCCTGCTGAAGCCCGTTGTTGGGGCTGTGCTGTCGGTGTCGGCGTCGCTGCTGGTGTGGTGGCGGGCGCTGTCGTTGGCAGCGCAATTGCCAACTCTTATGGACCGACTTACGTCGTGCAGCCCGGCTACGTGGCCTACCCGGGACACGCGGTTGGGGCGCCGGTCGGATGCCCCGGTGGTTACTGGGCGCGTCGTCCGGTAGCATTTGACGCGTATGGAAATCCCATTGGCTGGAGCCGACCCCGCTTCTTCTGTCCGTAAAAATCTGTAAATCGTTTCTACGATTTCAGACGCGGCTGGCGCTCGAGGACTTCCAAAGCCCCATCGCCCTGCGGAGCGATGGGGAAGAAGCGGGATAGAGCGCAAGCCTCGCTGACGCTTCCCGTATTTGGCTCTCTCGCCAAGGCTACACTTTGGCGTGGCTGCCGCAATGCAGCAAGCTGCGCTGGCTTGATCGAGCATGAACGCTTTGCGCTGCTTCGTAGAAAGGCGGCCGGTGGCATTGCATCCGAGACTGTCGAGCAGTCGGCGAAGTAATTGAATCAAACTTGCAACCGAAAAGACGCTCGGCTTGAGGGCTGCTCCCCATTTGCTCGCAAGCGCTCATCGAATAAGCGTCATTTTTCTGCAATGACGAACTTGGACTTGACGAGCTGAAGTGACATTTTACGTGCTCGTTACGGACATCGCATCGCCATAGCAAATAGAGATCGTCGCAGACGGACGACCGGAACTCGCTGGTCACCAATGACTCAAGCAGTCGAGGCAAATCTCCGTCACTAATTTTCCGAAAGTCCGCTGACGCAGTGCTACAAAGACTCAGCGCCTTGCTGTTGAGTGATACTTTTCTGCACCGTTGCCTATGATAACGGTCGCAAGTTGTCATCTAACTAAACTTTAACTTGATAGCTGCGCATTGCAGCTTTGTACTGTGCCCTGGGGGTGACCGGGAGAAGGGGACTTGTCATGTGGAAAGCCATGGTCGCCGGGACGGCAGCGCTTACGATCGCCGGAACTTCGCTCGTCTACGCGCAACAGCGCGGTGGTCGTGACGGAATGACGCAAGACCGGCAACTCAATGCTGAGGACGTGCGAGCGTTCGGCGAGGCGCGGCTCGCGGCGCTCAAGGCGGGTTTGGCGCTCACGCCGGAGCAGGAGAAGAACTGGCCGGCCTTCGAGCAGGCGGCGCGCGATTTGGCCAAGGTGCGGATGGATCGGAGGAACGCGATGCGTAATGCTCCCGCGGCCAACGATCCGGTCGAGCGCCTGCGTCAGCGCGCAACAGCCCTGTCAGAGACCGGTGCGGCCTTGAAGAAATTGGCCGACGCCACGGATCCTCTTTACAAGAGCCTTGATGAGAATCAGAAACGGCGCTTTGCGATACTCAATCGCTTGGCCGGAGTCGGCCGCGCTGGGTTGCGCGGGCGCGAAGGCCGCGGCGGCGATGGAATGCGCCACTGGGGCCAGCGCCGATTTGATAGGGGCATGCTCGAAACGGAACAGCCGAGCGAACAACCCCTGTAGTCATCCGCAGCCGATGGGCGCAATAAGCGGAGCGCATTTCGCCTTTCGTTGCGCGACTGCCTAATGCAGATGCTTGGGCCGCTTCGAAGGCTGCCGCCCAAACGCTTCAGGCTGACGGTTGCGCGCGCTTCACGCGCTTGAGCCGCGTGTCGAGGAAGCCGAGCAGGGTCGCTAGCCAGGCGGCGAGCGCGATGATCATGAACGCCTGCGACAGCTCCATCAGGAACGGCGCCTCCAGGATCTTCGTGAGCTGATACGTCGCGACCGAATACATCCCCAATGGAAAGACTCCTCCCCAGTAGAGCGGATCGTAAGCAAACGGCACACCACGCATGAGATAGAGCCATACCCCAAGCACCACGAGCATCGGGATCCACCAGGTGGCGATGGCCCAGAAGAACAGGGTGAGGCCCTTTACGAACGGTACGATCTCACTGATGACCGGAGACAGCGCGGCATGCTCGGCGAGCGTTGCGCCGGCGAGGGTGGAAATCGCTACCGCCCCCATATTGATCCAATAAGGGGGCGTGAGATCCTCGGGCGCCATGTGCACGAACGTGTAGCGGTAGAAGATCAGTGTCATAATCCACAAGTACAGCGCGCCGGCACCAAGCCACAGCACCAGCGCCATGAATAGCAGTGGGCGCTGCAAACTGACGAAGATGCCGGCGGCCGGTATCAGCACCGTTAGAACGGCGACGGATTGGGCCGCCACGACGCTGACCAGCCAGCCACCGTTGAGGCCGTCAGCTAGACTAGGCTTATCCGGCTTGACGGTAAGCACGGTCAGTTCGCCATAGGTCACCACGGCCCACAGCGTCGCAGCGGCAATCCAGAACACCGCCGCGACTGCGGCTGCGTCGATCAACAGTAAAAGCTGCGTCCCGAACACGGCGGTGGCTGCCACCGTGGTGAAGAAGCCTACGCCGCGGCTATGGCTTTGGATGTCGGCGGCAAACGCGTGTGGATAGCGCAGGATGCGCGTGACTGTTGCCGCCACCAACGCGGCGAGAAACAGCGCATTGAGCCAGACGAGCACGGTCGGAAACAAGGGAACGCCATGCAGGTGCGCGGCGATCGAGACGATGCCGGTGGCCATGACCATGGCGAAATAGGCGGGATGCAGCGTTTTCAGCTCGTCGCGCCGTCCATGGTCGAAACGAAGTCTCATGACCAGCCTTGCCATGCAAATTCGCGCACGGAGTGGGCAGCCGCTGTCGGCGTTTATTATCATCTCTCGTCGCGGGGGAACACGTGCGCCTTTCCGACCACGGTGATCCGCACGATCGCGCCGAGCTGTGGCGTTTCAATTGATGCAGCGATGAGACGCAGCGGCGGGCTATTAGCATCAATTTCGCCGGTCGCATTGAGCAGGCGCACGCGGACGGAGGAAATCGCGCCGCCGAAATCGACCTCGATCACCTTGCCGAAATGGTCGGTCGAAGCGTCCGGTGGGCGCTGCTCCCCGACCTGGACGAATTTCACCTGCTCGGGTCGCAGAACGATGCGCGCTGCGCCCTGGCGCTCACAGTCGTCGACCGGGACGCGGCCGAGCGCGCAATCGGCAAAGCCCGCGCCGACGCGGGCGGACAGCACGATCGCCTCTCCCATGAACTCGGCAACCATGGGAGTCCGGGGACGCAGATACAAGTCGCGCGGCGGGCCGACCTGCAGCAGCCGGCCTTCACTCAAAACCGCGACCTGATCGGCAAAGGAAAGCGCTTCGTTTTGATCGTGGGTGACCAGGATCGTCGTGATGCGTGCGGCGCGGAGCGCGCGCGCCACCGCTTGGCGCGTGATCGCCCGCAATCCGGTATCCAGCGCCGAGAACGGCTCATCGAGCAGCATCAGGCGGGGGCGGCGCGCCAGCGCCCGCGCCAGTGCAATCCGCTGTTGCTGCCCGCCGGACAGTTCGTCCGGCCGGCGGCCCAGAATCGCCGGGTCGAGATCAACCATGCGAATGAGCTCGGCGATGCGCGCGTCGCGGCCGGGGTCGCGTCGCGGCAAGCCAAAGCCGATGTTCTCGGCAATGCTCAGGTGAGGAAACAGCGCTCCGTCCTGCGCCACATAGCCGATCTCGCGACGATGCGCCGGAACCGCCTTCGCCCCATCGGTCAGGATCTCTCCGTCGAGCAA
>Ga0210402_10004472_pt1 | contig 12732 bp, 8 predicted proteins | sample IncBWC7MmetaG_FD_161055 | JGI IMG/M metagenome (GOLD analysis project Ga0210402, IMG submission 161055) | Forest soil microbial communities from Barre Woods Harvard Forest LTER site, Petersham, Massachusetts, United States - Inc-BW-C-7-M | ecosystem: Environmental > Terrestrial > Soil >...
GGAAAAGGAATTGAGGTCGGAAATCCATCCTACGCCCGGCCGATGGTAAGGATGGGCGGCGAACGCCTCCTGGGTGAACTGTTCGAGCAGGCGGCCAAACGGACTGCTGTCGATGCGCATGCGGCGTTCTTCAATGACTACGTTGCGCTCCTTGTAAAACTCGCGCATGACCGGATGCAGGAAGCGCTCGGATTCCAGGTAAGCCCAGAGTTCGAGGCGATTCTCGGGAAGCGAATAGTGATATTCGGTCATGTCGTAGCTGGTGGAGGCGTTCATGTCTTCGCCCCCGTTTTGTTCGACGAGCTTGCCGAAGGCATTGCCGACCACGAACTTATCGGCTTCCGCGATGGCATCTTTCCAGGCTTGTTCGAGTTGCTTCAATTTCGCTTCGTCGCGGCCCACGGTCTTGTCGCGCTCGACGATGTAGGCCGCATAGGCGGTCTCAACTTTCTCCAGGGCAGGCTTTTCGGCGGCGTAATCCGTGGTGCCGATTTTGTCGGTGCCCTTGAAGGCCATGTGCTCGAACATGTGCGCCAGGCCCGTGGCCCCCAAGGGATCCTGTGCGGAACCGGCGTCGACCATGGTGAAGAAGGAAAAGACGGGGGCCTCGGGGCGTTCGCAGATCATCAGCGTGAGGCCGTTGGGCAGCGTCTTGACCGTGATGCGCTTTTCGAAGGACGCGACGTCCTGGGCGAACGCGATTGCCGAGAGCAGGAATAAGAGAATGGCGGACTTCAGACTACAGTGCTTCGGCGTGCAGTGTTTCATCGGACCTCCGACAGTGGGACTAGTATGGCGAGCATGTTCTGCGATGGACATGTGTTGGACGGGCCAGCAGGGCAGAAGTTTGAAAGTACGTGGGGAGTAGGGAAGTTGTCAAACGGGAGGCCCAGCTAATGGTCAGTTTCGGGTTACGGCATTTACGAGGCAATGGGAAAGTCGATCGCGAGATGCTAGGCTCTAGGCGTCTTAGCTCGCGGTCATCGAAACTCGATCGCAGAACCTTCCGCATATGACGACCGTTCCAGAAAAGCCAGAACCGATACAGGTCGCACTTTCCACTATCCTCCCCTTTGTTATTTCTCTGTGTGCGACTCAGGTCACCATGATCATCGGTGCGCGATATGGGGAGGGAACGTGGCCCTTCGTTTTGGTGGGATGGTGCGCGGCGTTAGGCGTCTCTGCAACTTGGCTCAATCGGATCGTATTTCGTCGCACAAAAACTCTCCTTCCTTTTCTGGCTGCGCTAGTAGTCATTCTTCTGGTGTGGTTGTGGCAAAGACAAGCTTTGACAATGCTCGTTCCACATTCGGGTCTCAGGTACGGATATTTCCTGACGCCGGAGGGCGCGAAGGCTAGATTCTGGGCCCTGACCTGTCCTTTTAGAGTGGGGTTGACGGGCCTTTCACTCTGCTTCATTGCAGCGTTGGTTTCAGCTTGGCGTGCGGGCTTCCGCAGCTTATTAGCTTGCATGATTCCGTGGTGGCTCGCTGCGTTTCTAATCTTTTCGTTGCCTTCGCTGTACCTCGACGCGCAAGGAAATGCCTCGGTGTTTATCTAGCGCGATCCAAGTCCTGATATGTCGCATAGTCGGAAACTAGCCCGCTACCGGAGCCCAAAGTAGGCGAACAGGGGCTAGGTAGTATTTTGCGAGTAGTGATCTTTCATGCACAATGGCAGGCGGAGATCATGTGACCGATTCGGCCGTCGACATTCAGGGCAGGCATCTCAAGCTGTCGAACTTGGAGAAGGTGCTGTATCCCGCCACGGGATTCACCAAGAAGGACGTGATCGACTACTACGCGCGAATCGCGCCAGCCATGATTCCGCATCTGGCGGGACGAGCCCTGACGCGCAAACGCTATCCCGACGGCGTGGATGGCGAGCCGTTCTTCGAGAAGAATGCGCCCATGCACAAGCCGGAGTGGGTGAAGACCGCGCCCATCTGGAGCGGCCGCAACCGGCGCACCATTCATTACGTTCAGGCGGACGACTTGGCCACGCTGGTCTGGCTTGCCAATCTGGCAGCGCTCGAACTGCATCCCTCGCTGGCGCTGGCGGAAGACATCACGCGTCCGACGGAGATGGTGTTCGACCTGGATCCCGGACCGCCGGCGAATATCGTGCAGTGCTGCCAGGTAGGGTTGTGGCTGCGCGAGATTTTCGAACACTTCGGGCTGCAGAGTTTTCCGAAAACGTCGGGGTCGAAGGGACTGCAGATTTACATTCCGCTCAACACGCCCACGACTTACGAATCTACGAAAATGTTCTCTCACGCGCTGGCGCAATTGCTGGAGCATGATCATCGGGATTTGGTGTTGTCGGAGATGAGCAAACAGGCCCGTACCGGGAAAGTGTTTGTCGACTGGAGCCAGAATGACGAGCATAAGACGACGATCGCGGTCTATTCGCTGCGGGCGCGGGAACATCCGACGGCTTCGACTCCGGTGACGTGGGAGGAAGTCGAGCGGGCGCTCAAGAAGAAGGATGCTGGGTTGCTTGTGTTTGAAGCGCCGCAGGTAGTGGCGCGCTTTGAGAAGATGGGAGACTTGTTTGAACCGATGCTCGAATTGAAGCAGCGGCTGCCGGACCTGAAAGCCGCCGCGGCTGCGCCAGTGGCTCCGCCCATTGAGATTGCGGCGCAGGCGGATCCTCCGAGTCAGAGGAAGCGTTCAGGCAAGAAGGGCAAAAGGCTGTAACCACTAAGGGCACCGCTCGACTACGCTCAGATCAAGCTTAGGTACACGAAGGAAATTCCGGATGGCGCAATTTTTTGCAGGGACATCGGGATGGGCTTACGCAAGCTGGAAGCCTGATTTTTATCCGGCCAAGCTGGCACAGAAAAAGTTTCTCGGCCACTACGCGACGAAACTCAACACGGTTGAAGTCAACTTTACGTTCCGGCAACTGGTGAAAGAATCTACCATTCAGAACTGGCTGCACGATACGCCCGCGCATTTTCGCTTCGGGATAAAGGCGCATCAGGTCATCACGCATATCAAGCGGATGAAGGCGACGGAAGATTTCGTACCGCGATTTCTGGCGACCATTGAGCCGCTCGCGGCCGCGGGCAAGCTGGGGCCGGTGCTGTTTCAGCTACCTCCGAATCTTAAGGCAGATGCAGCACTGCTCAAAAATTTTCTGGCGATTCTGCCGCGGACACTGCCGGCGGCGTTTGAGTTTCGCCACGCATCCTGGTTTTCGGATGAGACCTGGGATCTGCTGAAGGCAAACAACGTGGCGTTGTGCGTGGCCGAGACCGAAACTTTGACTACGCCTGAGATCGCGACGGCGGGTTTTGTCTATTACCGTTTTCGCAAGCCGAGTTACAGCGGCGAGGAGCGGCGGTCGATGATCGACCGAATCGGAGAGCACAATGCCGCGGGACGCGACGTGTTTGCTTATTTCAAGCACGAGGAAACGCCGGAAGGCGCGCTGTACGCGGTGGAATTGCTTCGGGAAGTCGACGGCGCGGAGGGGACTTGATTCAGTCCATCAGAGCTGCGGTTCTAGTTTTGGTCGCGCTCGGCCCCATGGTCAACGCCGCGTTAGCGCAGGATGCGCCGCTGCGCACGGTGCACGTGTTTGTCGCGCTGGCCGACAATCAGTTCCAGGGCATCGTTCCGGTGGCTGCGACGCTGGGGAATGGGGAAGATCCGGAACGCAACCTCTACTGGGGCTCGGCGTACGGCGTGAAGACATTTTTCGCGCGCAGCACCGACTGGGAGCGGATCAAGTGTGGCCATAAACCCAAGGCCGAGATTCTCGATCGCTGCGTGTTCAAGCATCGAACCGCGAATGTTTATCTGGTGGCCGATGCCTATCGTGGCCGGGAGATCCGGCAGGCGATCCTGGATTTTCTGGCTTCCGCCGCAGGAGACGATCCAGAAACGTTGAGCGTGCCCGCCGCGTCCGGGCCGTTGAAGCTGCCGATCCGCGGCGGCGCGAATCTGGTTGCATATATTGGCCACGACGGGTTGATGGATTTTCAGTTGCAGCAATTTCCCCGCAAGAAGAATGAAGTTCATCGCGATGCGATCGTGCTGGCCTGTGCGAGCAAACAGTTCTTCGCGGATCCGGTGCGAGCGTCGGGCGCCTATCCTTTGATATGGACGACGGGTCTGATGGCGCCGGAAGCTTATACGCTAAAAAGCGCGCTGGACGGGTGGATCGCAGGCGAGAGCAACGAACAGATTCGCGATCGCGCGGCGGGCGCGTATGACAAATATCAAAAGTGTGGGTTCCACGCAGCGCATCGTTTGCTGACCAGTGGCTGGTGAGCTGCGCGTCAGGCAACCTGCGTCGTTGCGCGAAGGTCCATCCGCATCCGCTTCGTCACTTTTCTTAGTGTCCGATAACGGGCATACTGAATCTCTTCATTCTGTCATGACTCTCGGACCAAATTCGCGGGTGCTCTCCGGCTTTCTCGACTATCTGCGCATCGAAAAGGGACTGGCGGCGAATTCGATCAGCGCTTATTCGACCGACATCCTTCAGTTTACCGAGTTCTTGGAAAAATCCAAGAAAATGCTGCTGACCGCGCGGCGCGGTGATGTGCGGGAATTTCTGCAGCAGCTTTTTTCTCATCAGGTCGACGGGCGGAGCGTGGGGCGGAAGCTTTCGGCGCTGCGTCATCTCTATCGCTACCTGCTCCTCGACAAGAAAATCGAGCACGATCCCACTCTGGACATCGAATCGCCGCGGCAGTGGAAAGTGTTGCCCAAGTCGCTGGCGCGCGATGAAGTTGAGTCGACGCTGGCGTCTCCGATGACGGCGCTGGCTACAGGCCATCGCAATTCGAAAGAGGCGCCAGCCTTGGCGGCTCGCGACCGCGCCATGCTGGAATTGCTATACGCCGGGGCGTTGCGCGTTTCGGAGATGGTGAACGCGACAGTCGAAGACCTGAAACTAGACGCGGGATACATGCTGGTGCGCGGCAAGGGAGACAAGGAACGCATTGTGCCTCTCGGCCGTCCTGCGCAGGGCGCTCTATCGAAATATCTGGCCGCCGGTCGTCCGGCGCTGGCGGAGATGCGCGCGGCGAAGCCGCCGAAGAATGCCGCGCGGCCGTTCGCAGTCACGATGAAGAATTCACCGTTTCTGTTCATCGCGCGGGGCGGGCACAGGTTGACGCGGCAGCGGGTATGGCAGATGGTCGGGGAAGCGTCGGTTGCATCGGGAAGGCATGCGTCCCCGCACATGCTGCGGCACTCCTGCGCGACACACATGGTGGAGAACGGGGCGGACCTGCGCACCGTGCAGACGATTCTGGGTCACGCCGACATTTCGACCACGCAGGTGTATACACACCTGGCGCTGGATCGGTTGAGAACGGTGTATCAGAAACATCATCCGAGGGCGAAGAGTAAGTCAATTGCTGATTGATGATTTTTTATTGCTGATTGAAAACTAGCGGGCCCCCCGTGGTTTGGTGAGCTTTCCAATCAACAATCAGCAATCAACAATCAAAAATCAGTAATTTCGATCACTCATGACCAAAGCCAACACAATCGTCGATAAGGCCGTGGCCGACTTCCTCCGCCACTTGCGCGAGCGCAATGCTTCTCCGCACACGATCAAAGCCTACAGCGGCGATCTGGCGAACTTCGCGGCCTACGCGGGACCGCGCGGATGGAAATCAATCGACCACATCGCGATTCGCGGATTTCTTTCGCAGCTCTACGAAAACGGACTGGGCAAGACTTCCGTGGCGCGCTCACTGGCGGCGTTGCGGTCTCTGTATCGCTGGCTGGCGCGGGAGGGTATGGTTGAGCAGAATCCCGCGAAGCTGGTGGCGACGCCGAAGCTGGCGAAAAAACTTCCGCGCGTGCCGACGATTGAAGAAATGAATTCCGTGCTCGATGGACAAATGCCGGAAGTGGCGGCGTTTCCCGAGCGCGACCGGCTCATGCTCGAACTGCTCTACGGATGCGGCATCCGCAACTCGGAGTTAACTGGGATTAACCTCGACGATATTCGGCTGAGCGCGGAGGCGATTCTGATTCGCGGCAAAGGAAAAAAAGAACGCTACGTTCCTTTCGGCGATTCGGTCAGAAATGCGCTGGCAGCCTATCTTCAAGCGCGGCAATCGACGCTCGCGGAAACGCGCAAGAACTCGGCTGCGTTGCTCATCAACCAGCGCGGCGGCCGGCTCACCACCCGCAGCGTGGGGCGCATCATCAAAAAGATTGCCGTGGCCAAGGGACTCTCGCCAGACGTGCATCCGCACACTTTGCGTCACGCGTTCGGCACCCACATGCTCGAAGAGGGCGCCGATCTGCGCGCCATTCAGGAATTGCTGGGCCACGAGCGGCTGGCTACGACGCAGCGCTATACGCAGCTTTCGATGAAGCATGTGCTACAGGTCTACGACCAAACGCATCCCCGCGCGAAGTAGACGAAAACTCTGCTGTCATCCCGAGCGAAGCGAAGGATTTGTCCAATTCTCGGCAAGTTGCACAGGTCCTTCAGCGCCAACGAACGGTGCCTCAGGATGACAAGGGGCATTCCAGCATTCGGCGAAGCGACACATCAGCTCTTTCGCAGGTTCTCCCACATCTCGACGATGCGCGCCTTCACGTCGGCTGTGAGTTTTTCGTAGGCAGCTTCCGACGCCTCGGCCTCCGGCGGCGGCGAGATCGGATCCCCGAAAACCATCTTCAGCGGCGTGAAGCCCCGGAACGCCTGGTTGCGCGGCCAGGCATCGTAAAATCCCTCAATTGCCACCGGGACAATCGGCACCTGCAGGTGAATCGAAAGAATGGCCGCGCCTTTCTTGAAGATTCTAGGCGTGCCGTCGATCGAGCGCTCGCCTTCGGGATAGAGAATAAGCGCCAGTCCGTGGCGCAGGCCGAACGCCCCGGCGCGCATGGCGGGAACCAGGTTCGCATCCGGGTCGAGCACGACAACCTTGATGCTTCGCGCAAGCTTGCGCATGAAGCCCTTGCCGAAAATATCACTCGTTCCCACGGCGAAGGTTCGCCGAAATAGCTCCGGCGGCAACACGCTCCCCAGGATCAGCGGATCGAGATAGCTCTGGTGGTTCGAGGAAATGATGCAGGGCCCGGTCTGAGGAAGTTTTTCAAGCCCGCTGACCTTCAAGTGAAAGCGGTCACGCGCGATCATCTGGATGAATCGCGACGTCAGGTACCAGAATGTGTCGCTGATGCGATGAGGACGAGCCAGTCGAACCACATCGGGGTCGTCGGGATCTTCCGCCAAAATGGATTTCCATCCGGCGACTGCGGCGCGCGATCCTGGAGTGCCCGAGCCGCTGACCGCGCTTTGCAATACCGCATCCACCAGATCGCGCACCGTGTAGATCTCGGTCAGTTGCGATTCTTCGACGTTGCCGCCAAGTTCTTCTTCCAGGTGGCTGAGCAGTTCAACGCGCTGCATGGAATCGAGGCCGAGATCGAGATCCAGGCTGAGCGTAGGCCGCAGGTTGGGCGGGGCGGAACGCGCCGACTCGCGGACGATCTTCAGGGCACGCTGGACGTCCAGTTGATCGAGCCAGGCCGCCTCGTCGGCGGTCAGGGGTTTTTCCGACGGAAGCTCCGAATCGTCGGCAAGCTTCTTCGCCTGATTGGCTCTCACCCGCTTCTCCACTTCGAAGCGCTTGATCTTGCGGGTGGTAGTGCGGGGCAAGTCTTCCTGCCAGATTTCGTAACTGCCAATGCGCTTGGTGGAGGCGATGCTGGGCGCAAGGCCTTCCACATCGAAGCGAATGGCTTCCTTGGCATTCACAATCTTGCGTTGGCGAAGCACGTCGAAGTTGGGGACAATCACCGCATGCAGTCGGTCGCCGCCTTCGCCCGGTTTGCCCTCCAGTCCCATTACGGCGATCTCCTTGATGATCGGCGACTTCAGGTAGTGCGCTTCAATCTCTTCGGGATAAACATTCTTGCCGTTGCTCAGAACGATGACTTCTTTCTTGCGGCCGGTCAGAAACAAATGCCCTTGCGAATCGAAATAACCAAGGTCGCCGGTGAGAAACCATCCGTCGCGCATCACAGCGGCCGTGGCGTCGGGCCGGTTCCAGTAGCCTTTCATCACGACCGCGCCCCGCACCGCGACTTCGCCCACCGCCGGGCCCTCTTCCTGCGGTTGCGGGTCAATGATCTTTCCTTCGACGCCCTTCATGGCCTTGCCGACAGAGCCAATCACGTTGTCGTTGGGCGAATTAACGAAAACGGCCGCGGTGGTTTCCGTGAGGCCGTAGGCCTGCAACACGTCGATGCCAAGATCGTGAAAGTCGCGCGCGATGGCGGGATCGAAGCGCGAACCTCCGGTGGCCAGGTAACGCATTTTCGGGCCCAGCGTCTGGTGAACTTTCTTGAAAAGAACGGGGCCGGCGTTGATCCGCAGCTTGCGCAGAGTGCGGTTCAGCACGATCATCCCGGCGAAAAGTTTTTTTGTGAAGGCGCCCCGCTTGGCGATCTCCTGAAAAAGGCGTTCGTGAATCAGATAAAAGAATTGCGGCACGACGGCGAACGCAGTGATGTTGCGCTCGCTGAGTGCGCGCAGCAGTTCTGTGGTGTTGAGCGTTTCCAGATAGACCACGCGCGATCCCTTGACCAGGGGGAGCAGGAGGTTGGCCATCTGCGCCAGAACGTGGAAAAGCGGCAGCACGCCGAGCAGCGCGTCGGAGGGGCCAAGGTCAATCCAGTTGAAGACGGCCTCGACTTCGCCCAAAAAATTGGCGTGCGTCAGCATCACGCCCTTGGGGTCGGCGGTGGTGCCGGAGGTGTAGAGCAGGGAAGCGAGATCGTCGTCGACCGCGGGCGCCGCTCTGAACTTGCCGGGGCCGGCGTCGAAAATTGCTGGAAGGTTGCCGCGCCATTGGTCGTTAATAGAATGGCCCGTCATTCGGTCCGGGTCCATGAGGATCAGGCCGAGCTTTAACTCTGTGGCTGCGGGGCGCGCTACCGGAACATGTTTAGCGTCACAGAAGACGGCTGATGCGCCACTGTCTTTCAGAAGCTTGGTGACCTGATCGTCGTGCAGTGCGGTGTCGAGGGGAACGGCGGCGCAACCCGAAGCGATGATGCCCAGATAAGCCGCGACCCAGCGCGGGTGGTTGTCGGCCAGAATGGCCAGCCGCGATCCGCGGGAGAATCCGTTCTCCGTAATCCACCGGGCCACGGATTCGGCCATGCGGCGGAGTTCGGCGTAAGTGCAGCTTTCGATGTGATCGTGGCGCTGGAGTTCGAGCGCGACATTGTCAGGCCAGCGCTCGGAGCATTCGACAAAGCGATCGTAAAATGTGGGCATCCGTCGTGGCGAATATACACGAAAGCGCCGCGGACCGCAGTTTGCGGGCGCTATTCGCGCTTCGCCAACGTACTCCTCAAGGCTTCTTGGGTATCTGCGGCTTTTCCGCCTCCGCGATGGCTTTGCGAAACTCTTCGACGGCGGAAACCTCGGGCGCCCGCAGACAATCCTTCGCGGTGTAGCGCCAGACTGTGGGCGAATCCAGCGGATCTGACACGCCGCCGCGGTACACTTCGAACGTGTCTTCGGACGGGCCAACCTGGTTGCTGATGTGTGGACCGTTCTGCGGAGACGCGCCCGGGTCCGTGAGCGGCGGTGGTTGACCCTTTTGTCCGCCAATGCGGATCGTGCTGTCGGTGCCCTGGGCGACTCCGCCGCGCTGGTCGATGGGGCCTCCCTTGATGGTTGGCTGTACCATTTTGCCGGTGCCGGTTCGCACCGCGATCACCAGATCCGATTCCTGCCCGTCCATGACTGGGCGCAGCCGGCCCCATTGCATCAGCGCCTTCTCCACATTCTCGCGGGCGTTCGCGTTCGCCATAGGCTGGTCGACAGGTTCGCCCGCATCCGGGTCCACGACCACAAGGACGGTGCTGGCTCTCAGAACATATTCTGGAAGGACAGATTTCTTCTTGTCCTTCGCCATTGCCGGACTAGCCAGCATTGCGGCTAAAAGCACTAGCGAAAAGAGGCGTGCAGTCATGAGGCCTCCGTGAGCGGCGAGGAATTCAGTCATTATACCGCCGTCAATGCTCATCATTGATGCTTAAGATGCGCTGCGGTTGCTTCGCCAAGGGCTCGGGTTGCATCCAATGTGCTAGGCTTTAAAGGTAGTTTTGGGCGTGCTGCCCTCTGAAGGAATTCCGGTTGATTAATCAGCTACTAGGTAAGGTTTTTGGGACGAAGAACGAGCGCGTCGTCAAGTCGTTGATGCCGAAGGTCCTCGCCATCAATGCGCTGGAGCCACAGATCGAGCAGCTTACCGACGCCGAACTGCGCGCTAAGACCGACGAATTCCGGCAGCGCATTCAGGAGCGGCTGAGCCAGGTCACCAGGACTTCGCAAGCCCAGCCTCCCGATCCCGGCGAAGACGATCCCAATGTGGATCAACAGAAGCAATTCGAAAAACAAGAGTACGAAGCTCTGCAGGAAGTGCTGGGCGAGATTCTGGTGGAGGCTTTCGCGGTAGTGCGCGAGGCCGGGCGGCGTGTGCTCAACATGCGCCACTTTGACGTGCAGTTGATCGGCGGTATGGTGCTGCACAGCGGCACGATCTCAGAGATGAAGACCGGCGAAGGCAAAACGCTGGTCGCGACGCTTCCGGTGTATCTCAACGCGCTCAGCGGGCGCGGCGTACATGTGGTGACGGTGAACGACTATCTGGCCAAACGCGACTCGGAATGGATGGGCCGCCTCTACCGTTTCCTCGGCCTCACAGTCGGTGTCATCGTCCACGACCTGGACGACGAGCAGCGCCGCGCTGCCTACGCCGCCGACGTGACCTACGGCACCAACAACGAGTTCGGTTTCGACTACCTGCGCGACAACATGAAGTTCGACATCAAGGATTGTGTGCAACGCGGACACAATTTCGCGATCGTCGACGAAGTCGATTCCATCCTGATCGACGAGGCCCGCACCCCTCTGATTATTTCCGGCGCCAGCGAAGAGTCGACCGACAAGTATTACAAAGTGAACCGCATCATCCCCAAGCTGGAAAAAGGCGAAGAACTCGACGTCGCGCCCGGAGAGCCGGCGCAGCTTACGGGCGACTTTGTGGTCGACGAGAAGCACCGCAACATCACGGTGACCGACGACGGCTGGGTGAAGGTCGAGGGGTTGCTCGGCATCGGCAACATTGCCGATCCCGAAAACTGGCCGCTCAAGCATCACGTCGAGACCGCGATCAAGGCGCACGCGCTCTATCGCCGGGATGTGGAATATGTCATCAAAGACGGCGAAGTTATCATCGTCGACGAATTTACCGGACGCATGATGCCAGGGCGGCGCTGGTCTGACGGCCTGCACCAGGCGATCGAGGCCAAGGAAGGCGTCAAGATCGAGCGCGAGAACCAGACCCTTGCGACCATCACCTTCCAGAATTACTTCCGCATGTTTAAGAAATTGGCCGGCATGACCGGCACGGCGGAAACGGAAGCAGCCGAGTTCGACAAGATCTACAAGCTGGAAGTCGTGGTGATTCCGACCAACAAACAGATGCTGCGGCTGGAGCATCCTGACATCGTCTACCGCACCGAGAAAGAAAAATACTTTGCGGCCGCGGACGAAATCGAGCAACTCCATGCCAAGGGCCAGCCCGTGCTGGTCGGCACCACGTCGATTGAAAAATCCGAACGGCTCTCGGAGTTGATGGAGAAAAAGGGCCTCAAGGATCACGTCGTGCTGAACGCCAAGTTTCACGAGCGCGAAGCCGAAATCGTGGCTCAGGCCGGACGCAAAGGCCGAGTCACGATCGCGACCAACATGGCCGGTCGCGGCACCGACATCTTACTCGGCGGCAATCCGGAATTCATGGCCAAGCAGGAACTGGTGAAGAAGGGAATCGCGCAGCAGTTGCGCGTGGCCCAGGGCAAGATCGAAGGGCCCCAGGAGGATGGAATCACTTCCATCTTCTATTACAACGGCAACGAGTACACGGTCCCCACCGACAAATGGACCGAGGCCTTCACCCGCTACAAAGCGCAAACTGATGTTGAGCATGACGAAGTGACCGCGGTCGGCGGACTGCACATTCTCGGCACTGAGCGCCACGAGTCACGGCGCATTGATAACCAGCTGCGCGGGCGCGCCGGACGCCAGGGCGATCCCGGCTCCTCGCGGTTCTACCTCGCGCTCGAAGATGACCTGATGCGCATTTTCGCCAAGGAGTGGATCTCGACCCTACTCCAAAAGTTGGGGATGGAAGAGGGCGTGCCCATCGAGTCCAAGATGATCAGCCGCCGCATTGAGACCGCACAGAAGGCGGTGGAAGGCCAGCATTTCGAATCCCGCAAACATCTGCTCGAGTACGACGACGTGATGAACAAGCAGCGCGAAGCCGTCTACGGCCTGCGCCGCCGCCTGCTCGAAGGTACCGAGCAGAAGGATCTCATCCTTGAGGATTACGTCTCCGCCATTCTGGCCGAGTTGATCGAGGAATATTGTCCGGTCAAGGCGCACGCAGCGGACTGGAACATCAAGGGACTGAAAGATGCCGTGTTTACGCGCTTTGGCGTGGACTTTCTCGCCGAAGGTGTGAAGGCCGATACGCTGAACCGGCAGGAACTCGGCGACGCCATTTTCGACAAGCTCAAAGAACGGTACGACGCGAAAGAGAAACTGATTGGCCCCGAGGCCATGCGTCATCACGAGCGCATGATCATGCTGAGTGTGATTGACCAGCAGTGGAAAGATCACCTGCTCAGCATGGATCACCTGAAGGAAGGCATCGGACTACGG
>Ga0210402_10004473_pt1 | contig 12732 bp, 7 predicted proteins | sample IncBWC7MmetaG_FD_161055 | JGI IMG/M metagenome (GOLD analysis project Ga0210402, IMG submission 161055) | Forest soil microbial communities from Barre Woods Harvard Forest LTER site, Petersham, Massachusetts, United States - Inc-BW-C-7-M | ecosystem: Environmental > Terrestrial > Soil >...
CGCCCGCAACGCGCCGGTGCCGTATCAGGGCGCACACAGCATCCGGGCGCTGCTCGAAGGAATGCAGTTGCTGCTCGGCTGGGAACCGATAATGGAAGGGCCGAACATCATCGGCCTTTCGGACGTGACCGGCGGCGGCGCCATCACGCTGGAGCCTGGCGGACAATTCGAGTTGTCGGGGGCGCCGGTCGCTACCGTCCACCGGACCTGCTCGGAACTGATGGCGCATCTGGCGCAATTGCGCGAGGTCGCGGAACCCCTCGGCATCGGGTTTCTCGGCCTCGGCATGACGCCGAACTGGAGCCGCAGCGACATCCCGATGATGCCCAAGGGCCGCTACCGGATCATGACCGACTACATGCCCAAGGTCGGCCGGCTCGGCCTCGACATGATGTACCGGACCTGCACGGTGCAGGCCAATCTCGATTTTTCATCAGAAGCCGATATGGTGAAAAAGCTGCGGGTGTCGATCGCGCTGCAGCCGGTCGCCACCGCGTTGTTTGCCAATTCGCCGTTTACCGAGGGCAAGCCGAACGGATTTCTGTCGTTCCGCTCGGAAATCTGGCGCGACACCGATGCCGACCGATCCGGCATGCTGCCATGGGCGTTCGAACCCGGCATGGGGTATGAGCGTTGGACGGACTATGCGCTCGACGTACCGATGTACTTTGTCAAGCGGGGCGACCGCTATATCGATGTCGCCGGCCGGTCGTTCCGCCACCTTCTGGCAGGAAGTCTCCCCGAACTTCCCGGTGAACGCGCCACCGTTTCGGACTGGGCAAACCACCTGTCGACGATTTTCCCCGAGGTGCGGCTCAAGCGCTACCTCGAGATGCGCGGCGCCGACGGCGGTCCGTGGGGACGCCTGCCGTCGCTGTCGGCATTCTGGGTCGGCCTGCTCTACGATCAGGCCGGCCTCGATGCCGCCTGGGATCTTGTCAAGAACTGGACCGCCGAAGAACGCCAGAAGCTGCGCGACGAGGTGCCGCGATTGGGGTTCCGGGCCGCGATTCGCGGCCGCGATCTATTGTCGATTGCGCGCGAGACACTGGCGTTGTCCCGCGCCGGACTTGTCCGGCGCGGGAAGTTCGATGCGTACGGCGCCGACGAGACGCGCTATCTCAAGCCGCTCGACCAATTGGTCGAGCGCGGCGAGACGCCGGCGGAGGAACTGCTGCGAAAGTTTCATGGCCTCTGGGGCGGATCGGTCGATCCGGTGTTTACGGAATACGCGTATTGAGTTCTGTGGCGATGCTAAAAGCCTTGCCGCTTCGCGATCATGGATGTCGGAGTTGTCCACGCAGACGAGAAGCGAACTGTTGGTGATGTCCAATCGGGTGTGATAGATTCTGCTTGTGGAAAGGGGAGGGGCGAGACCATTCCTGCCTCGAAGCCAAGCACAGATCGAATTTGTATCGCCGCTCTGGCTCGCGGCAGCAAAAACGCGCGTACCGCCGATCGGCCCCGGCTGGCGCAAATGCGGAGCCCTGCCGTCTGGCTGCTTGCTCTGGCCGTGGTCGCGTTCGGAACACCTGACGCGGTCGCGGCTTCGAGCCATAAGCACGGCCCGGTTCCGCAAAAAAAGGCGGCCCGGACGGAGCATCACAAGAGCAGTTCGGCGCCGGAAACGAAGCGGAACGGAGCCGCACAGCAAGGCCAACGCAAAAGCGTCCAAGCAGTCCCACTGCCGGTTGACCGACCAGCAGCCGCCAACGCCCCAGCGGTGGTGCTGCCGCCGGATCTCGCTGCCACGAAACAGGCGATTGAGCTGGTGCGCCAACGCAGGCTGGCTGAAGCGACCGCGCTCGCGGCATCCATTGCCGACCCGTTGGCGCAAAAGCTCGTCGAATGGACGCTGCTGCGCCGCCCTGATAGCGAAGCGGGATTTGAGCGGTACGTCGCGTTCATACGTACCAATCCCGACTGGCCCAGCATTCCGCTGCTGCGCCGCCGCGCCGAGGAAAAGCTGTGGCAGAAGCGGCGCGACTCCGCCATGGTGCGCGGGTTCTTCGACGGCGAACCGACGAGTGCCATGGGCGAGCTCACACTCGCGCGTGTGCTGATGGGCGAGGGTGACCGTGGCGGCGCCGAGAGCAGGGTTCGCGCCGTGTGGCATTCGGAGCAATTGTCGGCCGAACTGGAGGCCGCAGTGCTCGCCGCATTCCCGGGCGTGCTGACCCGCGCCGACTATGTTGTGCGGATGGACCGGCGCATCGGCGCCAAGGATTTTGGCGCTGCGATGCGCGCCGCAAAACACGTCGGCGACGATCAAGTTGCGATCGTCAAGGCCTGCAGCGCTACCGACGCGAAATCCGCAACGGGCGGGGCGCTGCTCGACGCAGTCCGCGCCGACGCGCGTGAGGATTTGGGCTACGTATTGTGCCGCCTGCACTGGCTGCTGCGCAATGACATGCCCGGCTTAAATGTTCGCGGCCGCATCGTAACGCCCAAAGGGGACATCTCAGCAGCGGTCAAATTGGTGCTCGGGGCTTCGCGCGAGGATCTTGAGCGTCAGGACACCAATGAATGGTGGCGCGAACGTCGCGCCCTCGCCCGCAGGCTCATCGACCTTGGGGATGCAAGGACGGCGTACCGGGTCGTGCGAGAGGCCGCCCCCCCGATTAATCCTTATTATCGTGCCGAATTCTACTTCATGGCCGGCTGGATTGCACTGCGGTTTCTCGCCGATCCGGCGACTGCGCTCGAGCGTTTCGCCCACATCGATCAGGTCTCGGCCGATCCGATCGTCCTCTCGCGCGCTGCTTACTGGCGCGGTCGCGCTGCCGAAGCGGCCGGCCAGTTCGGGGAGATGCGCGCACAGTACAAGGATGCTGCTCGATTTCCGACCGCGTATTACGGCCAATTGGCGCGTGCCCGGCTTGGTCTGGGCGAGATCGCGCCGCTCCGGCCTCCGCCGGAACCGGTGCACGGCGAGGTGAGCGACCTCGTGCACGTCGCGGACATCCTCTATGCGATCGGAGAAAGCGACTTTGCCAGGTCGTTTCTGACCGGCCTCGCCCAAGAGACCAATAACGTTGCCCTGCTTGCAGCGTTGGGTCAGCTCACGGCCCAACACAACGATGCCCGGTCGATGTTCCTCCTCGGCAAGACGGCGCTCGCGCGGGGATTGCCGATCGATCATTACGCTTTCCCCGACATCGGCGTGCCGCCCTACAACCCGATCGGGTCCAAACTCGATCGATGCATTGTCTATTCGATCGTGCGCACGGAAAGTGCCTTCGATCAGCGTGACATGTCGTCGGCCAAGGCCGTGGGGCTGATGCAGGTCACCCCAGGAGCCGGCCGCGACACGGCAAAACGGTTTGGCGTTTCCTATGATTGGAACCGGCTCGTGTCCGACCCGGTCTATAACACCCAGATGGGAGTCGCCGAGTTGGCTGGTCTGCTCCAGGACTACCGCGGTTCTTACATCTTGACATTCGCCGGCTACAATGCCGGCCGCGGCCGAGTCCAACAATGGATGGCGCAGCACGGCGATCCGCGCGACCCCAAGGTGGATGCGGTCGACTGGGTCGAGCGCATCCCCTTCTCCGAGACACGCAACTACGTCCAGCGAGTCATGGAGAATTTGCAGGTCTACCGCACGCGCTTCGGCGCCAGCACCACGACGGTCGAGCCCAACCTGCACCGCACAGTGACATTCGAATCGCGCGCCGAGCCATCCTCGGTGAAAACCAGTCCCCGGTGATGTTGAAGATTTCCGAAGGTGGCTGCCGACGTGTAGGTACCGCACGACCAACCATGTCGTTCCTGTGATGCGGCAAGTCTGACGCGATCGGGGGTTATGCGGACATGGCCTCCAGCCGGTTGCTCCGACGCTACTGACCCAGAGCCGAAGTTACAGCCTATTCGATCACCTCGTCGGCGCGCGCCAGTATGGCGGGCGGAACGCGGACTATGGCACGCTTGCACCTCATGCCTCCATGCTTCTGGAAGGCCAGTGTGGTCCGGTCATCGGTGTCGAGCGGCAATGCCGACGACGCCCACGGGCATCCGAGCTGGTGTGCCGGGATATTGGCTGACGTATGCTCAACCGAATCTGTATCGTGCGTCGCCTTGCTTCGTCTCGTTCCGAGAACCGCGGAAGCGCCATGCCATGACACGTCCCCGTATCGGCCTCGCACTCGGAAGCGGCTCTGCCCGTGGATGGTCGCACATCGGTATCATCGATTCATTGATCGAGGCCGGCATCGAGCCCGACATCGTTTGCGGGACCTCGATCGGCGCGTTGGTCGGGGCGGCCTATGTGGCCGGACAACTGACCGAACTGCGGCAGTGGGCGGAGGCGGTGACTTGGCGGGAGATTGTCGGGCTGATGGATTTTCGGCTTTCGGGCGGCGGACTGATCGAAGGCAAATTGGTGGTCGAATTCCTGCGCGGGCTCGGGATCGCAGAGTCAATCGAGAGCTATGCCAAGCTTTATGCAGCCGTCGCCACTGATCTCATTACCGGCCGCGAGATCTGGCTGCAGTCTGGCCCGATCCACGAGGCAGTGCGTGCGTCAATCGCGCTGCCCGGAATCTTCAGCCCAGCCAGGATTGGCGATAAATGGCTTCTGGACGGCGGCCTTGCCAATCCGGTCCCGGTCTCGGTCTGCCGTGCGCTTGGGGCGGAGATGATTATCGCGGTCAATCTCAATGGCGACCTGTTGGGACGGCGGTTCGAAAGCGAGCCTGACGCGCCGGCAGCGACCGTGCCTGTGCCGAGCGACCTCCTCGGTCGGGTATTAAGCCAACTGCCGGCGGCGGTGCGCGAGCAGGCTGCGCAAATCGCCCCGCGGCTGCTGCCGCAGGGATCGTCAGCGCCGGGATATTTCGATGTTCTCGCCAACTCCATCAACATTATGCAGGACCACATCACGCGCACCCGCCTCGCCGGCGAGCCGCCACACGTGATGCTGGTTCCGCGACTGCGCGACATCGGTTTAATGGAGTTCAACCGGGCCAAGGAGGCGATTGTGGAAGGTCGCACCTGCGTCGAAGAGGCGCTACCGATGCTGCGGCGTTATATGTAGACGGCTGCAATTGGCCCTTCACGCCGTTCATTGCGATGCGGCTTAGGGTGGCGATCAGCCGCAAAGCGGGCCATAGATGCTGCAATTACACGTCACAATTGCAAATTTCCGCAATTGCGCTTGACGCTATGTGAATAGTCCGATAATATGTAACAAAAATCCTATCGAAAAACGATCCAGCCTAGACAATTTGGTGAACCCGGCCTTCGCCACCGTCGTTGGCCTGTCGGTTTTGCGATGAATGCTGGGCGGAGCACACATGTGGCATGGTATCGATACCTGTGCCGATCCAACCCCGAAACGTCGCGTCAGGCGTGCCCCATGATTGAGGTTTTTGCGAGTCGGACGGATTGTCGATGTCCAGCGACTGTCATCCGGCAACCGAGGTGTTGAACCGATGCGGCTGGTAGCTTGGCCCATTGCGGCCCAGCGCGCCGCCGTGTTCTTGCCTGCGAATTCCCTGTTCGGTCGGACGAATTCCCTGTTCTGGCGAAAAATTTCCCTGTTTTCGGAGGAACAGGGAATTGGCCGCAAGCTGTCGAATCCGCTTGGCGACTGGCTTCAAAAACCGCGCCAAGAGGCAGGAATCGAGCGAAATTTCCAAAAATTCCCTGTTAAATTCCCTGTTTTCAGGGAATTTTCGAGGTCCGACACCCGGCGCTTCGCGCGAGGCGCCGCCACTCGACATGAGTTCACTTCGCCCGCATCATTTCCGCCGCGGCACGGCTTCCATCAAGAGAAACCTTTTCATGTGCGTCTCCCTATTCCGACGATACCGTCTCCGGTTTTACCAGTTCGACCGCCTCCGGATTGAGCGCCTCGGACTTGCGCCGCGGCTCGCTGAGCGGCTCCGGCCGCACCCGCCGCTTCCACATGAGATCGCGGCCGGCCGTGAGGCCTTCGGCCTGCTGCAGGGCAAGGCGATCGAGGTCGCGTTGGCGGATATAGTCCGCCACTTCGAGTGCGCGCTCGTGGGCGAGCCCAAGGCCCTCCAGCACCGCGCGTCCGAACTCGACCGCTGATTCGAAGGTTTCCCGCATCTCGAAATCGACGCCCTTGGCCAACAGCTCCAAGGTGTGGCGGCGATCATAGGAGCGAACGTAGAGCTTGAGGCCCGGGAATTCGCCGCGCACCAGATCGACAATCCGGTCGGCGGCCTCGCGCTTGTCCACGCAGACGGCGACAAGCTGCACCTCTTTCCTGATCGCGGCGCGAAGCACGTCGAGGCGCGCGCCGTCCCCGTAATAGACCTTGAAGCCGAACCGGCCGGCGCTCTCGATCATCTCGGGATCGTTGTCGATGGTGACGACGTCGACGGCTTCGGCAAGCAGGCATTGCGACACCAATTGGCCGAAGCGGCCGAAGCCGATGACGAGCGCCGCCCCGCGGACGCCATCGAAATCGTCCGGCTCGGGCAGGCGTTGGCGTCCAATGCGGGCAAGCATCGTATCTGTGAGGGAGGCCACGGGTGGCCCCATCAACATGGTGACGGCCGCGATTGCGGAGAACAGGCTCGCTTCGCGCGCCCCCATGACGCCCAGCGTGACGCCAAACGGGATCAGCACATAGGCAAACTCGCCGGCCGCCGTGAGCACCGAGCCGGCGCGCAACGCGTCGCCTGGGTTCGCGCAGGTGGCGCGAAACAGCACCGCCACAATCCCGGCTTTGAGAACCGTGATGACCACAGCGGCGGCGGCGATAAGCACGAGGTTTGCGGCCACGACCTGCATGTCGATGGACATGCCGACGCTCATGAAGAACAAGGCCAGCAACAGCCCGCGGAACGGCTCGATATCGGCTTCGAGCTCATGACGATAGTTCGACCCGGCAAGCAGCACCCCGGCGAGAAACGCACCGAGAGCCATCGACATGCCGGCAAACTGCATGAGCGCAGCGGCCCCGAGCACGACCAGAAGTGCGGCCGCCGTCATCACTTCGCGCGCCCCGGTGCCGGCAAGCAGGGCAAGGAATGGATTAAGCAGATAACGCCCCGCGATCACGACGGCGGCGATGCAGGCGCCGATACGGCCGACCGCGACCAGGGTCCCGGAAAAATCGGTCACGGGGCTATCGGTGCCTGGCACAAGCAGCGGCAGCAAAGCGAGGATCGGCACCACCGACATGTCCTGGAACAGCAGTATCGCGAAAGCGCGCTGACCGTAGGCCTGCTGCAACTGGCCACGCTCCTCCAGGATCTTCAGCGCGATTGCGGTGGCCGACATTGCGAGGGCAAGGCCGCCGATAACGGCGCCGCGCCAGCCCGTGAGCCCCAGCGCGAACGCAAGACCGCCCAAGACCGCGGCCGTCAACGCCAGCTGTGCCGCACCAAGCCCGAAAATGGCGCGACGCAGCGCCAACAAGCGCGAGAATTCAAGTTCCAACCCGATCAGAAACAACAGCAGCACGACGCCCAGTTCGGATACCGCCAAGATGGTTTCGCGTTCCCGCACCAGCGCGAGCCCGAATGGGCCGACCACGACCCCAGCCGCCAGATAGGCAACGATCGGGGACAGCCGCAGCAGCCTTCCAAGCGGCACGCTGATCACTGCCACTGCGAGCAGCAGCAAGGGCAACACCAACAAGCCGCCGGTGTGAGGTTGATCCATCGCCAATTCCCGTGTTGTTGCGCCGCCCGCCGACGCCGGCCGTTCGGCATCCGAGGCCTACGGCGGTCGTTTACCATATGCAACGATTTGATCGGAACACACGCTGCATTGTGGCACGCGAATTGCCATCATGGTGGCGGACTCGGGCGGCCGACACCGGCGAGGGCGCGTCAAATCGTGGCGGCGGCTCTCGGCAAGACGGCCCTCGCTTCATTGCCGCCAATTCTTTAACATCCGTCAACTTCCGGTGGGGCTGCGGGCGGGCCCCGTGACGGCTCACGGGCGTTGGATGATTCGAGTTTCTGTTACGCTGACATTAATGGCCGCTGTTGTGCTGTGCTTCCCGCCCGCATCCCGGGCACAGGTGGGGTTCGACCGCCATGGCGGCGACTACACGAGCTTTCCGCTCCGGTCCGGCGATCCCGCCGCTTGCGCTGCCCGATGCGACCGCGACAGCCGGTGCCGTGCCTGGAGCTTCAACTACCCGGCCGCTGATCGTCCGGCAATGTGCTGGCTCAAGAGCCAGGTGCCGCCTCGGGTGGAAGACGGCGCCTCCGCGTCCGGCGTCCGCGGCGCCGGCGTCATCGAGCCGCGCCACGACATGCGGGAATTTTCCATCGACCGTACCGGCGGCGATTATCGCAATCTCGAGGTGCCGCCTAATGCGACGGGCGAAACCTGCAAGGTGGCCTGCGACGCCGAACCCCAATGCCGCGCCTGGACCTATGTGCGGCCCGGCTATCTCGGACCGGAAGCGCGGTGCTTCTTGAAAGATCATGTGATGCCGCCGCACCACAAGCCGTGCTGCATATCAGGCGTGGTGCGGTAGCGTAGGCTGCCGGGCGTAAATAAGATCGACATGAAGGAAACCGTCCGGCACGAGTACCGGGTTCGCACCGTATCGCGGAACGCGGTAAGAGTCCTCGGCCACAGAATTACTTGCGCCTCATATCAGCTCGACAGGGAGCCTCATGGCCGATCATAGGCGTTTTGCCGATGTCATTGCGGCGATCGATAACGCGAATGCGTGCGACCCGCATACGGCGCAGATCGATGGCCGTGCCTTACCGGCGGAACTCCTCTACGGCCAGCGCATGAGCGACGCCCTCGCGCGGATGGACCCGGATGCGTCGGAGCTATTGCGGATCGCCGCGCGCGGACAGCACATCGAGCGCTGGACGTCGCCGCGCACCGCCTATCCGCCGGGCCGCGCCGGCTATCTCAAGTGGCGCAACGATCTCAAGGAATTTCACGCGCGGCGCCTCGGCGAGATCATGGCCGCGGCGGGCTACGGGCCACAAGATGTGACCCGCGTCGGCGCGATCGTGCGCAAGGAACGGTTGCGCAGCGACCCCGAGGTGCAAATGCTGGAGGATGTCGTCTGCATCGTCTTCCTTACGCACTATCTGGCCGATTTCATGGGCAAAACCGATGAAGCCAAGCTCGCCCGGATCCTGGCGCAGACCTGGAACAAGATGTCAGCGCAGGGGCATGCCCATGCGGACAAGCTCGATCTGCCGCCAATCGTTATGGCGCTGGTCCGGCGGGGCCTTGAGCAAGGCCGAGAGGAAAGTGGCTTCTGAATCCGATCGAAGATTCGTTGGTTCCTTCCAATGATCCGGCGTACGACGGCTGATCGCGACCGGAGGGAGAAACACTACGCCGGCAGCGGCTTGCCCTTTGTCTCCGGCAGGAACGGAGCTGCCGCCAAGCTCAGCACATAGATCAACGAAATGGCTAACGCGGCCTGACTGAAGCCGCCCAAATTCGCGATGATCCACCCGGAGATGATCGGGCCAAGCCAAGCGATCAGCCGTGGCGTGTTGAACACGAAGCCGGCGGCCGTCGCACGCATGTGGGTCGGGAAGAGCTCGGGCAGCCACGCTGCCATCCAGGTGTACTGGCCGGACACGAATGCGCCGCACAAGCCCGCACCGATGAGCATCATGGTCAAGCCCTCCGCCCACCAGAACAACAGCAGCACCGACAGCAACGATCCGATAACATACGCAATCGTCACCGGTTTGCGACCGAAGGCATCGGCCAGGAAGCCAAAGCCGACGTAACCGATGACCGCGGTGCCATTGAGCGCCATGCCGGCATAGCTCTGCCATTCCTGGTTTTGCAATCCGGCCTTGACGGCCACCGCGCCGATATACGGCGGGATCCAGGCCGAGATGCCCCAGAACGCAAACGTGGTCGCAAACGACATCAGCAAGCCGAGGACGATGCGCCGGCGGATTTCCCGATCGACGAACAAGTCGGCCACCGTGAAGCGCGCCAGCGCCGCGTCCTGGGTGTCGAGTGCGGCGCCGCTGCGCTTGCGCAGGACGGCCGCCTGACGCCGGTCATTGACCTGCTCCCAGCGTTCGGATTCCGGAATGGATCGTCGCACCCACAGCGTCAGAAGCGCCGGCAATACGCCGATCAGGAACATGTAGCGCCAGGAGTTCGGCCCCATGGCGCCGACGAACAGCCACGCGAATGATGCCAGGAAAAACCCGACGCCGAGACCGCATTGCATCAGCCCGACGCCGCGTCCGCGCGCCCTGTCGGGCCACAACTCCGCAACGATCGAGGCGCCGGTCACCCATTCGGAGCCGATGGCGAGGCCGACCAGGAAGCGCAATACCGCAAACGATACCCAGTCCCACGCGAAGGCGCTGAGCCCCGTCATGACGGAGTACGCCATGATCGCCAGCAGCATGGTGCGCTTGCGGCCGAGATAGTCGGTAATCACGCCTCCGATGAGGCCGCCGATGCCCCAGCCGAGCAGCGTAAGCGCGATGATCGTGCCGGCATAAACCGGAATCTGGCCATACTGAGATGGATCGAGCAACTGGCGCAGCGCGACGCCCACCGCCATCACCAGCGCAAAGGTTTCGTAGCCGTCGAACATCCAGCCGAGATTGGACGCGATCAGGGCGTTCCACTGGCCGCGGTTGAGCAGGCGATACCAGTGTGTATCGGGGGCGATCACGGCCTGCGACATGGCACGGTCCTTTATGTTCAGGATGTTCAGGCGGCCTTGCCGGCCTGCCGTTTGCGGGCTGCGGATCTCACGGCCCGGATGATTTCCGGATAGGCCGCGCAGCGGCAGAGATTACCCGACAAATAATCGCGAATGCGGTCATCGTCGGGGTCGGGATGTTCGTCGAGCAACTGCTTGACCATGAGCACGAATCCCGGCGTGCAGAAGCCGCATTGGAACGCGCCTTCCTCGATGAACGCCTCCTGGATCGGGTCGAGGATGTCGTCGCGGTCGAGATACTCGATGGTCTCCACAGCGGCGCCATCCGCGAAGGCCGCCAGATACAGGCATCCGGACACCGCACGTCCGTCGACGATCAAGGTGCAGCAGCCGCACAGACCCTGGCCGCAGCTCTCACGCGCGCCGTAGAGGCTGAAGTCGTTGCGCACCACTTCGAGCAGGCTGTGGTGCGAGGCGATCTGAGCGGAGACCGGTTCGCCATTGAGGGTGAAGGAGATGGTTCGGGTGGCAGTCATCGCGCCTTCTCCTGGCCACGGCCTTTACCTCTCCCCGCTTGCGGGGAGAGGTCGGCGCGCGCTTGCGCGCCGGGTGAGGGGGCCTCTCCACGAGCTCGGACTCGCGGAGAGGCCCCCTCACCCCGACCCTCTCCATAGCCCGTCGAAGACGGGCGCAAACGCCCTGATGGCAAGCGGGGAGAGGGAGAAGAGGCGCCGTACCGGCAAATAGTGAGATTCGAAGTATTGATCATCAGGCATCCTCGATCGGGTGGTTCTGCTTGGCGCGCAGCGCGCGCAGCACGGCTTCCGGGTTGAGCGGCAATTCCATCAGCCGCACCCCGACGGCGTCGTCGATGGCGTTGCCGATGGCCGGCGATACGCAGAAGGTCGCGACCTCGCCGACGCCTTTGCCGCCGAACGGCCCGTTGGTCTGGTAAGCCTCCACGGTTTCGTTCTCGAAGGTCGCCGGAACGTCGCGGATACCGGGAATCTTGTAGTCTGCCAGCGACGCATTGGTGACCTGGCCGCCATCGAAATGCATCTTCTCGAACATCGTGAAGCCGAGCTGCATCATGCTGGCGCCGGAAATCTGCGACTCGCAGATTTTCGGATTGATCGGCTTCCCGATCTCGCAGACATTGAGCAGGCGCGCGATGCGCACGTGGCCGGTCTCGGTGTCGACCTCGACTTCGGCGCCGACACCGGACACCATCCAGAACGGGGTCGCGTTAGGCGTCAGGCCGGTGCCCGTCTGCGGCGGGATATAGTCGGGCTTGTAGACGCCAGTGCCGACGATGTTGCCGGCCTGCATGCCGTATTTTCTCTGGAACAGGTCCGCGACCGAATAGTTGGTGCCGTCCGGCAGGCCGAGATCACGGGCGAGTGCCGCAATCTTGTCGCGCGCCTCTTCGGCCGCGAGCTTGACCGCGTGGCCCATGTGAAACAGCGAGCGTGATCCGAGCGTACCCATGTCATAAGGGGTGATGTCGGTATCGCGCGGTACCACATTTACGGACTCGGCCGGAATATTGAGGATTTCGCCGACCATCTGCGCCATGGCGGTGTCGGAGCCCTGGCCCATGTCAACGGTGCCGCAATAAAGCGTCGTACTGCCGTCGGCGTTGACGTTCACGATGGCGACCGACGTGGTCGGCGAGATCACTGCCTTGATGGCGATCGCCAGCCCGCGGCCGCGCCGGATCACGCCGGTGCCGCGGTCAAGCGGCTTCGACCAGTTCATCCGGGCTGCGACGTGCTCCAGAACCTTCTCGACTGGGGCATCTTTGAGCGGCGTGCCAGTGGCGTGATAGCCGCCCTCGCGCACAATATTCCGTCGACGAAAATCAAGCGGATCGATCTTGAGGGCCCTCGCCATCATGTCGGTGTGGGACTCGTAGGCCCAGACCAGTTGCGGCACCCCGAAACCGCGCAGCGCGCCAGCCGGGGGCTGGTTCGTATAGAGCGCGTAGGAATCGATCGACACGTTCTCGATATCATAGGGTCCCGAGGCGGTGAAGCCGGATTTCTGCGCCACCCGTGGTCCGATATCCGCATAGGCGCCGCCGTTCCAGAACACTTCGCAGCGGCGCGCGGTGATGCGGC
>Ga0210402_10004474_pt1 | contig 12731 bp, 13 predicted proteins | sample IncBWC7MmetaG_FD_161055 | JGI IMG/M metagenome (GOLD analysis project Ga0210402, IMG submission 161055) | Forest soil microbial communities from Barre Woods Harvard Forest LTER site, Petersham, Massachusetts, United States - Inc-BW-C-7-M | ecosystem: Environmental > Terrestrial > Soil >...
GCTTTATTTGCACCTTGTGGCACTTGAGAATCAACTTTGGGAGCTCTCTGAGGTCAAATTCCGGGCAACTTTTCGGAGGTCGAAAAAAAAAAATCCGGCTGGATGGCTGGACCTACCTACCGGCCTAGGGTGTCGGATCATTATCCCGGCATACCCTTGGAAAAGTCGAGAGAAGTCAAGTTGTTGTCGGAATATGGGCGATTTAGAGCGATTTAGTCATTCAAAATCAATCTAGTGGAATTTTCGGTGACTGCTGTACCTGGGTTTGACGTCGATGCTGTCGCTGTGGTGTCTAAGAATAAATTAAAAAGTCATTGAAACCTACGTGAGGTACGAGAGCAAAAGGGGGAGTTAGGTAATCATACCACGTGCCCCAGCATGCCTTGGGCACAACACGTTGTCCCCAATGTGTTTTGTTTCTCTTGACTGTTCGAGAATTTCCGTTTTTACTGAGTGTGACACGTTGCCTTCGGATTTTATGGGTTCGTACCTTGTTACAACACACAAACTGTACACACTGACAGTGCTCGATTCGACTAGTATGAATTCGGCGAAAAAACCATTCTACGCTCAGGTTCACCATAGCAACAAATCGTGGCAGGGTTGAGTATAATGTCGCTACAACGGCAGGGTTCACACATCCTGGGACTCAAATTTCGAGGACATTATAGGGCAATCAGGAGAGAGAGGAATATCGATTCAGTCAAAAGCCCAGCCCACACATCATTACATGGGTCAAATTCCTATTTCAGTCCTCTAACCGTGCATTTACTTGCATTGCTTTCTTGGGCCGGGCCCCTCTTCCAACACGCCTTCGGAGCGTCCATTGGACTACTTGGCTGTGCTGAACATTTTATTGTTGCATTTTTCGACGGCCGGATCGTACCTCGTCCTTGACTGTACCTTCTGACTATGTTCCTAAAATCTAGTCGGCAGTTGTGGAAGAAAACTCTCACCTGGACTAGAGTCAAGTTATTGGTGTGTCTTCCAACCTCTTCTTCCATAGACAATGCTGAAATGTTTGAATAGTACACTCGAGTCACCCTAACTCGAATAACTCCTTTCTATTTTTTTCTGGCTCTTGTGAACTGCATTGTCCTCGTCTTCCTACAGTCGATATCATATGTGGATAATTCGGAGGGGGCCGGTATTATTGGGAGCATCCTCTCACAGGCCAATATGACGAAGGGATTGCCCATGGTCATCGACGGTATACTTCAAATATGCGACAATATTCCGGGCCAACCGGGGACCATTTGCTCTATAATGTCGGGACCGCAGGCCGGAACCACCACGCCGATTTCTGAACGTGACATGAATACTGCGCTGGATCCACTATGCGTGCAATCTCTGATCTGGGTTGAAGATATGTAAGACTATTGTTTTGATGCTTGGAGGATTAGATTTAGCGGAAGTTGTGTTTAGTCTGAGAGATGCAAGGCGCGAAGATCTGGTGTCGTTGGGTTATCAAATCTGGTTGTTTTCTTTGTCGATGGTGACGGTGTGTAAGATTTTGATAATCATTTCGAGACAACTTTTCACATTGTGACCAGATTCTTCACGAATCAATCCCTCATCTTGGAGCAGTTTTTGTTGGTCATGTCCTCAACGCTGCTTGGGCTGGTTTTCGAGTCCAGGCCTCCAAGGATGTGATCCACACGTACGAAAAAGTCATCGTATCTGGCCCCTGCGATGGTCTCGATATCTTGGGTAAGTGGTGGAGTATTAGAGCACAACATGCGGTATGTTTTTAGTTGGGAAGGTCATCTGCTAAGGTATTCAACTTGTTACCCTTCTGCATTAGGTTCTTCCCTTTGTTGTGAACATCGTCGTTCTTGTTGCTACTTGCTACCTCTCAATTAGCCTATTTAAGGTCTGTTGTCCGACCTCTACTGTTTCCGCGGTGCGACACTCATTATGGTTGCTGTAGGTATATTCGACACAGTCATTCAATCCTGTCGGCGCCTCGCCACAAATTCACCGGCTCTACAAGGTAATTAAATCTGGCAATCGAAGTATTTGACATGTTAGCCGATCCCACCGCAGCGTGTCCTTTGTCTCTCAGTGAACTTGCAGGTTTCAGGGTTCTTTAGCCTCGCCTCTACGGCAATCTGGATCGATAAGATTTCGCATGGGGAAATACAAAGTGTGAACAAACACATAACAATTTACCTAGCTGCCTTCATTGTGACAGCTGTGGTGAGTTGGAAAGTCGCATGATTCTTCTTGTGATGCTAACAAACTGGCTAGCTGGAAGCACCATGGCTCGTTTTGGTTGCTTATTATTTTTTATTCGTATATTCCAGGGCTGACGTATTATTGATAGGGTTGGATCTCAGTGCGTCGGGAACGCCGCTACCTGTTCTTGCTGTTCTGCGCCATTGGAGCCATTCTTCTGGCTATCTTGACATATATGTTTTTTTGCCCATGTGAGTCCATGGCGTTACAATTTGGTTTCAAAATATTCAACCACTGGTGTTTAGTATACCGTTTCATATTCAAATCATGGCCGTTCTTCGCGGCTATGACGGTGACTTCCTATGTTCTTGTAGTGACCACCTCTGTGCTGGGGATCGTGAGTCGACTCCATTTCGGAAATGGATTGGCGCATTATTGTCAGTATAATTGATTTACTTGACTCCTGTTGTTTGGATTATTTAAGTCCATTTCCCGCACAGTGCAAGTACAGGAGGCACTTGAAGATGTCGATTTTACACCGGTATATTTCTCCAGAGACCCGGCAAAACTATTGCCCGCCGATGACGTATCGTCACTCTACACGGACAAAGCTGGGTTCTCGCAGATTAATTCGGGGCATCTGCCTTTGGGGGCGTCGACTTATCGTACACGGACGGTCCTTAAAAAAAATCGATATCCTCAAGAGCCGGAAAGGACACACCAAAGTCTTCCCTCAAGGGGCACTCGTGTCTGCTCAGCATCCTCCAAGCAGCAGATAGTCACTGTCCCAGCCTTCCCCGGGTTGACCAGAGATTTTCCTTCCCCTTCCAAGGGTTCTAGTCATCGGTCAAAGTCTGACAGGCTGACGCGGTTTACCCGGAGCGTGGATTTCGCCTGTAACGCAAGGCAATTAGACCATATTCTGCCTCCGATTTCTCCTGTCCCAGACCTCGACGTCGATCCCATCTATCAGGGAGGCATACCGAACCATCCGTATGGCTTTTTGGATAGTTCGAATCCACATGGCATTCCTTCCTCTCTGCCTTTGACACCTATTTACCCTGCTGCTACTGTTCTCCGCACGAGGAGACTAGGTTTGCCTGTAAGTTCGAGGTCTGGTACAGCAAGTACCAATTCCACCGAGAGTCAGTTTTAAACAAAGTTATTGATTTGTTTTTATTATTGTCCTTTGAATGTAGTTTCAGTATATTTATATATTTCGAGTCAATGCAACCTGAATGTCACGGTACTACTGATTCTCATGCAGATCAAGCCAGCGTTGTAAGGGGCTGTACGACTGCTACTCATAAAAGTTGTGAGACAATACGAAGAAGATGCATCTATGTGCAATTTTTGGTATATTCAATGCAGTTACACGATTACACACCTGATCCCAAGCTACATTACACAGCAGACCAAACTAAAAATAGATCAATGCGATCAGAATGGAACATTGGAGGTGACACCCTCGGACGAGCTTCGATCACTGCTGCGGATACTCGGAGGACCATCGGCGGATTTGTCATTGGCAAATGATGACACATAGTAAGTCGGAAGCGGTAGTTCTCGCTCGAATAAGTCGTCCTGCCTGATTTTAAAGTCGGACGAGCCTTTCTCCACGTCGTGTGTGAATACTTGGGGCATGAAATTTGCCGAGGACAGTGCATCTTCGATGTGTACTGGTCACGGCATTGTACTGGGCTTAGACATTGAAAAGAGAATCAGATTAGCATGGACGTACAGTACTCGGCGAGACCCTTGTTAAAGTTCAACCAACAGACGACTCCCAGGACGATACTGGCGATGATTAGGATGAACGAGACACCGGTGAAACATGCCAAGAACGGCCACTGCGCCAACGTCCTTTAAAAAATATCGTTCAGGAACAATGTCTGGAGCGGTGATTGGTATTGAATTACCAGCGGTAGATGAGGGAGTAGAACATAATGGCCCAGGAGGAGAGAAGCATAAAGGCGATAGTGAGAAATATCGACATCATGAGCTTCATTTCCCGTCGGACCGCAAACCAGCCCTGGAGAATGTGCGGCCGGGAGTGAGTGGATAACAAACAAGTAAAATGGCCCCATAAAATACCATTGTGATCCAGGGAATGAGAACCTACAATGCATGCAAAGTGTAAATGTGTTGAATTACGTTGAACATGGACGCGTTACATACAACTGTGGTAAAGATGAAGAGACCTTGGTAGACAGTCGTGTGCCAGGAGTATGTCGCCATGGGGCTGTTTGTAAGTTTTTCCACCCAAAGGGCCATTGCGACGACCAAGACAAAGACTTCAAGTTGCAAGCAGGCCAGGATTGCCATGAAGAACTAAGATGCGTTGATGATCGGTAGGCATTATAGATATTAGTGGTAGATGATGGCTCACTTTGTAGATGCGAACAATATGCCGGGGGGCACCAACACACTTGAAGGACTGTGCATTGTAAACCTGAAAAGAACGCGATGAGTCGGTTGCACGTGGAAGTGGGGCTATAGCATACTTTGAGGAGATGCCAAGATAGATACAAGGAAATGATCAAAGCCGTCCAGTTCAGGATAATGTCGGGGATCTGTTCACAGAATATCAGAATGCAAATCACATAGTGTGACGGTTCCGGGACTCACCTCGTATGCTGTGCGGGTCTGAAAATAGTTTGGGAAGAGATCGACGTGACAGGGAGTGGCGGAGTCAATGATCATTTGGTGAAAAAGGGAATCCAGATATTCGGTCCGCCATACAGCATAAATGGCCCAAGCAGTTACCAGCACGCGAGCAAACAGGACTGCCAAGCTGTGTACAAGACGGGTCAGAATGAAAAGAGATTACAAGCTGACGTGGTAAACGTCGTCTTACGTATGAGGTATAGAATCGTAAAGAATCTGAATGTCGAGAGTAAGTCTTGTACAAGGGAAGAGGAACTGAATTCCGACTTGCAGCGATGAAGGAAATAGAGAAAAGCCAAAATTGCAGCGCGACAAAGGTGATATCCTCACGCCGTAAGTTCTGCATGCTGAACGGACGATTCAATGAACAAGTAAAGCATGACAAGCATAAAACAACTCGCACACTTGTTCAGGGTATAGAAGAATTTGAGCACACTGAAGACTCAGGAATACAGTCGTTCCGTTCTGAGATGAGAGATTGACACCATCAGTATTGTTCGACAAGTCGCGGGACGCGGCAACGTTGAATCCGCTATTCAAGGCCGGCAACACCTGGTAAAGTTAACACAACACGACATGGAGGTCCAAAAACTTTAGCTTACTAGGGAGACCTGGTCCTGGACGGGTCTAGTCAGAAAGCGACGACTGATCAAACACTACATGAACGTACTTGCACGCGGAAACCATCCGGTGTTGGGCTAGATTTGAAGATGTCCATGCAAGGATACCGACCCAGCTTTGACGCGGAAGACGGGAGTTCATCGCATATCTGGAGATGGAAGTTGCCACTGCTACCCTCGAGGAATGTCATATTTTGTTTAGAAGGGATTCCGGCCTCGTTGGTTATAGCGGACAGCAACGTATTGTATTCGGAATCGATGGAGAACAGGAAAGATTGAATGATTCCTTGAGCAAAACAGTGGACGAAGCTGAAAACAAAGAAAGCGGCGGTGATCCTGTTGAGTGTGATGCGAGCATACTAGGATTGCCACACGAGATGAGGTTTGGTTAATCGAGACTTTCATATTGAGACATAAGAATGCGTACGGCAGATTTGACTTTCAGTTTTAACTTGTTTGCAACAGAGGGCGACATGTTCAGAATGGGAAAATGAAACAGCAGGAAGGACAGTGGGGTCGGGTCAACAACCAGAAGACGAAATAGAAGTGTCAGACCAATAATCCAGCACTACGGCTCTGCCGAAGGTAAGGCCTGTAAGGTGAAGGATGAGAAGAAGAAGGGGAGACCGACTTGCTACGTGGTCAAGGAATCATGCCCAAAGCAATATTAATGTTGTGCCCAGGTTCATTTCCGGTTATGGTGGTGCATTTTCCATCAGTCCGACTCCCTGACAGAACTGATCTCTCAATGTCAATTTGCAATGAATGCTACTCTTCCGTAATCATCATGGGCGTTGTTGTCGACGTTTTCTACAGACTTGCATTTTCGATTTTGAACTTGGCCGCTCGTCTTCACGCTCAAATATTTTGACAAGTGTTGTGCGTGACGAAATGATCTTCTATGTAACTGTCACGTGAAGCGTATACGAATTCCGAAGTCCCCCAAATGATGGTTGTTAAGAAAGGATGTCCTGGAACTATCGGAACACGCATGGACCCCTGAAAGTTCCAGGACCTGGGTTTTGATCAGCCACGAGCGTCGAGATATCTCATCCAATCCTTGAATGCGCGAGGCGAGGGAAAAGGTGAACTTGCTGCTGGTTGTTGCGTTGCATGTATACTGGCCTGGCGCAAGTTGAGCGCAAAGGGATTAGTGTTGGTGTTCCATAGCGAGGTTCGTGGTGTTCCCGGATTATCCATGTCATGTAAGACAGGATAGCTGCTGCCTGTACCGCCGCCCGTAGAACGCCTGTACTGGATATGACCCGTGACCAGCGGGTGTTGTTTTCTGTGGGCGCAAATGATGCTATGATGTATGATGGTGATCCTTCGTTTAGTAGTTTCATATAAGTTGTTTACATTGAGCTTCGAACTCGAAAATCTTACATAGCGATATGCTTGATCACATGATTTCTTGAAATATAATATAATATAATATAATATATATATTATTATTATATGTCACCATGTGTGACATTTAATTTCAGGCGGTAGCCACTGTGTGGGGCAATCAAACAACTCAAAATATGACCAAGTACAATTTCCTTTTTCATTGAAAATCCGCGCATTGATATAGATGTGGTCGAAAGTTTTTTTAGCCGACTCCGTCCGAATCCTCAATTCTTCGGATTCGGAATTTGGTGGCTGGTGGATAAGAAGAAGAGTTGAAATTGCTGGAGGGTCGATGAGCCAACAACAGAAAGAACTCTCTAAACATACATAGAATTCACAAGATTATTTATACAACAAACAGTTTGCTGCAAATGATATGTAAGTGTATGGTATAGTCACATACAAAATGGTTGTAATGTTGATGCCGATGATTACGATACAAGCCTGACGTCCGAGGGAGCCACAAGAGCGGACCATATCATAAGTGTAATTAATTGTCCAATGCGCCTTTGGGAATCGGAACGAATAAACATCCATGAGGTGGGATGGGTATTGCGAGAAGAATTCGAAGACATCATAACAACAAATCGAGCAGGGTTTCGTAAAGCGGTCGTGGAGTTATTCAACAACGTGTAGGGTCATCTGGCTGGGCTGGCCGATTTAGATTTCGATTTCGATTTCGCACCAGCGTTGGCGGCGTTCTGCTTCACTTTGGAGAGTGGGGATATGGCGTGGAGAGGGGACTGGGACTGAGATTGGTGCACGACAGGAAGTATACCGCAATCGCGAGGGGCGAGTTCGCCGCATTTGATGTGGGTTCTGAAGAACAGAGCTAGTATTAGGATTGGCATGTACAGAAGTAATTAAAGAATGCAATGTGAAGAAAGGCACGCACCTCAATCCACAGTCATCACATTCTAACACTGGCTTCCATCCAAGCCTCTTCGCGCAGATATCACACTTTGCAACCAACAATCCACTTGAGAAGAACAGGTCAAACGGATTCCACCCAACTGCTTCGCCCCCATTGCTAGCACCGTTTGGTGATAACATGCTCCCGCTGTTTCGTTTTGGCTTAATGCCGGGTTTGTAGAGCGTGAAACGGTGAACCATGGGGGTGACGTAGTTCGCGTGGAGGGACCGGATAGTGGATCCGCCTTGTGTGGCGAGGGCGCTGGAGATAATGGAAGACGACTGGGCAGTGTGGTACGAGTCGAGAGAGGCGATGGAGAGGAGGGAGGATGTTCCGAGGGGGTCCTCAGGAGAGGCCGAAACTGGAGGCGATGTAAGTGAAGCGGAGTCGGACGAGGACGACAGGGACTGAGGTGTAGCTGGGAGGATGGAGTCGGGAGATTGGTTTGGGTCGGGAGATGGGCGGATTGTGAGAATAGAAGAGAGGGACGGGGTTTGCGTCGTCGTGGCTTGCCGGGAGGTGTGTGAGCGGATGACTGTTGTGCTGTATTCAGAGAAGGTCGAGGAGGTTGAGTCTGGGTCCAACAAAGGTTGGTGGCCTATAGATGTATAAGTGGCAAGTTAGAGATGTCAAGAAGCAACACCCACCAGTGGTCCTATTGCTCCAATCACTATTAGGACTAACTCCGACGCTTGATAGACCTATGACAGCTTCCATCAACTCATCATCGCTATCATCCGTTGTTGATCCGCTGCTCCTAATATCCTTCCCCACCCCCATGCCAAAGCTAGGAATCCGGGGCCCAGGTTTCTTGCCCCCTGTCATGAACTTGATACTGCCGACATGGAGGTCAGCCGCTTCACTTGGGCGCAAGAGAACCTCAGCCTCGATTGTGCGAAGGCGTTCCAGTATGTCACGGGTTGTTGGGCGCGCAGATGGTTCCGTAGCGAGACAATCGATGCACAAGTCAAGGAACGCAGGAGGACACCCAGTACTAGCAAGTGTACGAACCTCTTCGGCGTCGATCCCAAATGTAGGTGATGAGCGCTTGAAGTGGTCATCATCCGCAAGTTTCCGGGCGGCAATTTCGCAAAATATAATTCCGAGTGAGAAGATGTCGGTAGGGAGATCGAATTCTTCGCCGAGGAGAATCTCGGGTGACATGTACGAGTCAGTACCGCAGAACGTAAGGCGCTTCAACTCGTCTTCGTTACGTGCTGCGATGCGGGCAAAGCCAAAGTCCGTAATTTTGAGACGACCATTGGGCGTGACGAGGAGGTTTTCACCTTTGAGGTCACGGTGGATGCATTTGCGGGCGTGGAGGTAGGCCAAGGCGCGGGCGATGTCGGTTGCGAAGGAAAGGCGGAGGCGCCAGGGGAATGACTTGGATTTGTCGTGGATATACATACGCAAGTTGCCATTCTCAATGTATTCGGAGATGATGAAGATGCGGTTATCTGGTTCCGGAGCACGCGAGAGGCCGAGATAGAGGACGACATTGGGGTGTCGGGCTTCTTTCATTAGGCGCCATTCTCGCTCAAAATATTTGGAGACGTCGTATTCTGTGGAGGGCAGGACTTCTTTGATCGCTACTTCAATCCCGAGATAGGTACCTAGGAATGGTTTCAGAAAAGCCGCGATGGAGAAGGAGAGACGTACCCTTGTAGACATTGCCGAATGAACCAGAGCCAAGTTTCTTCCAGTCCCCTTTGATATCCTGCAATGTCGTCAGTAAGATATAAAGGTTGGAAGCAAATTTCCCAGCAGCTCCTATGCATATTTGTCGAAAGGTTCCAGATGTCGAGGCAGGAGAACTGAGGACACCTTCAGTCGCCATTGGCCTACATATCGATCCATTTTGGTGGACAAATATACATGGGAGCTCCGGTTGGTAATTCAAGTGAACGGACCTCGTAAGGGATTACATCAAATGCGTCGGACATCGCAAGACCTTGGGGGTAAACGTAAAGACAGCGGGTAAGAAGAGGTGGTGGATGAGGGAGACGACGAGGTCGATGGCGGGTTTGTAGGGAATGAAGGTACCAACTCAAAAGATAAATCGAGGCGTCCACGGCGCCCTAACCCAGGTTTGTCACACTCAACACCAACACGTCACGTCACGTCACGTCTATGACTCATATAACCTCTCTTGGAGCTGCAAGCCAACTGCAAAGCACTATAGCCATATCAGTGGATTTGCAGGATCCAGCGTCACAGTGTGTGTCAAGGTGGATTTACTCGGTTCCCCTCGTGAATGACGAAAACAGATACAGGTACAGTACTCCAATGGACAGAGTTACAAGGATTACTTGGTCAGATTTGGGTCAGATGCAACAAGATGCAAAGGACATTCATTGATCGATCTTAGTATTGTATCAATATCCGCATGGATTCAATTCCACGGGTAGAGACTGACATCAAGTTCAAGAACCGTTGAACTTAGTTCTCTGACGTGCTACGACTCTCAGCCTACGAGGTGAGTCCAATGATTCCCGTCTCGTACAGACACTTTCGAGAGTTGGTCTTTGATTGGTCTACATAACGTGCACTTGGTAGCCTGCCAAGATCTTAGATCACTGGCAACACGCAGGTCAGTCTCAAGCAAGCACAAGCCCTTCGAGCGTTTCAGTCATTGGTGGAACTCTGAACTAGTGGTGTCACCCGAAGTTTCTTATCACAATGTTCAGCCAGTCAATCCATGAAAGCTGGATAAATATCTCAACGTTTTGTATACTTCTCTTTCCAAGGTCCTTCCTCATCTCCATCATCATGGCTTCATGCTTCAGAAAGCTCTTGAAATGGTCAGAGTGGGTTTTGGAACCCGAAGTCTCTACGTTCGCTCCAAACAATGAAGCAACAAGGAATTGGGCCCAGTGCCTGTGCATCTGCAAACGTGGACAACTTGGAACTATGTGCCTTATTGGATATCGGATGCTCGCGGGATGGGAATTGGCCAGTTCAATGTTGGTTGTTTGCCTTTCATGGTACGATATTTGTCATTTAGTTCTCGCTGGAAAATCTATGGCGGATCTCACGAACTTGTAGGCTCTTCCTGCTATTGCTGTGGGCCATGTCATTATCGCTGCGGTCATGGTCTTGAATGGAACCATTGGTGCACGCCCATATCTCTCTTTTCCCGTCCTGAACTGATCCTCCTTTGGATTTTGGTTCAGCTATTTCAGCCTTGTCAGTAGAACTATGTTTGGGATGTTTTGTGATCATTGAAGTCATTTGTCTCAGAGCTACACTGGCTCAGAGTGTGTGTATCAAATGCTTAAGGCGATATGGCCTTCGACTGCTCACATTCCGAATTATCTTCCCGCAAAATCACACATCATCACCATCGGTCGGTCATGACATTTCTTCCCTTCCACTCTGTAGTTAATCTCATGATATCATCCCTCAGGGTTGGTGTGTTACTTCATCTACTGGTTAATTCAGTTCCCCTTTCATGCTCGTCTCTCCGCAGAGAATCCGATATCTTTTGATGGGCTAAATCCATCATTGTTCCTATTGCTTGGCTCTCGATGTTGATTTGGGCCGTCATCGAAGTGACCACGTCAGTCTTAACCCGAAACACACGGCCCTGAGTGACAGCGCACTGTACGTGGTTGAGTGCATTGAATATCGCATTGGGTAGTTATTCGACCCATGCAGTTAATACCCCGGGTTTCACTGTAAGTATTCGGCCTTTCTATTGAAACATTGACTGAGCTGTCTTGGGTAGCGTTACGAGAAGAATGAGCGAGCGTGTACCTACTCCCCCGTGTGTAAACACACAACCAACCAACCCATTCCTCTGCAGTCAATTCGTTCAATTCCTCATCATCCCTATATCCTTCACCCTTGTCGGCTTTGTTGGAATCGCCGTTACTCAGCTGGCGAAGTTCTCTATGATGCTACCCTCTGGGACCCTCTAACGCTCATCTGATCGCTGGGAAAACCGCACCGCCGCCTTTTTTGCGTCTTTCAGCTTCGTTCTGGCCACCCTCGGAACCAATACCTCGGCGAACAGTCTCAGCGCAGCGAACAATATTGCTCTTTCCTAGGTATATCAATATCAAACATGGGCAAGTGATTTGTGTGATTGTGGGTGGGTGGGTACTGTGTCACTGGGAAATTTTTGGAAGTGCTCCTGTTCTTGTCGTTCATGGCTAAATACACAGTCTTCTTGGGACCATTCGCTGGAATTATGGTTGTCGATGTCTGCTACCGTGCTCTCCTTCGTGCTTCTCGTCCACTGATCTCTTGTCTTTGTAGTACTGGCTCGTTCATAAAGGTAATGTTGACCTCCCCGCGATATATAATCCCCCAGGCAGATGCCGATACTGGAATGGAATGGTATCGTACGTCGCATTTCCGATCTCTTTCCTTTGGTGATTTAACTAGCCCTATAACAGAATTGGAGAGCTGCGGTAGCCCTCTTGTTTTCAGTGATGCCGAATATGCCAGGCTTGATAGCAAACATTAATAAAAAAGTTGGCGGCGGGTCACATTTGTTTGATATTGCGTGGCTATTTGGAGTGGGTCATTGACTTCTTTCGATGTCCTTATTGTTGCATCTGACCGCTGGCACAGTTTTTCTCAGCGTCATTCGTTTACTGGTTGGTGTCAACCCTATTCCCCGCTGAGGAGACCTTTATAAACGACTCGGAGCGATCCTGGGGCATGAGAGGTTGCCAATCAAACTTGAAGAGATTCATTCGATCCCAGTTTTAATGGTGGGGAGGGATAGGGGAGATGGGGGATGTGAATTTTAGTATTAGGCATATTTAACTTTAAGGAGGAATCGTCTTGAACTGTTTATTCCACTTCGATATACTGAAGACAGCCAGTCGCGTGTTCAAGCCTGAGGCTGGAGGTTGTCCATCCCTTTAGCGACATCTCAAGAGTACTCGGTCAATGTTGACCGTTGCACCGCTCTTTGTGGACCAGGAAGCTTCGAATGGCAGTTTGAAATG
>Ga0210402_10004476_pt1 | contig 12731 bp, 10 predicted proteins | sample IncBWC7MmetaG_FD_161055 | JGI IMG/M metagenome (GOLD analysis project Ga0210402, IMG submission 161055) | Forest soil microbial communities from Barre Woods Harvard Forest LTER site, Petersham, Massachusetts, United States - Inc-BW-C-7-M | ecosystem: Environmental > Terrestrial > Soil >...
ACCGCAGTGGGAGTGCCCACGAAAAATCCGAGGGCAAAAACTTTTTGTTCCATCAAGCGGTTGAAACAAGCCTCTGTTTTTGCCGGATCATAGCTGTCGTCATAAGAGATGAGTTTTAGTTTGCGCCCGTCCACGCCGCCGGCATCATTGATCATGGCGAAGTATGCTTTTGCTCCGGCGACGGTTTCGGTGCCCAGGAAATGAGATGGCCCTTCCAGAGCCGAACACGACCCGATGAGGATTTCGTTTTCGGTAACTCCTGGAGTATTCTGCGCCTGGAGTGGCGCAGCAGCCGCGAAAAAGCAGCCAAAGAACACACTAAGTCCCAAGATGTATCTCGACGCACCTGTTTTCATCACGTTCTCCGTTCTGAAACGTGTTCCCCCGGGGAAGAACCCACACTTACTCTTGTTTATTCCTGCGTTGGAGGGATGTCAATGCGATTGGCGCTGGGCGCAGCGTAGAGGTAATGGTTAGATTTCCGGGCAGGTATCCAACGGGGTACCAACTGAGACTTGCGTAGGCGAGGGTTACTTATTCGAGCGCGAGCTGAGCACAACCAATATTATGCCGACAGTCAGAACAACGATCGATACGGCGGCCGGAACCTGTGCAGTTTTCTCTTCATCCACGGTTGCTTTGAAGGGACCAACTTTTGCTACTTCTTCTTTTTGGTGGTAACTGAAACTTGGGTGAACGAGTCCAATCACACCCAAAACCACAAGGATGACTCCGAGAATGAGGGGAAGACGTTTCATGTTTCAGAGCGTATCACAACGACGCAGTCTCATTGAGAAATGCCGACAAAAATACCCCTGCGCGGATTAGGCGCAGGGGTGATTGAATTAACGGATTCTTACGCTCGGCTGGCGGCGGTTGCTGCTGCGGCTTTCTTGGCGGCCTTGGCAGCCGTGGAGGCCTTGCGGCGGCGCTTGGTCTTCGGCGGAGTAGCGGGCGCTTCGCCGATCAATTCGGCGGTCATGATGCTGGTGACGAACAGCTTAGCGCCATGATCGTCAAAGTCGACAGCGGTGCGTTCCTGGTCGGAAGCCGTGACAATACCCAGGCCGTACATTTCGTGCTTAATGGTCTGACCTTCTTGCATTACTTGCACAACGTCCTCCTTGACCACGCTCGCTCAGAATCTCGATTCGAATCTCTTGGAGACGAAGCCCCCGAACCGGCCGGAGGCTTTCATCGCAACGGCTTAGACGCCAGTAACGTTCTCAGCCTGAAGGCCCTTGGGGCCCTTCTTTACTTCAAACTCCACTGCCTGACCTTCGTTGAGGGTCTTGTAACCGTCCATCGTGATCGCGGAGAAGTGCACGAAAACATCTTCTCCGGTCTGGCGCTGGATGAATCCAAAGCCCTTTGAAGCGTTAAACCACTTAACTGTTCCCTGTTCCTTCACTTGCCAGCCTCACACGCGCAACCCCGGCCATGCCGGAATTGACGATATTGGAATTGCGTGGCGACTCTGGGGCCGTTTCCTGGTGACGGTAGAGGTGGTCCTTGCAGAGCCTCGAGCGAGCCAAAAAGAATCCCACGAGCACCAAACGCTAGACCAACAGTACCACAAAAAGGCCCAATTGTCCACGGTTGCGAGCCCGACATAGCAATCGGCGCCACAAACATAACCAATTGAAAATAAGCAGGTTACATGAGATTAAAGGTCTAAGGCGGATGGCGGCTGTTACTACAAGCGCCTAGTCAAGGGATTCGGGCTGAAGGTTCAAATCCCCCTCGCCGGAGGTCTTTTTCTCCCAATACTTGCCGACCCAGGCTTCCCAGCTCTTTCCGGCGGCGGTGTCGCGCCCGGTGAAGGCCAGTGCCGCAATATCGGCGTAGGCAATCTTAAGTTTTTGATGGGAGTCCTTGGGAAGAATTCTCACAAAACTGGTGGCGAGAGACGAACCGGTGGTGCGATCGAACAAATAGCCTTCGATTTTTGAATTGTCTTTGAGAGTCAGCGTTACATCGCCGCGGTAATCGAAAGCTTTCTCGAGGGCGACGCGCAATTCTTCTTCCGTGGCCAGGGTGGGGACCCAGCCTTGCACACTTTCATGAATTGTTCCGGGGGCAATTTCGAGAGTGTCGGGGTTCAGTGGGGAAGCTTCAGAAGTGCCGGCACTCGTAAAATCAGCGACGTGGCTGGGGCGGTCGGCGTGGCGCGGACCCGTCACGCGCGGGTCTCTTCAAGCTGGTTCTTGTCCGATTGGATCTGCACGAGGGGATTGTAGGAATGCACTGGTTTGGCGGGTTCGTTGAGCATCGCGAGCGCATCCGAATCGTTGTATTTGGTGGACAACTCAGCCTTTATTGTCGACCAAAGCCCGCGCAGGCCGCTGAAGGTATGATCCACGGCGGAAGCTTCGTAACCGCTGTGCACCATACAGTTGGCGCACTTCGGATTGCCGGACTCGGTGCCGTAGTTCTGCCACTCGGTGGTATCGAGCAGCTCCTGGAAGGTATCCACGTAGCCGTCCTGCAACAGGTAGCAGGGTTTCTGCCAGCCGAACACGTTGTATGTCGGCATGCCCCACGGCGTGCATGCATAGGTGCGCTTGCCCATCAGGAATTCGAGGAAGAGCTTGGACTGGTTGAACTGCCAGCTCTTCTTGCGATTGGATAAAATGGCGCGGAACAAGCGGCGGGTGCGAGCGCGGCCGAGGAAATGCTTCTGATCAGGAGCTTTATCGTAAGAATAGCCAGGGGAAAGCATCATGCCTTCGACGCCCAGCTCCATCATTTCGTCGAAGAAAGCGCGGACACTCTTGGGATCGGCGCCGTCGAACAGGGTAGTGTTCGTGGTGACGCGGAAGCCCTGCTTTACCGCTTCGCGGATACCATCGATGGCCAGCTCGTAGCCGCCCTCGCGGCAAACGGAAAAATCGTGGTGTTCTTTCTGCCCGTCCACGTGAACGGAAAACGTCAGGTATTTGCTGGGCTTGAAGAGATGCAACTTTTCTTTCAACAGCAGGGCGTTGGTGCAGAGATAGATGTATTTCTTGCGCGCGACGAGGCCCTCAACGATCTTGTCGATCTCCGGGTGCATGAGCGGCTCGCCGCCGGGAATCGAAACCATCGGCGTGCCGCACTCGTCCACCGCCTTGAAGCATTCTTCGGGGCTCAAGTCTGTTTTCAAAATGTGCGCGGGATATTGGATTTTGCCGCATCCGGCGCAGGCCAGGTTGCAGCGAAACAGCGGCTCCAGCATCAAGACGAACGGGTAGCGCTTACGCCCCCTCAATTTTTGCTTGAGGACGTAGGTTGCCACCGTCCACATCTGTGAAATCGGAACCGGCATCTTTCCTGCTTATCTCCAAAAATGGATAGGGGTGTACAGCGGCCCCCAGGATCTCCCCATGTAATGGAGATCACAAGTCACTATTGTAACCGAGAACGCACGGATTTGGCTCGGCTGCTTTTAGTCAGATGCAAGGGCGTGTTCCTTGGTGGCACTGCAAGTGCAATTTGATATGGAATGGAGTTTCCTGCACAAACGGATTGCCTGGCCGGGGCGAAAGGTTTTGCTGCGTCTTCGGGGGTAGAATCGAGCCATAGTAAAGGCAAAGAAATTACTGCACTTATGCTGCGCAAGAATCTTCTGAGCTTATTGGACGAATTTGTCCGCTTTGGGGACGATGTGGCCGTCGTACAAACACGCGGCTACCGCCGGGAAAAGCTGACGTTTTCGGGGCTTCACGCTCGGATACGATTGTGGAGTCATGCGCTGGCCGGGCGCGGGATCGTTCCCGGCGATCGTGTCCTGCTATGGGGTCCCAATTCCGCCGAGTGGGTTGCGTGCTATTGGGGAATACTTTTGCGCGGAGGAGTTGTGGTTCCCATGGACGCGGCGGCGACGCCCGAATTCGTGCAACGCGTGATCAAAGACGCCGGCGTGAAATTCATCTTGCGCGACCGCCAGCAGATGGAGCCGCACGGTGCGCCGCCGTCGATGATCATCAACAATCTTCAGGGTGTTGTGGCAAGCCCTGAACCGGGCCCAGATGCGGGTGTGGATCCGGGAGACGAATCCACGCGCAACACCATTGCCGAAATTCTCTACACTTCGGGGACCACGGCGGAGCCGCGCGGTGTGGTTCTCACCCATGGCAATTTCCTGGCAAACCTGGAGCCGCTGGAGCGCGGGATCGATGCATACCGGAAATACGAGCGCTGGTTTCACCCGCTTCGCTTCGTCACGCTCGTACCCTTGAGCCACGTCTTTGGGCAATTCATGGCGTTGTTTGTTCCGCCATTACTCGGAGCTGCTGTTGTGTTTGAGCAGTCCAGCAATCCATCGGAAATCATTCGCACGATCAAAAGAGAGCGTGCCACCGCGCTCATCGCCGTTCCGCGGATGCTCGATCTACTTCATGCGGGAATGGAGAGGGAATTCGAAGGCGAGGGCAAGTCTCAGTGGCTGCAGAGCACCTTTGAAAACGCGAAGGGCAGAAAATTTCTCAAGCGCGTATGGATGTTTCGGCGAATCCACTGGCGTTTTGGCTGGAAGTTTTGGGCCTTCATTTCCGGGGGAGCGGCGCTTTCGAAGGAAGCGGAGGATTTTTTCAAGCGCGTGGGCTACGCCGTTGTGCAGGGCTACGGGATGACGGAGACGGCATCTCTGATCAGCCTGAATCACCCGTTCCGCGCGACGGAGGGCTCCGTCGGCAAAATTCTTCCCGGCCGGGAATTCAAGCTCGCCGAAGACGGGGAAATCCTCGTCCGTGGCGAGAATGTTTCCAGCGGCTACTGGGAGCAGGGCGCGGTTCGGTCGGCGGATCAAGAAGGCTGGCTGAGGACGGGCGACCTGGGGGAATTGGATGCCGAAGGCAACCTGCGTTTTCGCGGCCGCAAGAAAAATGTGATCGTCACGCCCGCCGGCCTCAACGTCTATCCCGAGGACCTCGAAGCTGCGCTTCGCCAGCAGCAAGGCGTCACGGATTGTGTGGTTATTCCGCTCGAACGCGGCGGCAACGCCGAACCTTGCGCGGTTCTCTTAGTGAAGGATTCTGAGAGAAATGCCGCTGGCGCCGCAATCGAGAAGGCCAACTCCTCGCTTTCTGAATACCAGCAAATTCGAACGTGGGTCGTCTGGCCGGAGTTTGATCTTCCCCGCACACCCACGGGGAAGCCCCGTCTTTCCGTCATCGCTGCCCGCGCGACGCAGATCCTCGATGGACGCCAGGGGGATGGCCAAGAAAACGCACGGGCGGACTTGAGCCAGGCCTCGTCGCCGCGAAGTGCGCTTGATCAATTGTTAGAGAGTATTGGCAAATCGCGTGGCGGGAGCGGGCAAGCCAACAGTCACCTCGAACAGCAACTGAACCTTTCCTCCCTCGACCGTGTGGAGCTGCTGAGCGCCCTGGAAGAAAAGTTCCACGTGGAACTCAACGAAACAGCCTTCGCCAATGCGAGAACTGTCACGGACGTTCAACGCGTACTGCAGCAGCCCGCTGCACGCCGCACCGAATACGTTTATCCCCGCTGGACGCAATGGGAACCCATTCGCTGGCTGCGGCTAGCGGTTTACTACGCGCTCGTCTGGCCCGCCACACAGATTCTCGGTCATCCGCGCATCGTTGGCCGCGAGAGTCTCCGCGAATTGCGCGGGCCGGTCCTCTTCGTTTCAAACCACATCACGCGCCGCGCCGACATCGGACTGATTCTGGCGGCACTGCCACGCCGCTATCGCCATCGCCTAGCCACGGCCATGGGCGGCGAGACATTGGAAAACATGCGCCGCCCGCCGCGCGATTGGTTCTTCGCCCGGCGCTGGGCGTATCAATTCGGCTACTGGCTCGCCACGCTGCTCTTCAACGTTTTTCCCCTGCCGCAGTTTTCCGGCTTCCGCGAAAGCTTCCGCTTCGCCGGCGAATCGGTTGACCGTGGCTACAGCGTGCTCGTTTTTCCCGAAGGCGAAGTGAACAACTCCGAAGACGGCCGCATGGCCCCATTTCAGAGCGGCATCGGACTCCTCGCCGAAAATCTTGGCATGCGCATCGTTCCGATGCGCCTCGATGGTGTCTGGCAGATGAAGCGCGAGCGCCGCCGCCTGGCGCGCCTCGGCGAAATCACGGTCAGAATTGGCGTACCGGTCACTTTCGCTACCGGCACGCCTCCAGAAGAAATCGCCAATAACCTGGAATCGCTAGTGCGCTCCTTGTAGGAGCGCCCGCCACGGCGGGCTGGCCCGTATTGCAGGAAACCACCGTATCGGGAAGGTTCTGTAAATCCTGATTACCAATGCGCATCTAAGTAGAAGTGCGAGTAAACCGCGCCGCACACTGCTGAGCAGCCATGGAGCTTCTGTGGCAAAATAGTAGGTTCATAGAGCTGGATTTATGGCACACCGTACAACACTGGAAGAAGAGCGGCCCGCGAAACCGCCGAAGCCGGCCAAGAAGCCCGCCGCGGGCAGTATCGCGAAAGCAGCCGGAAACGAAGAGCGCGAGCGGGTATTCGACGCTTTCCGCCGCTGGGGCTACTTGGAGGCGACGCTGGACCCTCTCGGCTTGTTCGAGCCGATGAAGTATGCCGACCTGCAGGGCCTGACCGGCGAAGTCGCGGAAGAAGCTCGCGACGTTTACTGCGGCACGGTCGGTGCCGATTTCATGCATTTGCAAGAGCCGGAGCGCCGCCGCTGGATCGCGGAACGGCTCGAAGCTCCCTCTGGCCAGGTGGATCAGCACAAAATTCTCGAGCGCCTGATTCGCGCCGATCTTTTTGAACAGGTCTTGCAAGCGCGCTACCTGGGCACGAAGCGATTTTCGCTCGAGGGCGTCACGGCGCTGATTCCGCTGCTTGATTCGATTCTCGACGAGGCCGGCGAGCACGGCGCCGAATCCTCCATCATGGCCATGAGCCACCGTGGGCGCCTCAACGTTATGGTTCATGCGGCCTGCAAGCCGCCCCATGAAGTGGTCGGCGGCTTTGAAGACGTTGATCCGCGCAGCGTCCTCGGTGCGGGCGACGTGAAATATCACGTCGGCGCCACCGGGACTTACGTCACCACCAGCGGCAAGGAAATCGGCATCCACCTTGTTTCGAATCCGAGCCATCTCGAAGCCGTCGACCCGGTAGCCGTCGGCCGCGCACGCGCAAAACAGACGCGCTATGGCCTGCGCGGCGGTTACCTTGATCGTTCCCGCGAGACTCAGAACAAAGTAATTCCCATCGTCATGCACGGCGATGCTGCCTTTGCGGGCCAGGGCATCTGGGCGGAAACCCTCAATTTTGCGGACCTCCGCGCGTACACCGTCGGCGGCACCATTCACATCATCGTGAATAATCTCATCGGCTTCACCACTCAGCCGGTCCAGGAACATTCCTCACGCTTTGCCTCGGACATCGCCAAACGCCAGTCCGTGCCCATCTTCCACGTCAATGCGGAAGATCCCGACGCCGTAGTGCGCATCGGCAAACTTGCGGCGGAATACCGGGCCACGTTTGGCAGCGACGTGGTTGTGGACATCATCGGCTACCGACGCCACGGCCATAGCGAAGTCGACGATCCCACTATCACGCAGCCGCTTCTCTACGAGCGCATCAAAAGCCACGCTCCACTCTGGAAGATTTACGCCGAGCAAACCGGCATTGACGCTTCCATGATGGTTGACACCGTACGCAAGGAATACGAAGAGGAGCAAACCAAGGCCCGCGCGCTGAAGAAAATTCCGCACCTGCGAAAGTTGCCCGACTATTGGACGCCCTACAAGCATGGGCGCTACAAGCCGGAATATGAAGTGGACACCGGCTTGACTCGCGAGCATCTTGCGGAATTGACAAAAGGACTTGTCCGCGTTCCGGAAGGGTTCCACGTCCATCCCAAAATCGTGAAATTACTCGAGCAGCGCGTGGAGATGGGCAATGGACAGCGTGCAGTGGATTACGGGTTCGCGGAAATCCTGGCCTACGGTTCCTTGCTGCTGGAGGGAACGCCCGTCCGCCTCACGGGACAAGACACCCAGCGCGGAACCTTTAATCAGCGCCACGCCGTGCTGATTGATACGGCGACCGAGCACAATTACCTTACGCTCTCCCATCTTTCGAAAGAGCAAGCCTTCTGCGAAATTTACAACTCTTCTCTCTCGGAAGCCGGCTGCCTCGGTTTTGAATACGGTTTCAGCCGCGACTATCCCGAGGCGCTCGTTTTATGGGAAGCGCAGTTCGGGGATTTTGCCAACGGCGCGCAAGTGATCATCGATCAGTTCATCAGCGCGGGTGAAGACAAATGGAACCTTCCCGCAGGCATCGTAATGCTCCTGCCGCACGGCTACGAGGGCCAGGGCCCGGAACACTCCAGCGCACGCCTCGAACGCTTCATGCAGCTCGCCGCCGAGGACAACATGCAGATCTGCCAGCCCTCGACCGCCGCGCAATATTTTCACATGCTGCGCAGGCAGGCACGCCGCCAGTGGCGCAAGCCACTAATTGTCTTTACGCCCAAAAGCATGCTTCGCCATCCGGACGCTAGCTCAGGCATTGAGGAGTTTACGAAACTGCGTTTCCTGCCGGTAATTCCCGACCGCGAGGTGCAGGACGCGAAGCGCATCCTGATCGCCAGCGGAAAAGTGGGCCACGAGCTGCGCGCGGAACGCCGCCGCCGTGCGGACACCAATACCGCCATTTTTTTCCTGGACCAGCTCTACCCGCTGCCGCGCACGGAAATTTCCGCCGCCATCGACGAACATCCCAACGCGCGCGAGATCGTTTGGGTGCAGGAAGAACCAGGCAATATGGGCGCGGCGGGCTATATTTTGCCGCGTTTCGAACGCCTCGCCAAAGCCAGGGGACTCAACTTCCGCTCGGTCAAGCGCTCCGCTAGCGCCAGCCCAGCCACCGGTTCCGCGAAGGCCCATGAGATGGAGCAAAAGGCGCTGATGGCGCTCGCGTTCACAACTTCTAGCAGCGATTAGGTTTGCGCGCTTTAACACTACATTCACACGAATGTAAGCGCGCCGTGACCCACGCAAACCGTTCCCCTGCGACAATCAGTCGTGGTGCATCAACGCCCGAGTGATCAAAAACTTCCCAATGCCTATCGCAACCCGCCGCTATACGGTACACTTCCGCCAAGCCGGCGAGCGATGCGATCAACCCGAATGAAGCGCGTACTTATTATCGAAGACGATCGCGATATCGTCGAATTGGTCCGCTACAATCTCGCGAACGAAGGCTTTCAGGTCAGTTCTGCGCAAGACGGCAGCACCGGCCTGAGCACGCTGAAAAAGACGCCACCCGATCTGCTGCTTCTCGACCTCATGCTCCCGAAACTTTCCGGCTTGGAAATTTGCCGGGAGATTCGCAGGGATGATTCGCTGAATCGTTTGCCCATTCTCATGCTCACGGCCCGCGGCGAAGAAGCCGACCGCGTCGTGGGGCTGGAGATGGGCGCCGACGATTACGTGACCAAGCCCTTCAGCCCGCGCGAATTGCTCGCGCGCGTCAAGGCGCTGCTCCGCCGTGCCGAGCCACCCGCCGACGCGCCGCGCACCATTGAGATCGGCAAGCTGGCGATTGATCCGGCGTCCTATCGCGTAAGCCATTCCGGGAAGCCCGTGCCGCTCAGTACGCTTGAATTCCGGCTGCTCTATTACCTTGCTTCGCGCCCAAACCGCGTCTTTACCCGCGATCAATTGCTCGATGCGGTCTGGGGAACGGATCGATTCGTTACGCCGCGCAGCGTGGACGTTTATGTCCGCCGCTTGCGTGAAAAAATCGAATCCGATCCGGAGAACCCCTTGTACTTGAAAACCGTCCGGGGCGCGGGGTACTTGTTCGAGACCCGTGCGGCTTAATCTTTTCTGGAAACTCGGTTTTGCTTTTTTCGCCCTGCTGATCGCGGTTCTGCTCCCCGTCGATTTCTATGCCGAGCGCGCGTTGCGGCGGAACTATGAACGCGCCGGTTTCGAACAGCTAAGGGGCATCGCGCACATCGCTCTTGCCATTCCGCCCGCGCCTTCCGCGCTCCCACCATTGCATCCTGAGGATTCACCCGATTTGCGCGCATGGGTTGCGAATATGGCGGCCAGCGGCGTTCGCGTCACGGTGATTGCTTCCGATGGCAAGGTGCTGGCAGATTCTCAATCCAATATCCAAACCATGGAAAGCCACGCCGACCGCCCGGAGATTCAGGAGGCTTTTGCAAAGGGCGAAGGCCAATCCAGCCGCCACAGCGTCACGGTCGATAAAAACCTTTTGTATTACGCTGCACGCTACTCCGTACCCGGCGGCTCGCCAGTGGTCTTGCGGTTTGCCTTGCCGCAGCAGGCCATAGATCAGGAGATCTGGGAATTCCGCCGCCGGCTTTGGCTGGCCTCCCTGGTCATGCTACTTGTCACCGGAATCGCGTCGCTGCTGATCTCGCAATCGTTTTCCGGCCGTGTGGAGCGATTGGAAAAATTTTCGCTTCGTGTAGCCGAGGGCGATTTTCGCCCGATTGAAGCGGACCGCACCGGCGATGGACTGGAGGCGCTGGCAGTTTCGCTGAATGCGACAGCCGGGCGGCTGGACGGCACCATTCGAACGCTGACCGAAGAGCGCAATCTTTCCGCCGCCATTCTCGGCAGCATGGTGGAAGGCGTGGCGGTCGTGAATTCTTCCGAGCGCCTGCTCTTTGCCAATACCGGCTTCGCGGAAATTCTGGACCTGGACGTGCCGCCGCAATCCGGCAGCGCCCTTGTTGAAGTCGTGCGGCAGACCGAGCTGCTCGAGGCTGTTCGCGCTGTAGTGAAAGGCGAGCCCCGGGTGGAAACCGAAATCGTCACCGGGACGCTCCGCCAGCACTTTTTCGCCGTCACCGTCGCGTCAGTCCGCGCCGCTGATACTCTCGGCGCGGTCATCGTGCTGCACGACATTACCGAGCTGCGCAAGCTCGAGCGCGTGCGCCGGGATTTCGTCGCCAATGTCTCCCACGAATTCAAAACGCCGCTTACCGCGATTCAGGGTTTTGCGGAAACGCTTCTCGCCGGCGCCATCGACGATCCGCAAAACCGGCTGCGCTTCCTGGAGATCATCCTCGAGCATTCGCGGCGCCTCGCGCGGCTCACCGACGATCTGCTCAAGCTTTCGAAAATGGATGCTGACAAGCTGGAGCTGGAGATTCGCCGGCTGAGCGTTTCCGTGTTTGTCGAAAGCTGCATCGAAACCACGCAGCGCACCGCCGCCGAAAAAGATTTGCGCGTCTCCGTGAATCTGCAGCAGCCCCTGCCGGACATCGCCGCCGATCGCCGCCGTCTCGCTGAAGTTCTGCAAAACTTGCTGGACAACGCCATGCAGTACACTCCGGCCGGCGGCCAGATCATGGTCGGCGCCTCAGCGAACGGCGCCGAAGTGACCTTTACGGTTTCCGACACCGGCATCGGCATCCCACAGGCGGATCAGTCTCGAATCTTCGAGCGCTTTTACCGCGTGGATGTCGCACGTTCCCGCGAAGTCGGCGGCACCGGGTTGGGGCTTTCCATCTCCAAACATCTTGTCGAAGCTCACGGTGGCCGCATCTGGGTGGAGAGCGAAGTGGGACAGGGTTCGCAGTTCCACTTCACTGTTCCCATCTTCGATCCGGAGCGCTCCGCCCCGCGCCCCGCGCGCTAGCAGGGCGAGACAATGGCGAAAGTCGCCCCTGCCCCTAACTCCAGTTGTTTTCAGCATTTTCACATTCTTGTGAACAAACTGTAACCATCTGCGAGGCAATATCTTGCTTACGAGCGGAAGTGGGACTTCCCGCCCTCCGCTCCGAAAGGGGAACCATGGCAAGCACTGCCGGACTCACGGAAGTCGTGCTTTACGATACGCTCGTGAATTACCTCGTATCCATGGCGCGCACCGTCGAAGGCGCCATGAATCGCGCGCTCGATGCCATTGTCAGCCTCGAGAGTCCGCGCACCTCGGTTCTCCCCGGCGAGGTGTTTCTGCTCGAGCCGCGCATCAACGAAATGGAAATTGTCATCGACGAGCACGCCATCCGCTTGCTTCGCCGCGGTTCGTTTTCGGACGATGAGATGCGGCTCATTGTTGCCGCTCTGAAAATTACCAATGATCTCGAGCGCATTGGCGATCTCGCCGTGAATCTCGCCGAGCGCGTCGTCTCCCTTCGCGATATGCAGGGCGCGCAGGTTCCCGAAGAGCTGGCGCCGATGGCCTCTGCCGTTCGTGCCATGGTCAGCAAGAGCCTCGGCGCGTTGATTTTCCGCAACGTCGAAATGGCCACGCAGGTTCTCGAAAGCGACGATGTCGTCGATCAATACCGCGATCGCATTTTCGAACAGCTCCTCCAGCACATGACCAAGGAGCCCACGCTCGTTAGTCCGGGCCTGCAATTTATTCTTGCCACGCGCCACCTTGAACGCATCGCCGACCACGCCACCAACATTGCGGAGGACATCATCTTCTGGGTCCGGGGTCTCGACGTGCGCCACGGCCGCGGCCTGACGATTCGTCCGGAGCAGAGCGATGTGACTTCCGCCGGCGATTCCGTCATCACGGAGAATTCACACGCCCTTCATTCGGACGTGAACCCGGCTTGCGAGACTGAGCGGGCTTGATCTTCACCTAGAGTCCTACCTCGGGGACCGGTGCACCCCTGGCTCCGGTCCCCATCTCCCCCTCTCGGAATTCCGAAACAACCCCCAGGCATCCTCTTGACCGCGCCGCGCAGTCCTACTATCGTCGTAACAGAGTCGAAATGCATTCGTCCATCCATTCTTCTGAGCGCTCCTCGGTGCCGC